>Ga0209826_1000838_pt1 | contig 22025 bp, 20 predicted proteins | sample GOMGulsemesocosm_5_FD_184637 | JGI IMG/M metagenome (GOLD analysis project Ga0209826, IMG submission 184637) | Methane-oxidizing microbial communities from mesocosms in the Gulf of Mexico - GOM15C Gulf of Mexico (SPAdes) (version 2) | ecosystem: Environmental > Aquatic > Marine > Cold seeps... | reverse complement strand
ACTGGCACGTGGCTAATAACGATTCTACGAGTAAGACGATTACGGTCGCACTGCTGTTGTGTATCGTGTGTTCCGTTGTGGTATCTACCGCAGCGGTCATGCTGAAACCAGCTCAGGTGGCTAACAAGGCGCTGGACTTCAAACGTAACATCTTGGCCGCCGCAGGGTTGCTAAGCGCTGATACTTCAGTTGAAGAACAGTTCTCCCAGATCTCTACCAAATTGGTTGATCTGAATACCGGTACTTATACAACCGCGGTTGATGCTGATAAATACGACCAGCGTAAAGCTTCCAAGGACCCAGCTCAGTCGAAAGACTTGGATGGATCTGAGGACTTGGCAAAGATTTCACGTCGTGAAAATATATCCAAGATCTACTTAGTAGAAGGCGAGCAAGGTATTGAGACCGTTATCTTACCGATTAAAGGTTATGGCCTTTGGTCCACTCTTTACGGCTTCTTGGCACTGGGTTCTGACTTGAACACAGTTGTCGGTATGGGCTTCTACGAGCACGCCGAGACCCCGGGTCTGGGTGGTGAAGTAGATAACCCGAAGTGGAAGTCGCTGTGGACGGGTAAGAAAGTCTACGCCGCTGATGGCAGCGTGGCTTTGGGCGTCGTTAAGGGGCGCGCTCCGGTAGGTTCTGAGCACGCGATTGATGGCCTGTCTGGTGCAACATTGACCAGTCGTGGTGTCGATAACCTGATCAAGTTCTGGCTGGGCGAAAACGGCTACGCCGATTTTCTCGCTAACCTGAAGAAAGGAGAAGCTTAATCATGAAAGTGAAGGAGCTACTGTTTAAACCGATCCTGGAGAACAACCCGATTGCTTTGCAAATTTTGGGTATCTGTTCTGCTTTGGCGGTCACCAGCTCACTAAAAGTGACGCTGGTTATGTGTGTGGCCCTTACCGTGGTTACCGCATTCTCCAACCTGTTCGTGTCTCTGGTTCGTAACCAGATTCCAGGCAGTATTCGAATCATCGTGCAGATGACCATTATTGCCTCCCTGGTGATCGTGGTTGATCAGATCTTGAAAGCCGTTGCCTACGACCTGAGTAAGCAATTGTCAGTTTTTGTGGGCTTGATCATTACCAACTGTATCGTGATGGGACGCGCGGAAGCCTTCGCCATGAAGAATGGCCCTGGCGCTTCGTTCCTTGACGGCATCGGTAATGGTTTGGGCTACAGCGCTATGCTGATTGCCCTGGGCACTATTCGTGAATTGCTAGGTTCTGGCACCTTACTGGGCTTCGAGATTCTACCTTTGGCTACCGACGGTGGCTGGTATGTTTCTAACGGCTTGCTGCTGCTGCCGCCAAGTGCATTCTTCCTTATCGGTCTGATTATCTGGGGTCTACGTACTTACCAGCCAAGTCAGGTTGAAGAAGAAGAGTTCAAAATCTGTCCTAACACTATTAAGGAGGCTTAAGCGATGGAACATTATTTAAGCCTGTTCGTACGCGCTATTTTCATCGACAACATGGCGTTGAGCTTCTTTTTAGGCATGTGTACCTTCATCGCTATTTCGAAGAAAGTTGAAGCTGCGATTGGTTTGGGTGTTGCTGTCATTGTTGTATTGGCGATTACAGTGCCAGTCAACAATCTGCTTTACACAAACTTCCTAGCTGATGGCGCCATGGCGTGGATCAGCCCAGAGTTGGCTGATGTCGACTTGAGCTTCCTCGGACTTATTACCTATATCGGCGTTATTGCTGCGATGGTACAGATCTTGGAAATGCTGCTGGATAAATACATGCCGGCGCTCTACAACGCGCTGGGTGTATTCCTGCCGTTGATTACCGTCAACTGCGCCATTATGGGTGCGGTATTGTTCATGGTTGAGCGTGATTACAACCTGGCTGAGTCCACCGTATTCGGTGTGGGTTCTGGTGTTGGTTGGGCCTTGGCGATTACCGCTCTGGCCGGTATCCGCGAAAAAATGAAATACAGCGATGTGCCTGTCGGTCTGCGTGGTCTAGGTATTACCTTTATCACCGTAGGTTTGATGTCACTTGGATTTATGTCGTTCGGCGGCATCGACCTGTAATCAGCGAGGTTATTACGTAGCATGGACATTACAATTGTATTAGGTGTAGTCATGTTCACCGCCATCGTGCTTGCGCTGGTAGTGGTGATCTTGAGTGCGCGCGCCAAGCTGGTAAACAGCGGCGATGTAAATATTTCAATCAACGGTGAGAAGACTCTTACCGTACCTGCCGGCGATAAGTTGCTGCAGACCCTGGCCGGCAACGATCTGTTTCTGCCATCAGCTTGTGGCGGCGGCGGTAGCTGTGCACAATGTAAGTGTAAGGTCGAGTCAGGTGGTGGTTCTATGCTGCCTACCGAAGTAGGCCACTTCACTAAGCGCGACGCTGCTGAAGGCTGGCGCCTGTCTTGCCAGGTTCCTGTTAAGCAGGACATGGTGATTGAAGTACCAGAAGAAGTCTTTGGTGTGAAACAGTGGGAGTGTACGGTTGAATCTAACCCGAACGTGGCCACCTTCATTAAAGAGCTGACGCTGAAGTTACCAGAAGGCGAGAACGTAGACTTCCGTGCCGGTGGCTACGTTCAGCTTGAGGCTCCTGTTCACCACGTTAAGTACGAAGACTTTGATATTGAAGAGCAGTACCGTGGCGACTGGAATCACTTTGGTTTCTTTAAGTACGAATCCATCGTGACTGAGCCGGTTATCCGCGCTTATTCAATGGCTAATTACCCAGAAGAGCAGGGTGTGGTTAAGTTCAATATTCGTATTGCAACGCCGCCACCGCGCTCAGAAGGCATTGTCCCAGGTCAGATGTCATCGTACGTCTTCAGCTTGAAGCCGGGCGACACCATCAAAGTTTACGGCCCTTTTGGTGAGTTCTTCGCGAAAGATACCGAGAACGAAATGGTGTTTGTTGGCGGTGGTGCGGGTATGGCGCCGATGCGCTCACACATATTCGACCAGCTTAAGCGTTTGAAGTCTGACCGTAAAATATCATTCTGGTACGGTGCTCGTTCATTGAAAGAGCTCTTCTACAAAGAAGACTATGACGGTCTAGCGGCAGAGAATGATAATTTTGACTGGCACGTTGCTCTGTCAGACCCTCAGCCAGAAGATAGCTGGGAAGGATTGACAGGCTTCATCCACAACGTACTGTTTGAAGAGTATTTGAAGGAGCACGCGGCGCCGGAAGATTGTGAGTACTACATGTGTGGTCCTCCGATGATGAACGCCGCTGTTATTAAAATGCTGAAAGATCTAGGCGTTGAAGATGACAATATCCTCTTGGATGACTTTGGTGGTTAAACATCAATATCAAGGGTGATTAATTTGATCTCTTCGCTTTATATCGACGAGCGTCAAACAAAAACAAGGTCAGCATTGCTGGCCTTGTTTTTGTTCTGGGGTATCGTTTTTATTTTATCTGGCTGCACGGATAAGCCCGTCTCTAGCCCCACTGGCCTTAAAGCATCACGTTTCAATGGTGCAACCATGGGAACGACCTACAATGTGACGCTGGTGACACCTGATGAGCAGGTAGTCGACAGCGCAGCGATTAAGCTACGTGTCGATGCGCTGCTACTCGAGATTAATCAGAGTATGTCGACGTATATACCTGATTCAGAGCTAGTGCGCCTGAATGCCATGCCAGCCGGGCAGTGGGTCTCTGTATCAGGGCCACTGTTTGATGTTCTGTCTATGAGCAGGGATGTTTCCCACTTATCGGCTGGGGCTTTTGACGTGACGGTTGGACCCTTGGTTGATCTCTGGGGATTCGGTGCGGGCTCTAGTGGGCGTGACCATGTGCCCAGTGATGAAGAGTTGGCATTGGCGCGGGAACAGTTTGGTCAGCAGTTTATCGAGTATGATGCGCCAGAGCAGAGGGTGCGCAGAAGTATTCCACTGCGCATTGACCTGAGTGCGATTGCCAAAGGTTACGCTGTCGACAGGGTGTCGGAGCTACTTGGCGAGGAAGGTTTTGGTAATCACCTGGTCGAGATTGGCGGAGAGCTTCGTCTAACCGGTTTGAGCCAACGAGCTACACCATGGCGCATTGCGGTTGAGAGCCCGCTGGCGGGGCTATCGCAGCGGGCGCAGCGGGCAATTACCTTGAGTGGGCTGAGCATGGCGACTTCAGGTGATTACCGTAATTACTTTGAGGTGGATGGGCAGCGTTACTCTCACACGATCGATCCGCGAACATTAAAACCCATTACTCATAATCTGGCGTCGGTCACGGTAGTGGCACCATTGGCTGCTCGGGCAGATGCTTTAGCTACGGCATTTAATGTACTAGGCGTCGAAGAAGCTTTAAAATTAGCGAACCGAGAGGGTATAGCGGCTTTATTTCTTGTTAAACGTGAGGACGACTTTGTTGAGATCGTCTCGGACACATTCACACCTTATTTAACGCAGTAAACGTTGTTTTACTGTGAGTCGTATCGGTTCTGTCAGTGGTGACAGAGTCGCACAGGGGTTTAAGTCATGGCTTTATTTTTTGTTACTTTGCTGGTGTTGTTGTTGGTAGTCCTAGGTATGTCATTGGGGGCTATTTTTCGTAATAAACCATTGAAAGGCTCTTGCGGTGGTGTTGGTGCCGCGCTCGGGGAAAGGGATTACACCTGTGACATTTGTGGTGATGATCCGAATAAGTGCGAAGAGCAGCAAAGCGCTAATGGAACAATAGAGCCACTGTTCCACGACGCCAGTAAGTAAGTTTAAGGCGTGTGCAGGTTTAGAACAGTATTAATAGATAGCTATAAAGCTACGTTGGGCCTCAGGGCTGACTGCAGAGATCGATGAACCTTAATTGAGCGAGCCAAAGGAGCTTTAAGCATGGCGGAGTACACCTACGATTTACTGGTGATTGGATCTGGTCCAGCAGGGGAAGGGGCCGCAATGTCGGCTGTGAAAAGTGGCTTGAAAGTAGGTATTGTTGAAAAGGTCGACATGATTGGCGGTAATTGCGCGCACAAAGGCACGATACCCTCGAAGTCTCTACGGCACGCCGTTAAGCAAGTGATTCGTTACAATACGCATAATCTATTTCGCGTTATAGGTGAGCCTCGTTGGGTTTCGTTTCCGGACGTTTTAGCGTCTGCCGCTAAGGTAATACCTAAGCAAGTCAGCATGCACACTAAGTTTTATTCCCGCAACCGTGTCAGGGTGCATGAAGGCAAAGCATCATTTGTTGATGCGCAGCGAGTATCGGTGACGCTCAGCGATGGCGCGCAAGAATTCATCAGTGCGAAGAGTATTATTATTACTACGGGCTCACGGCCTTACCGCCCTGAAAATATTAATTTCAGTCATCAGCGTGTCTATGACAGCGACACGATACTGGAGATGAAACACACGCCTCGTCACATTATTATTTATGGTGCCGGTGTCATTGGTTGTGAGTATGCGTCTATCTTTGCGGGCTTGGGTGTGAAGGTGGACCTGATTAACAGCCGTGATCAACTGCTGTCATTTTTGGATGATGAAATTTCCGATGCGCTCAGCTATCACTTGCGTGATGGCGGAGTTACGGTGCGCCATAACGAAGATTATGAATCGGTTGATGCGGATAAAGACGGCGTGACTTTGGCGCTACAGTCTGGGAAAAAACTGCGCGCTGACGCCTTGCTTTGGTGCAACGGCCGTACCGGTAATACCGATAAATTGGCACTGGATAATATCGGTGTCGAGGCCGATCACCGCGGCCAGCTTAAAGTTGATGAGCGGTACTGCGTGGGTGCTGATGGAGTCTATGCCGCAGGTGATGTGATTGGATGGCCAAGTTTGGCCAGTGCGTCCTACGATCAAGGGCGCGCGTGCGCACGCGGCATCTGCGGTTTGAGTGTTCGTCAGGTTAATAATGTTCCAACGGGTATTTACACCCTGCCAGAAATCAGCTCTATAGGCCAGAATGAGCGTGAATTGACCGAAGCGAAAGTACCCTACGAGGTCGGAAGGGCCTTCTTTAAAAATACTGCTCGCGCTCAGATCAGTGGTGAAAGTGTGGGAATGCTTAAATTATTATTCCACACTGAAACGCTAGAAATATTGGGTATACATTGTTTTGGCGCTGAAGCTTCAGAAATTATTCATATTGGTCAAGCCATTATGACTCAGAAAGGAGAGGGTAATAGTATTAAGTTTTTTGTGCGTAATACGTTCAATTACCCAACCATGGCCGAGGCTTATCGAACGGCAGCTTTGGAAGGCCTGAATAGAGTGAACCGTTTTTAAATCTTATTGTTATGTGAATTAAATCGCGGTGAATTTGACCGTATTTAGAGGAGCCTGTAGGCTCCTTTTTGCTGTGATGTCTGAAAGGTAGGGGAGTATAAAAGTGAGCGGTAACGACAAGTTAATTAAATCCATACAAGCCAAGTTTGTGAGTGGTGAGAGTGTTGCTGATGTATTGCGCTACCTTGCCATAGATTGCTTAATAGAGGATCAAGTTGAGTTGATGAACTTGATCAGTGGCGCTCTGGGCGTTGGTTTGGGCGCCGTGACGGCTATTGCTGGTTGGTGGTACGAAGGCGCAAAAGAGCTCAACGACCAAGACGTTAACGCTTACATCATGCCTTTGGTCAATGAGTGGCGCAGTAGTCTGTGAGTGGTTGGCGCGTCTTTAAGTTACAAAAAATGTCGCTACGGATAATGTTTTTTCTTGTCGGGTTGGTTCTTAAAGCGCCGGTGTGTCCACATATACTGGGTGGGCGCCTTGCGAATGTTTTCTTCAAGGGCGGCGTTGATCAGTGTCGCGTCGGTGAGATCGTCACCACTCGGGAATTGCTCTGGGGCTGGACTAAACTCTAGGTGGTAATGACCACTGTCGTCGCGGTGATAGGAAAGCATGACAACCGGTGATTGATTGAATTTAACCAAGCGACTGGTGGCTGTAATCGTGGCCGCTGTCACGCCAAAAAAGGGCGCATAGACGGCGTGGTCTTTGCCGTAGTCCTGGTCCGGTGGGTACCAGACCACTTCGTTTTTCTTTAGCGCTTTAACGATGGATCGCATGTCAGTTCGCTTAATTACTGCCTTCATAAACCCCATGCGTCCCTTAATAATGTAGTGATTCATCAGCGGGTTATCATTGGGGCGGTAAATCGCGCTCACAGATGCGACGAGTGAGACGAGCGCGCCGCCTAAATCGAGGTGGCTATAATGTGCGCCAATCAACAGTACGCCACGGCCCTGAGCTTGTGCCCCTTGGAGGTACTCCGCACCCTGAATGGTCACTTTGTTATGCAGGGATTCGATGTCGCAGTGATAGGCGTTGGCGGCTTCAATAAAACCGAGAGCGTTGTGAAAGAACACCTCTTTTACTTTTTCTCGTCGTACGTTCTCGTCCCATTCGGGAAAGCACAAGCGCAGGTTGGTTTCGACTATTTGGCGTCTTCTTTTTGCCGCTAGCCTGAGGAATCCACCGAGTGCTTGAGCTACCTTAACTTGTGCAGACCAAGGCAGTTTGGTAATGCCGGTGAGCAGGCCTATTAGTAACCAAGTTCCCCAATAACGGGGTGCACGAAAGGAAGGTTCGGACATAGCTTTACTTATCAGTTAATTCTCAACAGGGTGCGCATTGTATACCAAGGCCCTGACTTATTCTTGGTTGGCGGGTGTCACGGCATGCGCTTAATTTCTATTCTAAGCGCTTTAAAGCCGTTGCCACTCTATCTTTTGAGCTTTGAGTTGACGTTTTAACTCTGACATCACCGCTTTGACTGCCTGGGCGCTGCCCTTGGCGCCAAGTTCAACGCTGGGGGCGGCTTGACCCATCATCGGTAGGCTGAAAACTTTCACGTCGGGCCAATCCTTTATTACCGATTTCATCATCGGGATGAGCGCGCCTTCGCCGACACCTGAAATTAGTATGGCGTCCTCACGGTAGTGAACGTCGGTTAGCTGCGGATAGTGATGGTCAAGTACCCACTCCATCATGGGCTGTGCCATCTCGGGGAAGCCCGGAACAAAGTGGTGCCCAGCAATACTGAAACCAGGGATCGTATTGACTGGGTTGGGGATCAAGGAGGCCCCTTTTGGGAAGGTGACCAGTTGGTAGTGTTGTGGTGTTAGCTCGCGGCTTTTATCTTTTGCGTAGGCTTCAATTATTTTGATGCCCTCGGGGTGCAGTTCGGTCGAACTGCCAAGAGCGCGAGCGGCCAGTTCTCGAGTTAGATCATCGGGGGTGGCACCTATGCCGCCGGTGCTGAACACTAGGTCGTTATTTTCTCTACTGCCACGCAGGGTGTCGTGCAAGGTAGCTTCTAGCAGTTCAGGGTCATCACCAACAATCCTTGTCCAATCCAATTGCAAGCCGCGTTGGTTGAGCAGTGTGATGAGATTACTTAGGTGCTTGTCAGTACGGCGACCGCTGAGAATTTCATCGCCGATAATTATGAGGCCAATGCGCATGGCTGGCATTCCTATGTTACTGAGTGTGATGCGTTCGGCTGCACACTGCTGGGGAGGGGGCAGCTATGGGCTGGTTTTAGAGCTCTGAGCAGGGCGGTGCTTGAACACGCTGTGAATAACATAACTCGACTCGAAGTAGACCACAAAGTGTTCATACTCCCAGCGTGATATAGGTGGGGTACCTTTGGGTTCTTGCCAGCTCAGGGGGGCGCCGAAGTGCTTTTCGACCATGTTTTGGTGCATGCCGAGTGTCGGTCGTTCACTGCTCTGCCCGCTGGCTTGTTGGCCCAGGGGTATTTTGATGGTTTCGGCGTGGGCGGTACTGCCCGCTAATGCTGCGAGCATGATGCTCGATAGCAGCAGGGCGTTCGTTAGGTAGCGCATATAGGTGTCCTCGGTAGTTGGGGCCGCTGCGGGCGGCTCAGTTCTTTATGCTGTTTTGCAGTGCGCGCTTAGCCTGTAACTGAGCCTGCATTATGTGTTTTGCTAACACCTCTTGTTGCGCTGTGCTGAGGTGCGAAAATTTAACCGCAATCTGATAACGGTCATCCTTGAGCTTATCGCAGCGAATAACCCGAGCGAAGACAGCGATGACCGTAAAGCTGCTGGTGAACAGCAATCTTATGGCAATGTGACTGCCTTTGTAGATGGATTTCTGGCTTTTAAAGGCCGCTCCGCCTTCACTGATGTTCACATGGTCGGGGCTTATGTGGCTGTCAAGGTACTGTTCGGCAACCATTTGTTGGGTAATGAGGTCGAGTTTCTTGTTCATCAGTGACAAATAGTCAGCGGTAGCTCGGTTCTGTTCAGCTACTTGTGTCAGCAGTGTTGATGCTTCACTGTCGATGCGCTTGAGTTCTGAAAATAGCGTCAAGTTGGAGGAATCTTCGGGGAATTGCTCCTCAATGACGCCATTTTCGGCGGTAAAAGCATCAACATTGTGATAACTCAGCGCCAGTTCACTTTTAACGCGAAAGAAGCTGCGTTTATCCGGCGTTGATCTGGACTCGGTGCTGTGGCTTGGCATGGGAAAGTCCTTGTTTCTGTCTTTGCGTGACGAGTGTCGCCGACGGTTGATCTGAATCGCTGTGGTTATATGCGCACGGGTTTAGTGCAGCGATATGATTACGCGTGTTTATGAGTTTAACAGCCCGTTAAAAGTCTGTCTTGAAACAAAAAGGGCTTTATTATTTGGTGCTCAGTACAATTATATTGGCTTCTATTCATTGACCGCTTGGCTCAGATCCATAGATTGGGTTTAATGCACTAATGAAATGTAACACAACCTCTTCGGGCGGCTTATGGCGCCTTTTTTTTCGCCGCCTCTGGGTCAGTGCTTTTATTGGCCTGCGCTATACCCGTGCGAAAAGACGCAATCAGTTTATCTCCTTTGTCAGCGGTTTTTCTTTTGTAGGCATGGCACTGGGCACCCTGTCTTTGATTGTCGTCATGTCGGTAATGAATGGTTTTGACGCTGAGATTAAGCACCGCTTATTAAAAGTGGTACCCCATGGCTTGTTTGAGACTGAACAGCCTTTGTTGGCGTGGACCGCGTTGCAACAAGTTCTGCAAACTCATGGGGCCGTGCTGTCGACGGAGCCTTATGTCAGTGGCTTTGGCATGGTCAGTTATCAACGCAGCTTACACGGTGTGGCTCTACAGGGTTTGTTCCCCAATAACGCGCTGGCTACAACGCTGGCGCCGAACATGATTGTAGGGTCCCTCGAGCAGTTACAGGCCGGCCAATACAATGTGGTAATGGGGCGTTTGTTGGCGCGTTTTCTCGGCGTCACCACCGGCGATAAAATAAGCTTGACCTTGCCGCAACTGAATGTCACACCAGCGGGTATCTTCCCGCGTATGAAGCGCTTTACGGTGGTGGGTGTCTTTGAGGTAGGTGCTCAGGTTGATCAGAATCTGTTACTGCTGCACCTCACCGATGCACAAAAACTACTGCGCTTGGGCACGGGTGTCAGTGGTGTATCGATACAAACCACAGATATGTATGAAGCCGTACAGGTGGTGGACAACCTTAACCAGAAATTGGCCAACTCCATTGACCCAAACTTAAGCCAGATTACCGGCAAGGACTGGTCGCAAACTCAAGGCAGTTTGTTTGCAGCGGTAAAAATGGAGAAAACCGTGGTTTCTCTGTTGCTCATGGTGGTGATTGCCGTAGCCGCGTTTAATATTATTTCCAGCTTGGTGTTGATGGTGGCGGATAAGCGCACGGATATCGCTGTGTTGAGAACGTTGGGCTTTACCCGTAACCAAGTTATGAATGTTTTTGTTGTACAGGGCTTTGCTGTGGGTGCGACCGGTGTTGCCATAGGGACACTGTTGGGTGTCGCCGTGGCCAGCTCTATTGGTGAGTTGGTTGCGCTGTGGGAGACGCTTACCGGTATTTTGTTATTTGATCCAAATGTCTACTTTATCAGCCAGCTGCCTGCGGATGTGCAGTGGCCGGATGTACTGTTGGTGGTGTTAGTGGGCCTGTTGTTGAGTTTTCTATCGACGCTCTACCCGGCGTACCGTGCCTCCAAGGTGGAACCTGCCGAAGCGCTTAGGTACGAATAACGTGGGCTTCGAGTAATTTAGGCTTCGAGAAATAAAGTCTGTTTAAAAGTGGCGCAGTACGATACACCCTTCATTAAATAACCTCTGTATGGATAAACGTGACTGATCTAATGAATGAACAGACGATGACGAGTGGGGCCTTGGCCTTGGAGTGCCAGCAGTTGTGCAAGGTTTATGCTGAAGGGCCGACCGTCGTTGAAGTATTGAGTGGCGTTAATTTACGCTTAGCGCGTGGTGAACGCTTGGCGATTGTCGGCCAGTCGGGTTCTGGTAAATCTACCTTGTTAAATTTATTGGGCGGTTTAGACCAGCCTAGCTCGGGCTCGGTACAATTATTGGATAAGGCGTTTTCGGCCTTAGGTGATAATCGTCGTGGTCAGTTGCGTAACCAGCACTTGGGATTTGTCTACCAGTTCCATCATTTGTTGGGTGAGTTCAGCGCCCAGGAAAATGTCGCCTTACCACAAATGATTGCTGGTGTTGCTCGGCCCCTGGCGAATGAGCGTGCTGCAGAGTTACTAGAGCAGGTTGGTTTGGGGCATCGCCTGACGCACAAACCAGGCGAGTTGTCTGGTGGTGAGCGCCAGCGGGTGGCCATCGCTCGGGCGCTTGTGAATCAACCTGCGTGTGTATTGATGGACGAACCGACGGGTAATTTGGACCGCCACACGGCTGAGTCTATTTTGGCGTTACTACAGCACTTGAGTGATACGCTCGATACCAGTTTTATCATCGTCACGCACGACGAGCAGCTGGCGGCTTCTATGGATCGAGTGGTAAAACTTGAAGATGGACAACTGCAACCGTTGACGCTATCGAGCGCAGCCAAACTAGACGAGCGTGAGCTAAAAGATGTCAGTTCCCAATGAGTAATCACTTTGCGTTATTTGTAGGGTTACGATACGCGGGGGCAAGGCGTCGTTCACAGTTGGTGTCCTTTATCTCGGGTATTTCTATTCTTGGTTTAACCCTAGGTGTTGGTCTTTTGTTAACGGTGCTGTCGGTCATGAATGGTTTTGAGCGTGAACTGCGCGAACGAATTCTTGGGATCATGCCCCACGGTACCATCGAACACCGTTATGGCGTAGAGGATTGGCGTGCGCTCAGCGCTCAGATTAACGCTGACGATGCGTTTGTCGCCAGTGCACCTTTTGTGTCGCTCGAAGCAATGCTTAGTTTTCGTCGCTCTGTACAGCCGGTGGCACTCTATGGTGTTGATGTGGCGCAAGAGAAAAGTGTTTCACGTATCGACGAGTTTATTGCTCCGCAAGCACTGCAAAACTTGCAGGCGCAGGGCGGGGTAATTATCGGCTCTGGTTTGGCGAAAAAACTAAAAGTGTCTGTGGGACAAACCCTGACACTCTTGGTGCCGTCCAGCAGTGGAGGTCGCGAGCTGCCGAAACTCAAGCCATTAAAGCTGCTAGGTTTAATCGAATCTGGCACCGAATTAGATCATAGCCTCGCGCTGATGCGCTTGGATGATGCCAGTGAGTTGTCACAACACCCAGGAAAGGTCAGCGGAGTACGGGTAAAAGGCATTGATCTTTTTACAGTGCCGGAACGCATCTACAAAAAGGTGAGGGAGTTACCCTATGGTTACTTTGGTAGTGATTGGACGCGCAGTCATGGCAACCTGTTTCACGCGATTCAAATGTCAAAAAATTTGGTGGGTTTGCTGTTGTTCTTAATTGTCGCTATCGCTGCGTTCAATGTTGTGTCGACACTGGTGATGGTGGTGGTCGATAAGCAGGCCGATATAGCGATATTGAAAACGTTAGGAGCGAGCCGTTTTAATATTATGACGGTGTTTATGGTACAGGGTAGTGTGATTGGTGCGCTGGGTACCAGCGCCGGTTTACTGTTGGGGTTGCTCGGTTCGTGGAGTGCGCCGTCATTGGTGAGTTTGGTTGAGTCGTTAATGGGTATGCATTTTTTAAGTTCTGACATTTACCCCGTTAGTTATGTGCCGGTAGAGATTTGGTGGACTGACTTTGTACTGGTGGCGATGGTTTCATTGAGCATGAGTTTTTGTGCAACTCTATTTCCAGCTTGGCGTGCAGCAAAAATAGAACCTGCTGAAGCGTTACGCTATGAGTAAATATACAGCCCCCCGAACGAATAGGTTATTGCTTCCGCTTTTATTTGGGGTGTTGTTGTTGTGGTGTGGGCGCAGTCTTGCCAGTGATATTGAAGCTGAGTCACTACCAGACGCTCAAATATTTACCTGTGATGCCAGCCAGGGAACATCCTATCAACTGAGTATTGTCACGACCGAACGTGGTTCCCTCGAAGCCATCGTTGCGTTGCAGGCTGTTGGAACAGAAGCTACGCTCGTCACTCCGCAGGGCTTGCGTCTATATTGGTCGCCTGTTGAAACTGGCTTTAGTTTTAGTGGGCAGGGGTTTGAACTGGTGGGTTTGGCAAACGTGGCGGTATTACATGATGGTGCTCAAGCCGTGGCCTGTCATTTACAAACACGTGAGAAACACACCGACGTCGCCATTCCTACGCCAGGCTTGTCTCTGGGTGGGCGAGTACGTTCTGGACCAGGGCTGGACTTTGTTACCCGCACCATTTTGGCGGCGAAGACTCCGATGACATTGTTAGAGAATACCGAGCTGTCTATGGATGGCTACGATTGGTTTCGCTTTGAGACGCAAGCTGGCGTAACCGGTTACCAATGGGGCGGCGTTATTTGTTCTCGAGAGGGAGTGTTGCAGGGAGTATTGCGAAAGTGTGAATGATCTGGCCTAGCCCATTGTCTGGAAGCGGCTAGCGAGAAGAGAAAAAACCGAGCACTGGCGGGTATATACCCGCCAGTGCTCGGCTTTTTTTTAGTTGGGATTACAGGCTAAAGTTATAGCGCAGGCTGGCACCGACAGAGCGCTCGGCGATGGTCTTAACCTCGCGGTAGCCGTTGCTTTCAGTGGTGAGCTTTTCGGTTTCCGCCAGCTTGTCGAGCAGGTTCTTGGCCCAGAGGCTGACTTCCCAGGCGCTGTCCTTACTGCGCACGCCGGCGAAGACATCAAATACGCCGTGGGCGCCAGCTTTGTTTTCGCTGGACGGCAGGCTGGGGGCGAAGCTGGCACCGGTAAAGGTGTAGCTGCCGCGCAGGAACAGATCGACATCATCGAGTGGCAGTGTGTAGTCGCTGTTGACCGACGCATTCCAGTTGGGGTTCTCGCCAACGCGCTGACCGCTGATATTGCAGGTGCTAACCCAAGTGCCATGGGCGTTTAATGCCGCCCCCTCGATATTGCAGTAGCCTGTCTCGCCATCGGCGAAGGTAAAGTCGTTGTAGGCGAGCAGTAGCCCGGCGCGCCAGTTCTCAGTGATGAGGCCGGTGGCTTCCAGTTCCGCACCCATAGAGATGGCGTCGGCGTTGGCGACCAGAGATTCAGCGGTGGTTGCGGTTGGATTGGCGGCGCTAGTGGCTACCTGGATTTCTTTGACGTAGTCCTGATACTCGTCCAGCTGCTGGTAGTAGAAGGCACCGTTGAGTTGCATGCGGCCATTCAGCAACGTCGACTTGAAGCCCAGCTCGAAGGCCAGGGTGTCTTCCTCGTTAAAGCTCAGGGCGTATTGCTGCGAGGGCATGAAGATCTGTGGGTTGATGTTCGAGCCGCCGGGGCGGTAGCTGACGTCCATCGAGGCGTAGGCCATCACGTCTTCGGTGACATAGTGGATATACTTGACGAGACCGGTGAAGCCATCGCCGACGTAGTTATGATCACTGCCAAGATCCATTTCGAATGAACCAACAGCTAAGTAGTTAGTGCTATCACGGCGTGAACGGTTGTAGCGCAAGCCAACTTGTAATTCGGATACGTCAGACAGGTCGATGCGGTTGTGGGTGAAGTAGCCGAAGTCTTCCTTGGTGATATCCGTGCCGATGGTGTATGCAGCATTGTCAATATAGTTGTCTACGGCGATGTTGAGGTTGGAGTAGTAGATGCCCGCTGTATATTCCCACCACTGCTCTTCGGTCGAGGCGATGCGCAGTTCCTGGGAGAAGTTCTTGGCGTCGTTTTCAACGTCAAATTCGAAAGTGCTGTTATAACGCTTGCCGGTCGGGTCAAAGTCATCCAGCTCGCTCAGGGTGAGTGAGTTGTAGGAAGAGATAGAGGTGATCTCGTGGTTTTCCAGACCGCGGTAGTTCAGCGTCAGCACGCTGATTTCCGTCTCCATATCCACTTCGTGCTGGCGGTTCTTCAGGCCAACCTTGTCTTCCAAACTGATGGTTCCGTAGCTACCGGTACCGGCCACCTGGCTGGTATCGCTGGTGTTGCTGGTGACCCGTTCAAAGACAGCCAGGGCGTCGAAATCTTCTGTTGGCTCATAGGCGATACTGATGCGGGCACCGCGGACATCGCCCTTGTCTTCTTCGCCGCTGGCGAAGTTCTTGTTGCGCTGGCCGTCATTGGCGTTGTAGATGCCCGCTAGGCGTACAGCCAGTTCATCATTAACCGGCAGGCTGATGCCGAATTCGCCAATCTGTTCGCCACTGTTGCTGATGGTGCTCTTTACCTGACCCTCTACGCCGTCAAAATCTGGTTTTGTTGTATGGAGAATGATGGCGCCGGCCGGTGAGGTTCTGCCCTGTAGTGTGCCCTGGGGGCCGCGCAGTACTTCCAGACGCTCGACGTCAAACATGGAGGTGAACATGGCGTTGGCGCGGTAGGCGGCGCCGTTCCAATAGACGTCCACGGCTGAGCTTTGGGCCGACTTGCGGTCGTAGGTGATGCCGCGCAGGCTCACCGTGGTGTCGTTGGCGCCGCTCTGCTTCATCACCAGACCGGGTACCAGTTTGGTGATGTCCTTGAAGTTGGTGATGGCGTTGTCGTCGAGTGCATCGCTGCCGATGGCGGCGATGGACGCCGCTACATCCTGCAGGTTCTCCGCACGTTTCTGCGCGGTGACCACTATTTCTTCGAGCATTAGGCCGTCGGCGTGCAGCTGGTTGCCAGCGCTCAGCGCTATGGCGGCTGTAATAGCTGAGAAGAGCGCAGGCCGATTAAAGGTTTTGCTCGTTTGCTTGGTCATGGTGTGTTCTCTTTATAATTATGCTGTTTAGCTTGAATTTTCTTCGGGGTGCTTTCCATTGTCCGTCGAGTGTTGACCGGTTCTGGATAACGGTGTGAAGTGTGGGTTAACCCGCGGGTCGGGTTATTGGTTTAAAAGCCCATGAGCCATGGTGAACAGGCTATCTCGAAAGCGCCGTTCTCCCAGTAATTCTGGGCGGCAGGTAACCGTGGACAAGCAGGCTCCTTGAATAGCCTTAGTGGCGATAAAAGCGCGGAAGTTGGCTTCTTCTCCGGTCAGGTCCGGCCTGTGCTCTAGCATGATGTCTGCGAGCCATTTTTCTGAAAGGCCGCCCCAAGTGTGATTGGTGTCTAATACACCTCGCTCGACGAGGTCAAAATTATCGAGATTTTTTTTGTAGTAGCTTTCATGCAGGCTTAAAAAGCGCTGCTGGCGCATGATCAGCGGGTCAATGATGAACGACAGCATGTTATCGATGGTCATGACGTGAGGTTGAACCGTTAGGTCGTTACGCTGCTTCATAAAGTCCAGCAGTTCCTCCATCTCCGCGTTGACCATGGCCTCAAAGGCGCTCTCAATGATGGCTTCTTTATTTGGAAACCAGCGGTAGAGTGAAGCGATATTCACGTCGGCGACTTCGGCTACGTAGTTAGTGTTGAGTGCACGACTGCCTTCTTCTGCTAGAATTTTTTGCGCAGCGCTGACAATAGCGTCCACTATTTTCTGCGAGCGGGCCTGGGTGGGCTGCTTGCGCTGGGTTGATTTATTGTCGTCGATTGGCTTGTTCATGCGGCTAGTTTCCCCACTGCTCAGGCAATAATCAAGGACCTTAAAAGAAAAAAAGTAATTTATATTGTTTCCATTTTTTTCCTTACTTATCAGTTGGTTAGGGGTTTTCCTTCGCTCTTGAAACGGAGTATTTTGATTTTTATTGCGGTTCAAGCCAAACCTAGTCAGCGGTCATTGTATGGCCATTACCAAGCTTGATCTCGCTGTATAGTCAGCATAGCCCAGCTTGTAGCGCGATTAATGACAGTTTTTGAAGCGTTTTGATCGCGCTACTGACGAGGTATATGAGGTTTTGTGGTTGAGTTGCAAGGATCAATTTACTGGGGGCTGGGCTGTGATACAGCCTGCGCTAAAAAGACGTTAAAACTGAATGAGGTGATGGCGTGGTGGATTGGAGGGCTGATAGGGTGTGTATCCGCTGCCCGGTGTTGGCCACGATGTGGCGCTGTGCTGCCGGACGAGAAAGGCCTAAATCGTGTTGCGGTATGGAACAATGCTGCTTAGGCCTATGAGTCAATGACGCTAGCCATCGCCATTGATGGTTTCAATTAGGCCGCTGAGTATACGATCAGCGCCTTCATTGTCGACCTGACATGTGCCCGCCGCCTCGTGGCCGCCACCATTATGCTGTAAACAGAGTTCGCCGACGTTGGTGCTGGAGCTGCGGTCGAGAATAGACTTGCCAATGGCAAAGACGGTATTTTGATTTTTTAGGCCCCACATACGGTGAATGGATATATTACATTGGGGGAACAGGGCGTAAATAATGAAGCGATTGGTGGCCCAAATAGTTTCTTCCTGCTGGAGGTCCAATACCACTAAGTTACCGTGGACTGTTGCGCAGCGTTTGATCTGCTCTTTGGCTTTCTCTGCGTGCTCTTTGTAGAGTTCAACGCGCTCTTTGACATCGGCTAACTGCAGTATTTCAGAAATGGAAATCTCTCTGCACTTATCAATTAGCTCCATCATTAACTGGTAGTTGGATATACGAAATTCACGGAAGCGACCCAAACCTGTGCGGGCGTCCATCAGGAAATTCATTAAATCCCAGCCCACAGGGTTAAGGATCTCGTGCTGGGTGAAATCCGCGGAGTCACCTTTATCTACCGCGACCATGAGGTCGTGGTTGACCTGTCGAAAGGTTTCTTTACCTCCATAGTGATCAAACACGACCCTTGCTGCTGAAGGGGCCTGTGGGTCAATGATGTGGTTGTCGTGCTGGCCATTGCGCAGTGTTTCACTGAGGTGGTGGTCGAAGGCTAGGTGCACACCCGGGACAAAGGGTAGGTTAGTGGTAATGTCGCGGTTACTGATTTCGACTTTACCATCCTGCATATCCTTGGGGTGGACAAACAGTATCTCATCGATCATTTCGAGTTCTTTTAACAGGGCGGCGCAGACGAGGCCATCGAAATCGCTGCGTGTGACTAAGCGGTAGGTAGGTTCTGACATGTGAAACGGGTCCTTTTACAAGACAGATGAGAATAACAATCTAGCCTTGAGTATAGACAGAGTTTCTAAAGTATTTTCAGCTAAGTAAAGTGTTAGCGGGGAGGCGCCATATTTATGCACCTATACTGCTGATGAACCCCCCCACATACAAAGCCTTTGGGGGCAAAGTTAGCGACGTATGTAGCTTGTTAGTCGATCACGAAGCGCAGTGCCAAGTGTGGGAACGTTCTTTCTTAACCCGCTAGTCTGGCTTTATATGCGCGTACGATGTTATTGAACTCACCGGCCACCTTATTCATTTCATCGACCATTTTATTGTGCTTTTTGGTGCTCTTTGTACAGTCTAAAAAAGCTTTGGCCTCTTTGACGTAAGCTTTTACGTCATTCTTGGCTTTAATCATTTGTGGTGTTACAGCCGTAGCTGCATCGGGTAATACCGGTGCACTGGGTCGTGTACAGGCCAGCAGTTGGGTACTTGTGAGGCTCAGTAAAATGAAGGCACACAATGACAAGATAATGGAGTGACGCTTATTGAGCATGGTTGATCCTCATTAATTTCGGTGGTCTTAGCAGGTGTTTAGCGGTCCAGCGGCTGGCTACCAATTAAAGTCGCACTCGTTGACTGCCGTTAGACTGAGCTCCCTGTTAAGTCGCATACACCAAATGATATGTGAGATGGTGCTTTATAGGGTTAAAACTTAAGTTAAGGCTCTGTTTAAATTTAGCACAGGAAATGGTTACCAGCCGTACGAAATAAAATATGAAGGCTACGGCGATATATCCCCGAGCGGCATCGAGTGTTTTGGGTGATCTCAGGAGGTGGTCGACACCTGGACCAGCCATCTTCTGCGGGGATTCTAAGGTTCACTCATGCTAATTGAGCTGTAAGTAGCCTAGGTAACGATCACGGATACTCTTTACATACTGCACGGGCTCTGAGCCACGCACGTAGCCGAAACGGGCCTTTTTGTAGTACTCGGGTTTGGCGAGCATAAGCATGGCTTGCTCAACCTCACCAAACCAGCGATTGGGGTCGAGACCTTGTTGGCGAGCGAGCCGGCGCGCGTCACGCACATGGCCAGCACCGGCGTTATACGCGGCGAGTGTGAAGTAAATACGCTCCTGTAAGTCGAGCTCACCGGGGAAGCGTTGTTCAAGCCAGTCTAAATAGGCCATGCCGGCTGAGATGCTATTGGCTGGATTGGTTAAATCGCTAAACCCCATTTCATGCGCTGTGCGCGGCATGACCTGCATCAACCCTTGTGCACCGGCAAATGATTCGGCTTTCGGGTCGAACTTACTCTCTTGGTACATCTGCGCAATGACTAACCGCCAATCCATACCGTACTGCTGGGCCAGTGGTTTTACCAGGGAATCGAAGGGTGAGAGGCTGCTGTCGACGAATATTCGGTCGGCCTTGTGTTGACGCATTTTACGGCTGTTTTTAAAATATTTGTTGTAAGTGATGTTGTAAAAGAGGCCTCGGTATTCTTTTTTAATGAAGGCGTTCAGTTGCCCTTTGAGTTGCTCTTGATCTGGCCTTAATGCCCAAGCGATATTGGCTTCATTGCCCAGCTCTAGGTTAACTTCGAGGTTATCGCGGTGGCTGTTTTCGATGGCTAGTAGGTGACTGTCACTGGTGGTGAAATCAAATTCAGCGGCCATCAATTTGTCTATTAGCTGTTCGGTGCTGGTGGCCGGGTAGCGCTGTATACGTGGTTTTATATCTTGCGCCTGTAATGCCAACAGGCGCTCTTTATAAACAGTGCTGGGGTTGATGCCGACACTATAGGCTGACAGTTCTTCCAGCGAACTGATTTTGGGGCCGTCGCGGCGTCCGACCAGTTGCTCACTGACCTTTAAGTAAGGGCGGCTAAAGCTTAAGCCAAGTGCTTCACGGTCTTGCGATTGGGTCAATGAGGCGGCAATAACATCCCCTTCGCCGTTCATTAACGCGCTAATAAGCTCGTCGATATCATCTTTGATAATGATACTCAGATGCAGTTGGTGCTGCTCTGCAAACTTTTTCATCAGGTCTAAATCAAAGCCCACCAGCTCACCGCGCCACATGAAATAGCTGGCGGGGTTATTTAGGGTGAGCATGCGCAGGCGACCACGCGTTTTTATCTGAGTCCAATCGCGGAGCTGGGCTTGGTTGGCCGATGTTTCCAGGTGGTGTGAAACCATGAACTCGTTCAGGCGATTCAGTAAGGTGGGGCTGCTTTTGCGCACGGCCCAAGCGATGGGGCGGTGTTTCTTTAGTATTGTGCCTGCGCTTAACTCTGGGTAGTCAAGCAGTAGGCTGGCGGCCGTATCGCTGTCCATTACCGTGGCTTGAAACTCCCCAGCTTGAATGGAACTAAGCAGCTCGCTGTCACTGGTGGAGGAAGGCGCTAGTGTCACTTTTAATTGTAGATTGTGCGTGTCAGCCAGTTTTGTCAGCGTGTCGGGATAGGCTGTACCGCTAGGAACTGAGACAGTCAGTTCATCGAGTTGCTCTAGCGAGGCTATTGCATCGCTACGGCGGGTGACCAATAGCTCATTAACCTTATTGATGGCCCGGGAGAAGTACACCTGTTCCAAACGTGGCAATGTCACGGTCATGTTGGTGACGATCAGATCCCCCTCGCCACGTAACAGCGTGGGGATCAGTTCGGAAAACTCATCGACAAATACCCACTGTACGTCGAGTCCCAGTTGCTGACTAAAGGCCTCAGCCAGTTGCTGATATTGGGCGATGGGTATGCCCTCACGGGGTAGGGCATCGGCACCATCAAAGCGTGGAGCGATCAAGCGCAGCAGCCCGTGCTGGCCGATGGCGTCGAGGTCGCCCAGCTCGATATAGCTGGGAACAGGAACAGCGGCTGTGCTGTTATCACGGGTGGCTGATGGCTGGCTGCCTGGGCCTGGGGAACAGCCGCTTAACAGTAAACACAAACTGAGCAGCCATGCGGCGGACCCCAACAGTACAGGCGGTATAAGACGCACAGGCAATCCTTTTAGTGGAGGTTCAAATAAATTCAGCCACTGATACTACTCGCTTGCGTGATTGACTGCGACTATCGAAGGCATGCAGCCTCCTATAACAGGGCATAACCTGTGGCTAATCGTCGTCGGAGCAGCGGTGCGGCAACTGTCTGACAAAAACTATGTGTCCACGGTTTCAATCATTTTGTAGGCCGCGTGCTGAGATAGCGATTGTGTGTCTGGGTTTTTTGAGGGCGGCTAAAGTCCTGTGTTTTACGTCGGCTTAGTGGTGGGTGGGGTATTGCTGATCCTTGGCTTGTGGGGTGGGAGCCTGAGGGGCAATCAGTTCTAGTATTGCGTCGCTGTTATTGATCAGCGCCTCGAGGCAAATGGGTTTGCTGATACCAAAGCCCTGACCGTAGGTGATACCAATAGTCTGGAGACAGCAGAGGGTCTCTTTGTTTTCAACCCATTCAGCGACTGTCTTGATGCCCATGGCGTCGGCAATATCTTTGATGGACTTGACGAAGGCATAGTCCACTGGGTTGTTGGTGATGTTACGCACGAAAGAGCCGTCGATTTTCAGGTAGTCGATGGGTAGATCGCGCAGGTAAGCGTAGGAGGACATGCCGGTGCCAAAGTCATCTAGGGCTATCCTGCAGCCTAAGCGGCGAATCTCATCGATCGTTTGACGCGCTGTACCAAGGTTGGCAATGGCGCTGGTCTCGGTAATTTCAAAACTGAAGTGGGCGCCGTCCAGATGATGTTTTTGCAGTGAAGTTTTAATGGTGCTCAACAA
>Ga0209826_1000837_pt1 | contig 22055 bp, 19 predicted proteins | sample GOMGulsemesocosm_5_FD_184637 | JGI IMG/M metagenome (GOLD analysis project Ga0209826, IMG submission 184637) | Methane-oxidizing microbial communities from mesocosms in the Gulf of Mexico - GOM15C Gulf of Mexico (SPAdes) (version 2) | ecosystem: Environmental > Aquatic > Marine > Cold seeps... | reverse complement strand
CTTTGATTATGATAATTTTGATTCACCAGATATGGTTGATCAATTAAGAATACCTCCGCATTCCTTGCAGGCTGAGCAATCAGTGCTCGGTGGCTTGATGTTGGATAATGAATGCTGGGACGTGGTTGCCGATAGAGTATCTGCCGATGACTTCTACCGTAAGGATCATAAGCTTATTTTTAATGCCATTGGTGCTTTAGCAAGACGAGATGAACCTTTTGATGTTGTCACTATCTCAGAGACTCTTGAACTTGAGAATGCATTAAATGATGTTGGTGGCTTAGCTTATTTGGGTGGTTTGGCTAAAGATACGCCAAGTGCCGCTAATATTTCTAGCTATGCTGATATTGTGAGAATGCGCTCAGTACGTAGGCAGCTTATTCATATCGGCAATGAAATCTCAGATTCTGGTTTTAATACCGAAGGTAAAGAAATTAGTGAACTGCTAGATCAAGCAGAAACCAAAGTATTTAAAATTGCTGAGCAAGGATCGAAAGGACAAAATGGCTTCGAATCCATTAAAAATCTGTTAGCAATTGCGGTTGATAAGATTCAAGAATTGCATGAATCACAAAATTCCATTACTGGTGTTAGTACGGGTTTTAAAGATCTCGATGAGATGACCTCAGGCCTGCAACCGGCCGATTTAATCATTGTTGCTGGTCGTCCATCAATGGGTAAAACCAGTTTTGCAATGAACTTAGCAGAGAATGTCGCTATTCAAACTAAGCTACCTGTTGCGGTGTTTAGTATGGAGATGCCGGGTGATTCGCTGGCAATGAGAATGATGTCTTCTCTTGGGCGAATAGATCAGCATAAAGTCCGTACAGGTCAGCTTGATGATGATGAATGGCCAAGAATGCAATCATCTATTAACTTGCTTGCTGAAGCGAATCTATTCATTGATGATACAGCCGCACTTAGCCCGGTTGAAGTTAGGGCGCGTGCACGACGGTTAATGAAGGAAAATGGCCAGCTAGGTTTAATCGTTTTAGATTACTTACAGTTGATGCAATCACCTTCAAGTAGTGAGAGTCGTGTGGCTGAAATCTCTGATATCTCACGTTCATTAAAAGCACTTGCAAAAGAACTTAACGTCCCGGTTGTGGCCCTGTCGCAGCTAAACCGTAACTTGGAGCAGCGTCCAAATAAAAGACCGGTTATGTCGGACTTAAGAGAGTCGGGAAGTATTGAGCAGGATGCCGATGTTATTATGTTTATCTATCGAGATGAAGTGTATAACGAGGATTCCGATGATAAAGGCTTGGCTGAAATCATTATTGGTAAGCAGCGGAATGGCCCAATTGGGACCTGTCGGTTAACGTTCTTTGGTCAATACACACGTTTTGAAAACTGTGTACATGATCCTTATGCTGATGATGAGTACGGCTAATAACGACTAATGACCTCGAAACCACAAGCAATAATCAACCTTTCAGCGTTACGGCATAATGTTGAGGTTGTGAAAAGAGCGTCACCGATTGCAAAGATACTAGCCGTTATTAAAGCGGATGCCTACGGGCATGGCTTAGTAGCCGTCGCTTCGACGCTAGATCAGCAACAGCTTAGCAGTGGGTTTGCTGTGGCTCGGTTAAGTGAAGCGTTGGTGTTAAGGGAGCAAGGCTTTAAACAGAAAATTGTTGTGTTAACAGGGTTTCTAACAGCCGAGGATCTGGAGCTTGCCGTAGCAAAAAAAATTGACTTAGTGTTGCATAATGAAAGCCAATTAGAGCTTTTAGAAACAGTAAGGCTTGCAAACTCGATTAGTATTTGGCTTAAAATTAATACCGGCATGAATCGTTTAGGTATCGAAGTAAGTCAGTTTAATCGCTTTATTAATCGACTTGAGCAGATTGATAAAATCAAGAAGCCAGTCAATCTAATGACGCATTTAGCCTGTGCAGATGAGTTTGGTGAGCAGAAGACGAAGACTAAACAGCAAATTGAAACCTTTGATGAAGCAGTCAATGCCACTCAAGGCGAGCAAAGTATTGCCAATTCAGCAGGGTTACTCGCTTGGCCAAATATACAACGGCATTGGGTAAGGCCAGGTATTATGCTTTATGGCGCGAGCCCTTTTGCTGATGTAACGGCAGGCAAATATGATTTGAAACCGGTGATGACACTGAAGAGTTTTGTGCTAAATATCCGTGATGTAAAAAAAGGTGGGCGTGTCGGTTATGGTGGCAGTTGGCTGGCAAAGAAAACCACACGTATCGCAACCATAGGGATAGGGTATGGTGATGGTTATCCTCGGCATGCTAGTGAAGGCACTCCGGTGTTAATTGGCACGCAACAAGCAAAACTAGTTGGTAGAGTTTCAATGGACTCAATTACCGTTGATATTAGTCAATGCGAGAATATTGCTATAGCTGACGAGGTTGTTTTATGGGGTGAAGGCCTACCTGTAGACATAATAGCGCAGCATAGTGGCACTATTTCCTATGAGCTATTTTGCGGCGTTAGTGCACGTGTACCACGTATTTATCAAGGTTAGACAAAACGATGGCAACAGATAAAAAACCAAAAACTCTCTATCGTTGCCAGCAATGTGGCGCGAGTGCTCCAAAGTGGTCAGGCCAATGCCAGGATTGTGGTGAATGGAACACCCTAGAAGAAGCTGGGGCGGCCCAAACGGGTAAGCAAAACCGTTTTAGTGGTTATGCCGGTAACAGTGCCGCAGCCAAGGTAGAGGTTTTATCCGAGGTGGTTGCTGAACAAATGGAACGCAGTAGTAGTGGGCTAGTCGAACTAGATCGAGTGCTTGGTGGTGGGTTGGTGCCAGGATCGGCTATCTTAATTGGTGGTGACCCAGGTATTGGTAAGTCAACTTTATTGCTTCAAACTATGGCCTCTTTTAGTGAGCGAGTTACTGCCTTATATGTCACCGGTGAGGAGTCTGCGCAGCAAGTAAGCATGCGTGCTAAACGATTACAATTAGCCGTCAATAAAGTGAATATACTGTGTGAGATTTCATTAGAAACCATCTTGGCAACGGCAGAAAAAATATCTGCTGAAATCTTAGTGATTGACTCGATTCAAACGGTTTATAGCGATGAATTAAGTTCAGCGCCGGGTTCTGTTGGTCAAGTTAGGGAGTGCGCGGCACGTTTAGTTCGTTTTGCGAAAAGAACTAATACTACTATTTTCCTTGTTGGTCATGTGACCAAGGAAGGGGCGATTGCTGGACCTCGTGTTTTAGAGCACATGGTTGATACAGTACTATATTTTGAAGGTGATTCAAGTAGTCGGTTTAGAGTTATTCGGGCAATAAAAAACCGCTTTGGCGCAGTGAATGAATTAGGTGTTTTCGCAATGTCTGAAAAAGGCTTGCGTGAGGTTAGTAATCCATCTGCTATTTTTCTATCTAGACATGAACAAGAAGTGCCGGGTAGTGTCGTTATGGTAACGAGAGAGGGGTCAAGGCCACTGTTGGTGGAAGTGCAAGCGCTAGTTAATGAAAGTCACGCAGGAAATCCACGCAGGATTAGCGTGGGCATGGATCAAAATAGATTAGCGATGTTGTTAGCTATTTTGCATCGCCACGGCCAATGTTCACTTTTAGATCAAGATGTGTTCATAAATATCGTAGGTGGTCTTAAGGTTATTGAGACTGCCGGTGACTTGGCGATTGTTGTGGCGTTACTGTCTAGCTTTAAATCACGTAATATTGCTAAAGACTGGGTAGTCTTTGGTGAACTAGGTTTGTCAGGTGAAGTGAGGCCGGTCGTTAATGGCGAAGAACGTTTAAGGGAAGCGGCTAAACATGGTTTTAAAAGAGCTATTGCACCTAAAGCGAATGTACCGAAAGGCGGGATCAAAGGAATGGAGATTATTTCAGTCAGCGTTTTAAATGATGCATTGCAAGTTTTTAGATAAGAATACCGATAGATTTATTGTTCAGTAAAATAACAAAATTGGTGTTCATTAATTTTAATTAACTCACCATCGTTGAGTAGTTGATCACTTTCAAGCTCAGTTCCATCAATGCTTATTTTAAAAGAGTCCGTCAAACGGGAGAGGTAATAACCGTTATTCCTCTTTACAATAATGGCAGGAATACTTTTACTTCTCCCAAGAGGGATTTCAGTAACAGGTCTAGTTAGTGGAATCACAAGGCCAATATCACGGCCATTGATTATTTGTAGATTAGCAGTAAAGTTATGGTGAGTACGTTTCTCTATGGAAGGGCTTTTAATTGGTTCAGTCTGTTCAGTTTTTTGTTTTGCCTTAATCGTTTCATTAATGGGCAGTAGATCCAAGTTATTAATGGTTGTTTCAGAGAAAATTAGTTTATGCTTTTTCAGGCTGATTTTATCGTCATGATGTAGGCGTGTTCTTTTTATAGCCTCGCCATTCAGTTGGCAAGGAAACTGTTCGGAGCAGCTTTCGATAACGTAATGATCACCCTCCATTGTTATGACGAGTTGTTCTGGGGCGATCGCGAGGCTATCAATTACGAAGGTGTTTTTGCTATCGCGACCGATAGTGACAGGTTTCTCATCGAGCAGAAATGTATCGATAGGTTTTTCTTTAAAAAAAAGTGTTATTTGAGCCATGAGGTATTAAGCCTATACTATTCAGCAGAGTATAGTAGATTTCTTAGTAACTACTAGTCGGTATTCATACTCTTTAAGTCGCTATGGCATTTGATGAGTTTGACTGTATTATCTTCCATTTGAATAATTTCAATAGGGTTGCCATATAACTTGAGGCTTGTGCCCGGTTTAGGAATGGATTCAAGGTGCTCTAAAATAAGACCATTGAGTGTTTTAGGGCCATGGGTTGGTAAAGACCATTTTAGTCTTCGGTTTAAATCGCGAATGGTAATATTACCGTTTATGAGCAACTTTTCATCATTTGTTTTTTGGATATCAGGTGAGCTATCAGAGGGGTCAGTGGTGAACTCACCAATGATTTCTTCTAAAACATCTTGTAGCGTTACCAGACCAAGAATATCACCGTATTCATCAACCACGAGTGCGATTCTTTTCTTGTTTTTTTGAAAATTTATCAGTTGTTGGTATAGGGTTGTATGGTTAGGAATAAAATAGGGCTGTACAGTAATAGATACAAGTGTCTGAATGGAGAAATCCCCACCCATTAAAAGCTGAGCTATATCTTTAGTCCGTATGAAGCCACTTATATTGTCAGTATTTGTTTCAAAAACTGGCTGGTATGAGTAAGGCGAGTTTAATAACTGCTTTTTAATATCAGCTAAATCATCACAGGTATCAATACCGTGAATTTCATGTAGAGGGGTCATAATATCCTCAACATTAGCAGTTTCAAGATCAAGAATGCCCAATAACATGGCTTGATGCTCATTCGAAATCATTGTGCCTGCCTCAGTTACAACGCTACGGAGCTCATCATGCTGTAACTGGTGATGGTCTTTTGAACTATGTATATCTACTCCAACAAGCTTAAGAAGTTGGTTAGCAAGTGTGTTAACCAGCCAAACCAATGGATAAAGAAGTTTTAGTAAAGGCGTATAAACAACAGCCGCAGGAAATGCAATTCGTTCAGGACTTATCGCTGCCATCGTTTTCGGCGCGACTTCAGAGAAGATAAGAATTACAAAAGTTAGTAAGCCTGCTGCAATGGCAATACCCGCTTCGCCATAGATTCTGATAGCAATAATGGTGGCTATCGATGAAGCGAGAATATTAACGAAGTTATTACCAAGCAAAATCAGACCTATCAAGCGGTCGGGGCGTTCTAATAATTTATGAGTTAGTTTAGCAGCGTGGTGATTTTTTTTTAATAAATGCAGTAAACGGTAGCGGTTTAAGCTCATTAAGGCTGTTTCAGAACTGGAGAAAAGAGCAGATAGAACAATTAAAAAAGCCAACAGGCTGAATAGAATGCTTAGAGGAAAGTGAGTCAAAGGAATTTAATGTAAATAGAGTGGTCGATGAATTTAAGATTAAGTGTATCTAGAGCATATCATAATGGTAAATAGTCTTTGGTAAAGAAAGTATTTAACAGCAGGATAATAAAGGAACGGTTAGGGTCAAAGTTTGTTATGCGAAAGTTAGAGGAAGAGCAAAGGAATGTTACATCAAACCAGTAACCAGAGAGCGGGATAGGATGAAAGTGTGTTCTTTTTCAAAAAAACCACCAAAAGTCTGTGACAGTTTTTTGACATCAATAATTTACAATGTTTAACTGTGTCCATGTTTAATTCTTTGTGCAGATATGTCGATAAGTGAAGTTCTATTGGTTGATGAAGACCCGAATCGAGTGATTGAGGTGAGTGCAGTAATGAACTTCCTCGATTATAAGGTTAAGCCGACTTTGGCAAAAGACTTAGCCGGGGCTTTATCAGGTAATCCCGATGCGATTGTTATGTTAGGTGATAATGTTAAATTCGCCCAATCAGCAATAGAAAATATATTTAAAGTAAATAAGCAGGTTAAACCATTTTTATTTATTACGGGTAAAGGGACTGAAGCGACGATAAGTAAGCCATTAAAAAAACGATTAGTTCCTTTAGATTGGCCGTCAAAATATCAGTATGTTATTAAAGCTTTGCATAGCTTGCAGTCAGCGAAAGTAATTAGTACTGATGTTGCTTCGCAACGTGAGGCAGAATTATTCAGAAGCCTTGTTGGTAATAGCCAAGCAATTCAGTTGGTGCGAACGCTGATACAACAAGTATGTAACTCTGATGCGACAGTGCTGATACTAGGTGAATCAGGGACAGGCAAGGAAGTGATTGCACGAAACTTACATTATCACTCCGATCGTAGAAAAAAACCTTTCGTCCCTATTAATTGTGGCGCTATTCCAGCTGAATTACTGGAAAGTGAATTATTTGGCCATGAAAAAGGTGCATTTACAGGAGCACTTACTGCCCGTCAAGGCCGTTTTGAACTGGCAGAAGGGGGCACACTCTTTTTAGATGAAATTGGTGATATGCCAATGCAAATGCAAGTTAAATTATTGCGTGTTTTACAGGAAAAAGTGTTTGAAAGAGTGGGAAGCAATAAGCCGGTACATTGTAATGTAAGGATTGTTGCAGCGACTCATCGAAATTTGGAAGAAGCGATTGCCAATGGGGGTTTCAGAGAAGATTTATATTATCGACTGAATGTTTTCCCGATAGAGATTGCCGCTTTGAAAGAACGTGCCGAAGATATTCCTATGCTGGTTCACGAACTTGTTCAGCGAATAGAGAAAGATAAAAAAAGTTCAGTGCGCTTTACTCAAAATGCACTGATTGCGTTGAGTCAATATTCTTGGCCAGGAAATGTTAGAGAGTTGGCAAACCTAGTTGAAAGATTAAGTATAATTTTACCTTTTGGGGTGGTTGATATAAAAGACTTGCCTGAGAAATTCCATCAATACGTACATGAAGGGGATGAATTACCTGGAATGCCGGTACAGGAAGATCTTCTTACCGATGGGTGTTCTCCGGCAGGCCTATTGCCTTTGAGTGGCCTTGATTTAAAGGAGCATCTAAATAACCTTGAGTACTCCTTAATTCAACAAGCTCTAGATGACGCTAACGGTGTTGTAGCTCATGCTGCAAAACGATTAAGTATGCGCAGAACAACCTTAGTTGAGAAAATGCGAAAATATGAGATTCAACGAGAAAGTTCAGCGACTGGTATTTGACGCGGTCTTAATTTGAAATTGTAACGCTTTGATTTCAATGAATATAATCAAACTGGAATAGTTATTGCTAAATTGTAGTTGTGTAAAAACATAACTATAAATAATGAATCAATTAGCACAGTTAACTAGGCTTAAAAAAAACATTCCTCTTGAGGATGCTTTTCAGCTTTTTACTGACGTTTCCCAAAATTTAACAGATGCTTATCAATTACTTGAGCGGCAAGTTGCTGTGCTTAGCCAAGAATTGGCTAAGGCGCATACAGATAAAATTCAATATTTATCAGATCGGGACCAGTCAGCAGATCAATTAGAATCTCTGATTGAAGTGTTGCCAGGTGCCGTAGTCGTAGTAGATGAAAAGTCTATCGTTGTTCGGGTTAACGAACTAGCGCGGCAGTGGTTAGATCAGAAAATCCTTGGGCAAAACTGGTTTTCTGTTCAACAGGCTTACCTAAAGCACGAAACGGCTCAAGTAAATGAATTTGTTATAGGTGATGAACGTTTTGTTACTTTATGTAAGACAAGTTTAGCGAGCCAAAATGGTTATATCATTTTGCTAAGCGATATAACTGAAAAACACCAGCAACATGAGCAGCTTGAACATAAAAATAAGCTAGCAGCACTGGGTAAAGTTTCTGCAAGTTTGGTCCATCAGATTAAAACGCCACTTGCTTCAGCATTTTTATATGCTTCCCAACTTAATTCCACCATTGTATCGGATCAGAAGCGCGATACATTTACCCAAAAACTATTGGCTAGCCTTAGGCATTTAAATTCACAAGTCTCAGATATATTGGGTTATGTCCACCTAGGTAGCTATCCAAAAACAAAAATAACAGCTGCTGAACTTATCGAGCAGCTTGAGTTATTTTACGCCTCGAATACAGTCGCTAAACTACGATTAATTGACCAGACTGAAGGTGCAATACTTGAGGTTGGTCAGGATGTCTTGGTGGGGGTGATTACAAACCTTATCGATAATGCTATGGATGCGACAGCAACTGACTCAGTTGTGACGTGTTTGTTTACGATTGATGCTAACGTGTTAACGATTAGCATTAAAGATAAAGGTAAGGGCTTAACAAAGCCGCAGCAACAACATTTATTTGATCCTTTTTATACAACTAAAGTGAATGGAACAGGGCTTGGTTTAGCCGTTGTTGAAGAGGTAGCAAAAGCACATTGTGGTGAAGTGTTTTGCCAGTCAGCTTTGGGCTTAGGATCAGTGTTCGGGATGAGACTACCAGTGGTAGTGACAGTAAATAAAGTAGATATTAAAGAGGGTTTGAAATGAGTGAAATAGATATTTTAATCGTTGAAGATGATGCCGCTCTCCAAGAAGCAATTGATGATGCATTAACTAATCAAGGTTACTCAACGATGTTGGCAGAGAATGGTGCTCAAGCACTTAAATTACTCGAAAAGTATCAAGCAAGACTAGTGCTCAGTGATGTGCAAATGGCAGAGATGGATGGTTTTCAGCTTTTAGCCGAATTAAAAAAGAAGTTCCCCAGCTTGCCCGTTTTACTGATGACAGCTTTTGGCGCTGTTGATAAGGCAGTTAAAGCGATTCAAAGTGGTGCGGCAGACTATATGACGAAGCCATTTGAAATTAATCAATTAGTTAAAAAAGTTGAGCAAACGATTGCACCAGAAAAGACTGGTTTTGGCAAAATCCCAAGCAAAGATAGCTGTATGCAAAGTATTGTTGCGATGGCTGGAAGAGTTGCTAAAAGTGAAGCAACAGTGTTAGTTCAAGGCGAAAGTGGTACGGGAAAAGAAATATTGGCGCGTTTCATTCATAAGAACTCTGGCCGTACTAAAAAGCCCTTTGTTGCTATTAATTGTGCAGCCATTCCTGAGAATATGCTTGAAGCGATGCTGTTTGGTTATGAAAAAGGTGCTTTCACAGGGGCCTCACAAGCATCACCTGGTAAGTTTGAGCAAGCTCAAGGTGGCACCTTGTTATTAGATGAGGTTTCTGAAATGAATATCTTGTTGCAAGCAAAACTACTTCGGGTTTTACAAGAGAAAGAAGTGGAACGTTTGGGCGGCAAGAAAGTCATTCCTCTTGATGTAAGAGTCATTGCAACAACCAATCGTAATTTACGTGAGTTCGTTGATGAAGGTAAGTTCAGAGAGGATTTACTGTACCGAATTAATGTTTTTCCAATACAAATACCACCGTTGCGAGATAGGCAATCAGATATTCCTTCACTTGCCAGAACCCTAATAGCAAGGCATTTCAAGGGTGATTCGATGCAACCTGTTTTCACTAAACAAGCGATGAACCGTCTTGTGGCTCATGCCTGGCGAGGTAATGTACGAGAGCTTGAAAATGTCGTACAGCGAGCGCTGATTATGATGTCAGGGAATGATATTCAAGCGGAAGACCTTATTTTTGAAAATGAAGACGTTGATTATTTGAGTTCATTCGTGCCCAAAGTTGATGATAAAGGGCTTAATGAGGGTGTGCGTGTCGCTGAAGAAGGGCTGATTCTTAAAACCTTGGAAGATGTGTCAGGAAGTCGCAAACATACGGCAGAACGACTAGGTATTAGCCCACGAACACTGCGCTATAAAATTGCAAAGATGCGTGATTCAGGTATTCAGATTCCTGCTTAAACAGTCATTAATTAAAAGAAATTTAAGCAACGTTAAGAGGTGTACGAATGAGTAGTATGGAAATTAATAGTGTGTTGGCTCAGATGCGAACCATGTCGTTACAAGCAACAAGTAATGTTCAGGAAGTAGCTGCGCCAGCATCGACAGCAAGTTTTTCATCAATGTTAAAAGATTCCATTGAATCTGTTAATCAAGTTCAGCAGCAAGCCGGTGCCTTGTCTACTGCCTTTAGCCGAGGCGAGACAGATGCCAGCCTTGCAGAAGTAATGGTTTCCTTACAAAAAGCAAACTTGTCTTTTCAAACCACGGTTCAGGTTAGAAATAAATTAGTAGAAGCTTACAAAGATGTGATGCGTATGACGATGTGATGAGTCAGTTTGATTCATTAGCAGAACGGCAATATTTAAATTAAAGGTAAGTAAAATGGCAACTCCCGCAGGGCAAATTCAAGTTTCATCAACCGAGTCAATAATACGCCAGTTTGGCGTTATGTTGGCATTGGCGGTTAGTATCGCCTTAGGCGGTGCTGTCGTTATGTGGTCGCAAACGCCTAATTATGGCCTGTTGTATAACAGCTTAGGTGATAGGGAAATGAGTGCCGTTATTTCAGGCCTTGAGCAAATGAATGTGGATTACCAGTTTGAAGGAGGCGCAGTGATGGTGCCAGCTTCTGATGTGGCAGAACTAAGGTTGAAACTAGCCGGTCTTGGTTTGCCACGTGGTGGTGGAACGGGTTTTGAATTGCTTGAAAAAGAACAAGGTTTTGGTGGAAGCCATTCTATAGAAAAGGTACGTATACAGCGTGCTTTAGAAGGTGAAATAGCTCGGTCTATTGTTACCATTCAGCGGGTTCGCTCGGCACGAGTGTTATTGGCAATTCCAAAACAATCTGTTTTTTTACGGCACCGGAAAAAACCAAGTGCTTCAGTTGTGGTTGACCTGTTTTCTGGCCGTAGTTTGAAAAAGCAAGAGGTTGATGCCATTGTTCATTTGGTCTCTTCAGCTGTTCCGCAGTTGGATGCTTCGCAAGTTACAGTCGTTGATCAAAAAGGTGCCTTACTTAATTCAAAATCATCTGATGATGCAATGTCATTAACCAGTAATCAATTTGACTATAAAAAGAATGTTGAAAACCATCTTATAAATCGTGTTGAAGAAATACTCTTACCCATCGTAGGCCAAGGGGCTTTTCAGGCTTCAGCAGCGGTTGATTTGGACTTCACTGTTACTGAGCAAACGCAGGAGCAGTTCAACCCAGATTTATCAGCCCTTAGAAGTGAGCAAGTGAGTGAGGAAACTAATAACCTTGGTGGGGTTCAAGGTGTTCCTGGCGCTTTATCTAATCAGCCGCCTGCAGCAGGTGTTGCTCCTGAAGAAGTAGAGGGAGCAGTTGTAACAGGTGCATCACCTGCTTCGGTTAATACCAATAAACGTGAAGTTAAAAACTATGAATTGAATAAAAAAATTAGTCATACACGTCTAGCGTCTGGCCGTGTGAAAAGATTAACGCTGGCGGTGGTTATTGATAATAAGCGCAGCCTTGCAGAAGATGGAACAGCTCAATCGGATAGCTATAGCGATGAAGATATTATGAAATTCACCCGATTAGTTAAGGATGCGGTTGGTTACGATGAATTGCGTGGTGATAGTGTTATGGTTAGCAATATTGCATTTAAACAGCCCGATGTTCCAGCGCCACTACCTGAGCTAGCAATGTGGGAGCAACCTTGGTTTTGGGATGTGGTAAAGCAATCATTAGGTGGCTTGTTTGCACTAATATTGATATTTGTGGTGCTTAAGCCAACCATAAAAAGTCTATTAGCGAGACCTCCATTGGCAATGGTTTCAGAAGGTGCTGAAGGCGTATTAGTTGGAGCTGATGGTATGCCAATGGCAGCACAAGCTGGTGGGGTAGCTAATAATGCAGCAGGAGCTGCACAGTTAGAGCAGGATGAAGAGTTAATGCGATTAGAAGCTCCCAAAAGTTATGAGCAACGGCTAGAAATGGCTCAGAAAATTGCTGGAGAAGACCCTAAACGAGTGGCGCAAGTCATGAAAACTTGGATACAGGAATAATGGCTAATCAAGCAGAAGTAGCAGGAGATTTAAAAGGTACCTCGAAAGCAGCCGTGTTATTGCTTTCGCTAGGTGAGGAACATGCCGCCGGTGTAATGAAGCATATGGGGCCGAAAGAGGTTCAAGAAGTGGGTACTGCCATGGCGAGCCTGGAAAATGTATCAACTGAAATGTTAGATGACGTTGTCTCAAACTTTATAAAAATAATCGGCGGGCAAACGGCATTGGGTATTGATTCTGATAAGTATATTAAAAATGTACTGACTAATGCCTTGGGTGCTGACAAGGCGGGTGGTGTTATTGACCGCATTTTACTGGGAAGGAATTCTAAAGGTTTAGAGCAGTTAAAGTGGATGGATCCACGCTCGATTGCAGACCTTATTCGTTTAGAGCACCCACAGATTATTTCAATTGTTTTGTCCTATTTAGATGCTGATCAAGCGGCTGAGGCGTTAGGGTATCTTTCGCCCAGATTGAGGCCTGATATTTTAATGCGAATAGCAACGCTTGAAGGTGTTCAGCCAAATGCATTACAGGAATTAGATGAAATAATGGAAAAGCAACTATCGGGTAATTCTGGTGTTCAAACGGCCAGTATGGGCGGGATTCAAACAGCAGCAGATATACTGAACTTTATGGAAGGATCAGTCAGTGCTGAATTAATCGAAAATGTACTTGAATCGGATGATGAAGTCGGCCAGAAAATCCAAGATAAAATGTTTGTCTTTGATAATCTTATTGAGGTTGATGATCGTGGTATCCAGGGGTTGTTGAAAGAAGTCTCAACAGATATTTTGATGCTTGCTCTACGAGCTGCAGAAAATGAGCTGAAAGAGAAAATATTTGCCAATATGTCGAAACGTGCAGCTGAAATGTTGCGTGATGATTTGGAGGCAGCGGCACCAGCGAAAATAACGGATGTAGAAGGGGCGCAAAAAGAAGTACTGGTTATTGCAAGACGTTTGGCTGATTCAGGTGAAATATCATTAGGTAGTGGTGGAGGGGATGAGCTTGTCTAAGTCTTCAGATGTTGATGCAGTATCATGGCAGTTCCCAGAGATTGATGGGTCTCATTCGGTCAATGAACAGCTACAGAATATTAAAATACCTACAGCCAATGAGCTGGAAAGTATTCAGCGACAAGCCTATGATGAAGCCTTGGAAAAAGGCTACCAAGAAGGTCTTGCTAAAGGCTTAAAAGCAGGTGAGGTGAAAATAACCCAGCAGGCTCAGGGCATAAAGAATTTAATGAATTCTTTAGCTGAGCCTTTGAAAGAGCTTGATGAGAAGGTTGAAAATGAGCTGGTTGATTTAGCTATTCTGATAGCAAAACAGTTGGTTAGGCGTGAGCTAAAAATAGATTCTGGCCAAGTGGTTGCAGTGGTAAAAGAAGCGGTTGCAGCGCTTCCCTCAAGTTCGCATTTAGTTAAATTGCATTTACACCCCGAAGATGCAAGTTTGGTGAGAGCCGCGTTACAGTTAGATGAAGCAGGTAGTGAGCGCTGGAAAATTATTGAAGACCCTGTATTGACGCGTGGAGGTTGCCGAGTGAAGACAGAGAATTCACAAATAGATGCCACGATTGAAAATCGCTTATCACACCTTATTGCTAATATTTTAGGTGATGAAAGGGGCTCGGCGTGAGTAACTCGTCCGTTCAGTCCCACCGAGTAGGTAAATGGTTGAAAAGGTTGTCTTCTTGTAAGCAGAAAATTTCTCAATCACAGCCAATGGTCGTCGAAGGTAAATTGACGCGAATGATTGGTCTAACACTTGAAGCCGTTGGATGTCGTTCAACTATCGGTGGGCGCTGTATGGTGGAAACGGTTGACGGCGTACAAACAGAGGCGGAAGTAGTGGGTTTTTCTGGTGAGCGCCTCTATCTAATGCCAACGGGTGATATTCGTGGTTTGGAGCAAGATTGCCGGGTTATTCCAACAGGGTCGAGCAGTGTGGCACATGTCGGGCCAGCATTGCTAGGCCGAGTAATTGATGGCGCAGGTAAGCCGCTTGATGACGAAGGCCCAATACATACAGCTGAAACGGTACCCCTGCATGGTCGAGTTATTAATCCTTTGAAAAGAAGGCCGATTACAGAGCCTTTAGATGTAGGAATACGCACGATTAATAGTTTGTTGACGGTAGGTCGTGGTCAGCGTTTGGGCTTATTTGCAGGGAGTGGAGTTGGTAAAAGTGTCTTACTTGGGATGATGACACGGTATACCAATGCAGATGTCGTGGTCGTTGGCTTAATCGGCGAAAGGGGGCGAGAAGTGAATGAATTTGTTCGTAAAATTCTTGGTTCCGAAGGTTTAACAAGAGCGGTGGTTGTCGCAACACCTGCGGATGATCCACCCTTAATGAGAATGCATGGTGCAATGTTAGCCACCAGTATTGCTGAATATTTTCGTGATCAGGGTAAGAATGTTTTATTGTTGATGGATTCGTTGACTCGTTACGCACAGGCTCAAAGAGAAATTGCATTGGCGATCAACGAGCCTCCTGCAACAAAAGGATATCCACCATCGGTGTTCAGTAAATTACCTAGTTTGGTTGAACGAGCAGGGAATTCTGATCGAGGAAGTGGTTCAATTACCGCCTTTTATACTGTTTTAACCGAAGGCGATGATTCTAACGACCCTATTGCAGATGCGAGTCGAGCCATTTTGGATGGACATGTTTTTTTATCGAGAGAATTGGCCGAAAGAGGGCATTTTCCTGCTATTGATGTTGAGGGGTCAGTGAGTCGTTTAATGACAGAAGTTGCTTCAGCTGAACATTTAGAAAGTGCCAGAGAGTTTCGTAAAATTAATTCCACCTACCAAAAAAATATCGACTTGATTAGTGTCGGGGCTTATCAGCAAGGTAGTAACCCGGCAGTGGATGAAGCAATCTCGATGCATGATGGGATGCAGGGGTTTTTACAACAATCTATGGGGGAAGCTTTCAGTTTCAAGCAAAGCATTGGAGACTTAGGCACGATACTAAAAAATTAGTCTTAAAGTGATATCGAGTTAGTAAAGAGGTGTAATTTGAAAAAATCAAAGCGTTTAGAACCCGTAAAAAAAATAGCAGTAGAAAAGGAAACTGAGGCTGCAATTGCAGTAAAAAATGCTCAGCAAGAGAAAAATTCCTGTGTCGAGCAATTGGAAAAGCTAAAAAGCTACCGTCAGGACTATGTGACGCAATATAAAGCAAAAGGGAAAACAGGTATTTCGGCAGCCAGATTAAATGAATACCAGTTATTTGTTCAAAAAATAGATAAGGCAATTAAAGAGCAAATACAGACGGTTGAAAAAGCAACTGCAAAAACCAATTCAAGTCAGCAGCACTTGCAGAAAAGTAACCAGCGTAAAAAAGTAGTTGAAAATTTGATAAATAAAAAAGTTAAGCAGGAAAGAGCAAGTGCGGATCGTTCTGAACAAAACACCGCAGATGATAGGCCTCGTTCAGGCGGCTCTTTAAATGACGTATTGATGTGGCGGCTTAATTAACTATCTACATTATTTATAATGAACGTTAATGTATGGGGCTTATCACCAAAAAACACATACTGCTCTCCGATTTAAATCAAGAAATAGGCATAATTCGAGTTTTACTTTGGCGATATTCGTGGGGATGTCTTATAATCGACAGTCTATGGATATTACAAACTTACTTGAACAAGGCGTAAACTTAATGATGCTCGGTATGGGCATGGTATTTTTTATCTTAAGTTTACTGGTGGTTACCCTAAAGATAGTCTCTACAGTTATCTTAAAATACGAACCGGAAGTGGTTCCCCCTAGCCCTAAAACGTCTGCCCCTAAAATCAATAAAGATGTTGCTGAAGCAATTACAATTGCTGTGCAACGTTTCCGTTCTAAATAATCGAAACTACTAATTAATATGGCTAATCCATTAAAAATTACTGACGTTGTTTTACGCGACGCTCACCAATCACTTTTTGCAACACGTTTGCGTACAGACGATATGCTGCCAATAGCTGAAAAGCTTGATCAAGTTGGTTACTGGTCTTTAGAAACCTGGGGTGGCGCAACGTTTGACTCGTGCATCCGTTACCTTGGTGAAGACCCTTGGGAGCGCTTACGGTTATTAAAAGCAGCCATGCCAAACACGCAGCAGCAGATGTTATTGCGAGGTCAAAATCTCTTAGGTTATCGTCATTATGCAGATGATGTAGTGACGAAGTTTGTTGAGCGTGCCGCAGATACTGGCATGGATGTGTTCCGTATTTTTGATGCAATGAATGATGTGCGTAATCTTGAAACGGCGATTAAAGCAACTGTTGCTATGAACAAGCATGCTCAAGGAACCATTTGTTATACCGAAAGCCCAGTTCATACATTGGATGGTTGGGTTGAAATGGGTAAAAAACTTGAAGATTTGGGTTGTCACTCAATTGCTATTAAGGATATGGCGGGCTTACTTAAACCATTTGCAGCCTATGACTTAGTTTCTCGTTTAAAAGAGCATTGTGATATTCCTATTGCCTTGCATAGTCATGCAACAACTGGAATGAGTGTTGCTACCTGCTTTAAAGCAGTGGAAGCAGGCTTGGATATGCTTGATACTTCGATCTCTTCAATGAGTATGACGTATGGGCATTCGCCAACAGAAACATTTATTGCGATGCTTGATGGTACTGATCGAACAACCGATTTGGATATATCAAAAGTAGAAGAAATTGCCGCTTACTTTAGAGAGATAAGACCTAAGTATGCTGAATTTGAAGGCTCACTAAGAGGTGTTGATCCGCGTATCTTAATCGCCCAAGTACCTGGTGGCATGTTAACTAACCTTGAAAGTCAGTTAAAGCAGCAAAATGCTGCCGATAAAATTGATGAGGTGCTTACTGAAATTCCTAAAGTTCGTAAAGATTTAGGTTATTTACCTCTGGTAACGCCAACATCACAAATTGTAGGCACTCAAGCAGTTATGAATGTACTGATGGGTGAGCGCTATAAGTCTGTTAGTAAAGAAACAGCAGGTGTTTTAAAAGGTGAGTATGGTGCGACACCAGCAGATGTGAATGCAGAGCTTCAAGCTAAAATCTTAGATGGTGGTGAAGCAATTACTTGCCGCCCAGCAGATTTAATAGATGATGAACTGGAAAGCCTGATAACTGAGTTAGAAGAAAAGGCCAAGGCAGAAGACTTAACATTAGCAGAGCAAAGCATCGATGATGTGTTGACTTATGCCTTGTTTCCACAAGTTGGCTTGGACTTCATTAAGAATAGAGGAAATGCCGATGCCTTTGAGCCAGTTCCAACAGGCCAAAAGGTGGTTTCTGCAGCAACAGGCAGTGAAAACTATGATGTTGCTGTTAATGGTAAGATTTACCAAGTTGAAGTTGGGCCAAGTGGTTCGATTGAGAAAATCGCACCAGCAGGAGCTGCACCAAAAGCAATTCCTACTGCAGAAGTAGCAAAGGCGGATTCGGCAAACTACAGCCAAAATGAGCCGCTATTATCACCAATGGCAGGTAATATTATGCGTATTGGCGTGGCAACAGGTGATGATGTTCATGAAGGTGATGTTGTTATTATCTTAGAGGCGATGAAAATGGAAACAGAGATTCGAGCTCATATTGAAGGGCAAATTTCTGACATTTTTGTTAAAGAAGGTGAGTCTGTACCCGCCGGTGAACCATTAATTTTGATTTCATAGGGAATACTCATGGATAGTGGCGTAATGCAAATATGGCAATCCACAGGTATTGCCAACTTCGAGTGGGGTAATGTCTTAATGGTAGCCGTCGGCTTATTATTAATATACCTCGCAATTGCTAAAGAATATGAACCATTGTTATTGTTGCCAATTGGTTTCGGTGGCATCTTGGCGAATATACCCATTGCAGGGATTAGTGGTCCAGATGGTTTGTTGGGTATTCTGTACCATTCTGGTATTGATACTGGAATCTTCCCATTGATTATCTTCATGGGCGTGGGTGCGCTCACAGATTTTGGTGCTCTCATTGCTATGCCAAGTTTGTTGGCGTTAGGTGCGGCAGCTCAATTTGGTATTTTTGTGACTTTACTAGGCGCGCTAGCAATGAACTTTATACCAGGTATGGAGTTCAGTCTTGCTGATGCATCAGCGATTGCGATTATTGGTGGAGCGGATGGGCCGACGGCAATCTTCCTAGCTTCAAAACTGGCACCTGATTTATTAGGGGCAATTGCTGTAGCGGCGTATTCATACATGGCTTTAGTGCCAATTATTCAGCCACCTATCATGCGTGCCTTAACCACAGAGAAAGAACGAAAAGTGGAAATGAAGCATTTGCGGCATGTTACCAAACGCGAAAGAATTGTTTTCCCATTATTGATTCTATCTGTTGTTATCTTGTTCTTGCCAGCGTCTGCACCTCTGATAGGTATGCTAGCGTTCGGTAATTTATTGAGAGAAAGTGGTGTGGTTGATCGCCTAAGCTCTACTGCCCAGAATGAATTGATTAATATTGTGACTATTTTCCTAGGGTTAGCCGTTGGTTCTAAGCTATCAGCTGAAAAGTTCTTAACAGCAGAAACACTGGGTATTTTAGTATTAGGTATGCTGGCATTTTCAATTGGGACTGCCACAGGCGTGATGATGGGGAAAGCCATGTATCGAATCACTGGTGGCAAGGTTAACCCTCTTATTGGTGCAGCAGGTGTATCGGCAGTTCCAATGGCGGCACGTGTAGCGAATAAAGTTGGTCAAGAATCTAATCCACATAACTTCTTATTAATGCACGCAATGGGACCAAATGTAGCGGGTGTTATTGGCTCAGCCGTAGCGGCAGGTGTATTGTTGGCGATTGTCGGCTAATCAAGTGGCTACTCAGCTCACCCCTAAAATCTGCCACTTCTATGTTGGAAAATGATCATTTACACATGTAAACTCACATTTTTCGCCTTGAATTGACAAATTTTAGGGGCAATCAGACTAGTTATTAAAATTTAGTAACTATGAAAAAAGCCGCCTCTTCTTAGAAGAGGCGGCTTTTTTGTTTATAGATTAGTTCTAATCATGCCAAGAAGTAAATGAATCAGCATTCTCTCTTGTTGTTCGATATTGATTAATTGCCGCCTCAGGGTCAGGGTAGCCCATTGCTAGCCCACAAATAAGCGAATATTGATTATCTATGCCCAAGTGTTGACGAACAATATTAGGGTAATCAGCAGTAGATGCTTGAGGGCAAGTGCCAAGGCCTTGATCTTCAGCTGCAAGCATAACACTTTGAACAAACATCCCCATATCAAACCATGAGCCTTTTTCCATTACACGGTCGATAAAGAAGAATAATGTCACAGGTGCATTAAAGAATTCATAATTGGCTTGCCAAACAGCATTTCTTTTATCGGTGTCTTCACGCTTTATATCAAGTGCTGAATAAAGGGCCATACCGCAATCGAAACGCCTTTTTTTGAACGGTTCAATCCATTCTTTTGGGTAGTAGTCGTAATCTTGATCTGGCTTATCACCATCCTTCCAAGCCTTGATGAGACTTTTAGTTATGGCTGTTTTGGATGTTCCAGATACAACGGCTACTCGCCATGGTTGCGTATTTGTGCCAGAGGGAGCCCAACGAGCAGTTTCCAGAATACTATCTATTACATTCGTTGGAACTGTTTTATCAAGGTAGGCACGAGTAGATATTCTATTTTTTATTGCATCATTAACATTCATGTAGTTGCTCTTAATTAAGGGGTGACTAAAATTATAACCTTAAGTTAGGCGTGATTATGGTGAGAAATGAATAATTGATAGTAAATGAATTGGCTGATTGTGCCAATCTCAAACATTTTAATTAGAATGTGACAAAACTACTTTAATCGTGTTAACTCAAGTGTTAAGTTTTATGCCTTTATTGAGAGGAGAAAAGCATGGCCCAAAAAATAGATTTTTACTTTGATTTCATCAGTCCATTTAGTTACTTAGCACATACTAAATTACCCGCGTTAGCTGAAAAATATGGGGTGACATTAAATTATCACGCAATGGATATTCCAAAAGCCAAAGTTGCTGCTGGTAATTACGGTCCTTCAAATCGTGAAGTTAAACCAAAAATAAAAGTGATGCTAGCCGATTTGCAACGTTGGGCAAAACGCTATGATGTGCCATTAGAATTTCCTAAAAGTTTTGATTGTGAGCGCTGGAATAGAGCGGTTAGTTTTGCAGTTAAAGAAGGTAAAGCAAAAGAGTTTGTTGATGCAGCATACAGCCAAATCTGGGGTAAAGGGATTGATGCTTCTGACGATACTCTTTTAGCTTCAATTGCTGCAGAAGTTGGTCTAGATGATGTGGCATTAATTGCTTATGTAACGTCTGAAGAAGGTGAGGCAGACTTTGTCGCAGCATGTGAAGCAGCTCATGAAACAGGCGTATTCGGTGCACCTATTATGATAGTAGATGATGAAGAGTATTTCTGGGGTAATGATCGGTTTGACTTCCTTGAAGAGTTTCTTCAACAAAACTAGTTGGTAAAAAGTGAGTTGATAGGGGCATATAGTATCGTCTAAAATTGCTATTCGAGTATCTTGAAGATAATTAGAATAGAGTTATATGCATAAATTAAGTGTTGCCCCGATGTTAGATTGGACAGATAAGCATTGCCGCTTCTTTCTTCGTCAACTTTCGCCTAATGCCCTGTTGTATTCAGAAATGGTTACGACAGGGGCATTACTTAATGGTGATAAAAAACGCTTCTTAGATTTTAATCAACAAGAACAGCCTGTTGTCCTTCAGCTTGGTGGCAGTGTGCCTGCAGATATGGCTGCATGTGCAATTTTGGCTGAGCAGTGGGGTTATGCAGAAGTAAATATCAATGTTGGTTGCCCTAGTGATCGTGTTCAAAAAGGTCGCTTTGGTGCTTGTTTAATGGCGGAACCAGAATTGGTTGCTGATTGCGTTAGTAACATGTTGGCGGTGGTTAATATCCCAATATCGGTGAAAACACGAATAGGAATTGATGATTTTGATGATTATGCTTTCCTACATGGTTTTATTGAGAAGATTGAACAGGCAGGTTGTCAGGATGTGATTATTCATGCACGTAAGGCGATCCTTAAAGGTCTATCTCCTAAAGAAAACAGAACCATTCCGCCAATCAACTACCAGCGGGCCTACCAAATAAAACAAGATTTCCCTGAATTGTCGGTGGTTGTTAACGGTGAGATTAATGATGTTTCTAGTGTTGGCGATCATTTAGAAAAACTTGACGGTGTGATGATTGGCCGGAAGGCATACCATGATCCATATTATTTGGCCGAGATAGAGCACCTACTCTTTGCAACAGAATTACCTGAGCGTGAAGAAGTACTCATGGCGCTTCTTCCCTATATCGATCAGCAGCTTTCGCATGGAGCGCGCTTACAGTCTATTGCACGACATCTTTTAGGTCTTTTTACTGGCCAGCCTGGAGGACGGTTATGGCGACGTCATATCAGTGAAAACAGCCCAAGCAAGGGTGCGAGTTCAGAGGTACTATTAGACGCATTGAGTCTTGTCAAAGAGGCACAGGTAAACTATGACGAAAATAAATCGCTTTAACGTTATACTGGCAAACCCTTTTGTTATGCCTTTTATCCGTGGAAAAATTATATAAAGAAATTATTTCAAAAATAGGTGAAGACACTCAGCGCCAAGGTTTAGTGGATACACCAAAACGTGCTGCAAAAGCGATGGAATTCTTAACGCGTGGTTACCAGCAGAATCTTGATGATATTATCAATAATGCCGTTTTT
>Ga0209826_1000832_pt1 | contig 22148 bp, 18 predicted proteins | sample GOMGulsemesocosm_5_FD_184637 | JGI IMG/M metagenome (GOLD analysis project Ga0209826, IMG submission 184637) | Methane-oxidizing microbial communities from mesocosms in the Gulf of Mexico - GOM15C Gulf of Mexico (SPAdes) (version 2) | ecosystem: Environmental > Aquatic > Marine > Cold seeps... | reverse complement strand
AGGTGTTCCAATTAAAGCATCAGTTGCAGGTATTGCAATGGGCTTAGTTAAAGAAGGCGAAAATTTCGTTGTTCTTTCTGATATTTTAGGTGATGAAGATCACTTAGGTGACATGGACTTTAAAGTAGCGGGTACTACTGGTGGTATTACTGCTTTGCAAATGGATATCAAAATTGAAGGAATCACGCAAGAGATCATGCAACTTGCTTTAAACCAAGCAAAAGCAGCTCGTACTCATATTTTATCTGTTATGGATGAAGCAATTGCAGGTCACCGAGACGATATTTCTGAATTTGCACCACGCATTCACACACTTAAAGTTAGCCAAGATAAAATTCGCGATATCATTGGTAAAGGTGGCGCAACTATTCGTCAACTTACTGAAGAAACAGGTACGACTATCGAAATTGATGACGATGGTACTGTTAAAATTGCAGCAACTTCTGGCGAACAAGCCGAAGATGCAATTAACCGTATTAAAGCATTAACAGCTGAAATTGAAGTAGGAACACTTTACACAGGTAAAGTTGTTCGTATCGTTGATTTTGGTGCTTTTGTTAATGTATTGCCAGGTAAAGATGGTTTAGTGCATATTTCTCAAATTTCTGAAGAGCGTGTTAATAGCGTAAGTGACGTGCTTAAAGAGGGTCAAGAAGTAAAAGTTAAAGTACTAGAAGTTGACCGCCAAGGCCGTGTACGTTTAAGTATTAAAGAAGCGATTGAAAAGCCAGCAGAAGAAACTCCTGCCGCTGAGTAATTGTATTTAAATTAACTGATTAAGTTATTTACAATTTAGTTCGTTAATATTAGTTAAAAAGGAGCCTTTATGGCTCCTTTTTTGTTTTTATTTCAAGTACAATCTCTTGTAAGTGTATTTTTTTACATGGCTATGTAGTTAACTCAGGATTTAGTTGTAAACGTCATATTCGAAGTTTCTGATCGAAGATCCATTGTTTTTTAGACACTGGATACAGGAGAATATGCTCCATGCAGTCTCTAATAAGTGGCATCCATGCCACGTCCGATTAAAACACTACGGGGATGACGAACCGGAGTCATATGCATAGGCACGTTTTTTTATTATTTTTAAGGCGACTTAGTGAATTTATCTTTTCCTGAATTCAAGTTTAAACCCCTCATGTTTATTAGTGTTATTTGCGTGACCTTATTTACACAAGGTTGTGTATCACTAGATAAGTCAAATAACAGTTCTGTTGCATTGAACCAATTAGTGATTGCCGAGCCTTTATCCATTAATTTTAAAAGTGAAATTGCTATTGCGCGTTTATCTGAAGTGCTTAATCGTGTCAAAATAACTGATGAACAAAAGGCTCAGTTACATTACGATCGTGGTGTGTTGTATGACAGTGTTGGTTTACGTGCATTAGCCCGTTTTGATTTTTCTCATGCGCTACAACTAAAACCTAACTTAATTGATGCTTATAATTTTTTAGGTATACACCTTACTCAATTAAAAGAGTTTTCTCAGGCATACGAGAAATTCGATTCAGTTTTAGAATTGGCACCACTACATGAATATGCCCATTTAAATCGTGGTATTGCCCTTTATTATGGCGGTAGGCCTGAATTAGCAGTTCAAGACTTTAATGATTTTCATCATAAGCAAAGCGATGATCCATACCGATTACTATGGTTGTATTTAGCTGAGTATGAAATTGATGCGATTTTAGCTAAAGAAAAGCTAAAACAAAGAGCTAAATTAGTCGATGAACTTACTTGGGCTAAGCAGATTATTTATTTATATTTAGGTGAAATTAACCAAGCACAATTTATTAGTGAATTAACTCATAATGTTCAATCAAATAAAGAATTAACGGATCGATTGTGCGAAGCATATTTTTACCTTGGTAAATATAATCAAAGTATAAATAATGATGGCGCAGCCGCTAACTTCTTCAAGCTATCGTTAAGTACAAATGTTTATGAATTTGTTGAGCACAGATATGCCAGACTGGAGTTAGATTTAATGCGTACTAAAAAAGTTAATTTGTAGGTTGTATTATAGTGCTACACAGTAAACCAATTATCATGAGTTTATTGATAATCCTTGTAATAGGCTTATCAACAAGTTCATTTTTTTTAGATGATTATTTAACAAAAAAAATTAATAAAAATAAGCACAGTATTGCTCAATTAAATTTTGCTTTAGAGCAAGGGAATATAGCAGCATTGCATATTGCTTGGAAAAAATCTCAATATCATAGTAAGCAGTGGCTTGCCTTAGCAACTACATTGGCGAAAACTCAAGGAAATGCAGCTTATCAATTGGGTATTTACTATCAAGACAACCTTACACAAGCTACCTTTTGGTATAAAAGCGCGATCAGACTTAAGCATCCTGAGGCTTCAATAGCGCTTGCTCAACTTTATTTTCAACAAGATAAACTAAACAAAGCCACCGAGATTTTAGCGGCACTACCTATAACTCTTTCTCAAAAGTTAATGATTGAAGCTAATATACTTAAGGTAAATGTTGCGATTAATCGAGGAAGTATTGCTGAGGTTAAACAAATGTTTACCAAGTATGCTCAGGAGTTACAAAATACAGAAAAAGGCCAACTGCTCTTAACTGACATTAAAAAATATCAAGTGCTAAATAATAACCAAGTAATAAAAATTAATTCATTAACCATAACTTGTGATAACAGTATTCAGCTCTTTACTACTAATTTAAAGCACTTGAAGCACCTTGAAGGTTTGATAAAGGATTTTAAAGAGCAGGCTTTGAATAGAGCAGTGTGTTTTTCGCCAATACGCTATATGCCAATTAATGCACTTAATTGTCGGTACGAACAAAATAAAGCTATTCGTTGTGATGAACTAAACTGGAAATCATGGGCTAGTAAAATTAACACTCGCTATGTTGGCATAATGTTACCCAAAGGCGGCGCTAATGTTCATTTGGGCATATTGTATTTTGATGTGCAAGATAATGTTGATGTTGTTGCCCATGAAGTTAGTCACTTACTGGGCTTTATTGATGAGTACGCTTTGGCTGCCGAACATGTCAAATGTCGCTTTAGTCAAAGCGGTCGATTTTCACAAAATATAGCTGTATTGAAAAAACATTATCAAGGTGATCGAAGCGTTATTCGCACTAAAGTATTAAAGCAACTTGCGTGGGCTAAATATATTAAAAATACGACGCCTATATTGCAGGCCACAATAAGTTCAAATGACAAACAAAATTGGTTGTTAGGAACGTCTAAAGAATATAAAGATGAAGTAGGGCTATTTAATGCGCAAACTTGTGATAATAGTACTTATCAAAAAAAGGCTAATTTTAGTGCTTTTAAACCTTTATCGTATCGAACAAAGTTGCAATATTTCGCGCTAAATTTTCCTGAGCTTTATTTAACTTTAATACAAGAAAACTCAATGCAATATTTAATGCCGAGCTTTCATTACAATATCGCTTTAGCTTATTTCAAACAAATTCCTTTTAATCAAAAGAATATTGAGCGAGCACATTACTGGCTTGAGCAAGCTGAAAAATGGGAACGTGATGAAAATAGGCGTAATAGAGTGCGTTTAGGAAAACTCTAATACGCTATATACTTAGTTTTTAAGCTATATAAATCAGTTTTTAATTGGTATTAATGCTGTTTTAGTTGATAACACCACTTGTAGATAGGAAGCTGTTTTATTATTAAAACTAGTCTGTGTTACTTTAACATTCTGCTTTATTGTTGCCGTTGGCCACATAGTGTAGTTTTCTATATATTTAACAGATTCAGATGCTTTAAGTAAGTCGTTGTTAATTTTAACTGTTTTGTTACTTTGTTTTGTTTTAGTCCGTAAAAACCATGAATATAGTGCCATGATGGCCTCCTGTATTATCCTTATCACCTGTATATTATACGCTCTATCTAGTTAAATTACATGTGTATAATTAGCTTTTTCACCACTAAGATAAGGTATAATTGTGACAAAATTATTATCTTATTGTTTTTATAACTAGAAATTCATAAATGAAACATTTTGACCCCAAACAGTTTCGCTTACAGTTCCCACTGGTTGTTAGCTCTGATCTGCAAAATTCAGAAAATGAAAATTATTTCTCTTTGGTTTATTTCGATAATGGCGCAACAACACAAAAGCCTAATTGTGTTATTGAGTGCCATCAGCATTTTTATAAAAATATAAATGCTAATGTTCACCGTGCCTCCCATAAGTTAAGTGCTAAGGCTACTACTGCCTTTGAAGAAGCGCGAGAATCAGTGAAAGCCTTTATCAATGCAAAAAGTATTAAAGAAATTATTTGGACAAAAGGAGCAACAGAAAGCCTTAATTTGATTGCCGCAAGTTTGGGAAAACAAATTCTTAGTTTTGGCGATGAGATCATCTTAGCTGTTAGTGAGCATCACGCTAATATTGTGCCGTGGCAACTTATAGCAAAGCAAACGGGAGCCATAATAAAAGTTGTATCGTTAGATGCAGCTGGAAAAGTTGATATGGGTGAATTTGATAGGCTTATTACGGGTCGTACTAAAATTGTTTGTTGTGCTCATGTTTCAAATATACTGGCAAAAATAAACCCTATTAATGAGATAATTCAAAAAGCAAAGTCTGTTAATGCTATTACTGTTATAGATGGCGCACAAGCAGTGGCTCACTTTCCTGTTGACATGCAAGCACTTGATTGTGACTTTTATACATTTTCTGCTCATAAAATGTATGGGCCAACAGGTGTTGGCGTGCTTTATGGCAAACAAGCCTTGCTCGAAAAAATGCATCCATATCAATCAGGTGGCGAAATGATTAAAACAGTTAGCTTCAAAGAACAAACCACTTTTAACTCACTACCATTTAAATTTGAAGCAGGTACACCTAATATTGCAGGTGTTATCACCTTTGCAAAGGCGATAAGTTTTATCAGTCAATATAATAGTGCTGAAATAGCTGACTACGAATTGAAATTAACACAGTATTGTTATCAAGCTCTAAGTAAAGTAGCAGAAATAGAATTTATTGTAGAGAAAATGCCTGATATTCCTGTTATTGCTTTTACTATTAAAGCTCATCACAATCACGATATAGCCACCAGTCTTGATAGTTTTGGCATTGCTATTAGAAGTGGCCATCATTGTGCAATGCCGTTAATGGAATATCTAAATATTTCAGGTTGCCTTCGTGTTTCAATGGCTCCGTATAATACCTTTGCTGAAGTTGATTATTTTATTGAGTGTTTAACTAAAATAATTAAACAAGAAAGTGCTAACTCAAACTCTATTGGTAATGAAATAAGTATCCCTAAAGAGCAAGATAGTAGTGTTGTAATAATTAATCAGTTTTTAAATGTTAAAAGTTGGGACTCTCGCCATCGTGAAATTATGTTGCTAGGTAAGCAACTAAATCGTTTAGACAAAAGCTTTCGAAACGAGCAAACGTTGATCCGGGGCTGTGAGAGTTTAGCGTGGCTTAAAGTGACAAAAAATACACATGAAATCTTTCATTTTCAAGCAGACAGTGATGCTAAGATCATTCGTGGTTTATTAGTGATAGTTTTGTCGGCTTATAATGGTAAAACAGTAGAGCAAATACATTTGTTTGATATCAAGTCATATTTTGAAAGTTTAGGATTAATGCAACATTTAAGCCCATCAAGAGGTAATGGTGTATTAGCTATTGTTGATAAAATAAAAGAGTTAACAGAAAATTCCTAGAACCTAGAGTCTAAGACCTTTGCTCTAGTTTTTTTAATAGCTTATCTATTGCTCTGCTAACGGCAAAAAATGCAAAAGTAGCGGTTACATGGGTTGTTGCACCAAAACCACCACTACAATCTAATCGCATCGAACTATTATTGTCAGTAGTATCGGGTTTTGCCAAACAAACGTTCCCTTTCTCGGTTGGGTAGCGTAATTGCTCTGTAGAAAAAACAGCATCAATGGCAAATTTTCGTTTACTTGCTTTAGCAATATCAGCGCGAGGAAAGTTAAATTCGCGTCTTAATTGATTTTTAACTTTGGCAAGTAATGGGTCTTGGTAGGTTTTACTTAAATCGGTAATTGCTATTTTACTCGGATCTACTTGTCCGCCCGCACCGCCAATAGTAATTATTGGTAGTTTATTGCGCTTACAGTGAGCAATTAAACGAGTTTTTATATCAACAGAATCGATGGCATCAATAACATAATCATAACCTTGGCCAAGTAAATCATTTAAATTTTCAATAGTAACAAAATCTTCAATAACATACACTTGGCAATAAGGATTAATTTGTTTGATGCGCCTAGACATTACATCAACTTTACTATCACCAACAGTATCACTAAGTGCATGAATTTGCCTGTTAATATTAGTAATACATATATCATCAAGATCAATTAGCGTTATATTACCAATGCCATTTCTGGCAAGAGCTTCAGCTGCCCAAGAGCCTACACCACCAATACCGACAACACAAAAATGTGCATTTTGTAGAGCTTGAGCGCCATGCTGGCCATATAGACGAGCAATGCCGCCAAATCTTAATGAGTAATCTGACATTTTATTGATATTACAAGATGGGACTTAATTGGCGCCATTATAGCAATTAAATTAATTAATGGTTCAAGTTTTAGTGCGAGTAAACTTTCAATAACAAGGCGTTTGATTGAGCAACAGCTGACTATTTTATAAGGTTGGGTTAGGTACTCGCATTTTTAAAGGGCGTTTTAAGTAAGCTACAAGTGAAAATCCTATTAATTACTTATAAAAAGTACGAGTAGAACAAGTAAAAAACAAGTAGTTTTAGGCAACTTTTTAAACGATTTATAGGTTACCCCTGAAGGATTATCGGCAAAAATTTCCTTAGGAAGCTATTTATTGTTCAAAAAATGCTATTTTTACATTTTCTTCATGAATAATAATTATTGCTTTAATAAATAAATAAAACACCTATTTTCAACAGGATTTGTTTGTTTATTGTACAAAAAGGGTGTTGCGTTTTAAGTATATTCAATAAGAATTAGAATAATAAATATAAAAAAGGCAGCTAATGCTGCCTTCATTTTATTTTTAACCGCTAATTTATCTATTTGTTAAAGGAACAAATTCACGGTTGATTTCACCAGTATATTTTTGGCGAGGACGACCAATTTTTTGACCTGGTTGTGATAACATTTCATCCCAATGAGCAATCCAGCCAACGGTTCTAGACATAGCAAAAATAACAGTAAACATGCTAGTTGGAATACCAATTGCTTTTAAGATAATACCTGAGTAGAAGTCTACATTAGGGTAAAGTTTTTTCTCAATAAAGTAAGGGTCTTCAAGCGCTACTTTCTCAAGTGCCATAGCAACATCAAGTAATGGATCTTTTATGCCTAATTCTTTAAGAACGTCATGACAAGTTTCACGCATTACCGTAGCTCTAGGGTCAAAGTTTTTATAGACACGATGACCAAAGCCCATTAGGCGGAAAGGGTCATTTTTATCTTTTGCTTTAGCAACAAACTCATCAACTCTATCTAAACTACCAATCTCTTCAAGCATTGTTAAACACGCTTCATTTGCACCACCATGAGCTGGTCCCCAAAGAGAGGCTACACCAGCGGCAATACAAGCATATGGGTTAGCACCTGAAGAACCAGCTAAACGTACTGTAGACGTTGAAGCATTTTGTTCATGATCTGCATGTAGCGTGAATATTCTATCCATTGCATTAGCAATTGTTGGACTAACTTTATATTCTTCTGCTGGTACAGAAAACATCATGTGAAGGAAGTTTTCAGCATAAGAAAGATCGTTTCTTGGATAAACAAAAGGTTGACCCATACTGTATTTATAAGCCATAGCCGAAATAGTTGGCATTTTAGCGATTAAACGATGAGCGCTACGTTTACGTTGTGCTGGATCATTTATATCTAAATCACTGTGGTAGAAAGAAGATAATGCACCTACTACACCACAAAGCATTGCCATTGGGTGAGCGTCAGGTAAGAATCCATGGAAAAAGTGGGCTAGCTTTTCATGCACCATCGTATGATTTGTGATGATGTTGCTGAACTCATCATATTGAGCTCTAGTTGGCGCGCTACCATTTAATAAAATGTAACAAACTTCAAGATAATTAGCTTGCTTGGCAAGGCTATCAATAGGGTAGCCTCTATGTTGCAATATTCCTTTTCCACCATCAATAAACGTAATTGAAGACTCACAAGAAGCCGTGGCTAAAAAGCCTGGATCGTATGTGAAGTAGCCGTGGCCACCTAAGGTTCTAATATCAATTACATCGGTACCAGCTGTACCTTTAAGAATGGGTAGTTCGGTAATTTCTTTACCGTCAATGCTAAGTGTGGCTTTAGATTCAGCCATATGTTTTATCCCCTATCAATTTTAATTTGCAATTTATTTTTGACAATCTGACTTATGATTAGTACTTACTGATAAAAATATTAGTACTAAATTCAAAAATGAAAAATTAGTCAGTTTTATAACGCCGCTTGGGTAAATCAAACTGCCGACATTCTACCCTAATTCTAGAATAAATTGTAATAGCCATTAGACTAAAGTTTGACGGTCATCATAAAACAGGCTAAAAATTAAGCATAAGCTATTATCCGCAAAGGAAAATTGTATTTATTGCGTATCGGCTATATAATCTAGCTCGTTCTGTGATTGTTTTGGTGCTTCGTTAAATAATGGGAAATGATTTCCTATTAGATAAGAATAAATTTTTATATTGAAATTTATTCTTATCTATACAAAAGTATTAATAGAAATTTTTAGCTAAATTAGCTTTTATTCGTTAATATTACGAGGCTTCGCTAACTAGATGTCAGCTGAAACGCTGATTGTTAACGAAAAACAGTTACCGTTCATCGGGAGTTACTTATAAATTAACATTTTGTTATTTAAAACAAGAGTAATTAAAAGTAGTTCATGAGTAACAATAAAAAAAGTTGAAGGCTTTCAAGCTCTTTAGGCAATAATTGTGAAAAAACAACGTCCTGTAAACCTAGATCTAACTACAATAAAGATGCATCCGGCAGCTAATGCCTCAATTCTCCACCGTGTTTCTGGTGTGATTATGGTATTTGCTATTGGCATCTTATTATTGACTCTTTCTACCTCTCTTTCTTCTGCTGAAGGATTTGCCCAAATTCAAGGTTACCTTGATGGCATTTTCTTTAAGTTTATTATTTTCGGCTGTCTTTCTGCGCTGACTTACCATGTTTTAGCGGGTGTTCGTCACTTGTTCATGGACCTAGGTCACTTTGAAGAGTTAGCTTCAGGTAATACTAGCGCCAAATTAATTATGATTATTTGGTTAGCGGTATCTGCAGTAATAGGAGTTTGGTTATGGTAAGCGTCGTCGCATCAGTAGGCCGTAATGGCGTACATGATTTTATTCTTTTAAGAGCTAGTGCAATAATTCTTGTACTATATACCTTACTTCTTGCTGCATTTTTTGTGGTAACACCTAGTGTTACTTATGATGTTTGGCAAGGGTTCTTTGCTTGTATGAGTGTAAAAGTTGCCACAATGTTAGCGCTACTTGCGTTACTTGTGCATGCTAAAATTGGTGTTTGGCAAGTTTTGTCAGATTACATCAAACCAGCATTTTTACGTGGTGCATTGCAATTTTTCTTTTCAGTTCTGTTATTAGCCTACGTAGTGTTTGGCTTTTCAATTGTGTGGGGTGTGTAAGTGAGCGTTCCAATTCGTGAATTTGACGCCATAGTTATTGGCGCAGGCGGCGCGGGCATGCGCGCGGCATTAGCAATCTCTGAATCTGGCAAATCTTGTGCCTTGATTTCTAAAGTATTTCCAACTCGTTCTCATACAGTATCTGCTCAAGGTGGTATTACCGTTGCTTTAGGTAATGCCCATGAAGATCACTGGGAACAACATATGTACGATACCGTTAAAGGCTCTGATTATATCGGTGACCAAGACGCAATTGAATACATGTGTAAAGTGGGTCCTGAATCTGTGATTGAGCTAGAGAAAATGGGTTTACCTTTCTCTCGTACGGAAGAAGGTAAAATTTATCAACGTCCGTTTGGTGGTCAATCTAAGAACTTTGGTGGTGAACAAGCAGCCCGTACAGCGGCAGCAGCTGACCGTACTGGTCATGCATTATTACATTGTTTATACCAACAAAATGTTAAAAACAAAACTAACGTATATTCAGAATGGTATGCACTAGATTTAGTTAAAAACAGTGATGGGGCAGTAGTTGGTACTACCGCTATCTGTATTGAAACTGGTGAAGTTGTTTATTTTAAAGCGCGTGCAACAGTACTCGCTACTGGTGGTGCAGGTCGTATCTTCGCTTCTACAACTAACGCTCACATTAATACAGGTGATGGTGTTGGAATGTCGCTTCGTGCTGGCATTCAAATGCAAGACATGGAGATGTGGCAATTCCACCCAACAGGTATCGCAGGTGCTGGAGTACTCGTTACTGAAGGTTGTCGTGGTGAAGGTGGTTACCTTCTAAATAAAGACGGCGAACGTTTTATGGAACGTTACGCTCCAAATGCTAAAGATTTAGCTGGTCGAGATGTTGTTGCTCGTTCAATGATGACAGAGATTCGCGAAGGTCGCGGTTGTGATGGTCCTTGGGGTCCACATATCAAGCTTAAACTTGATCATTTAGGTCGCGAAACGTTATACAAACGTTTACCGGGTGTTTGTGATTTATCGAAAACTTTCGCTCACGTTGATCCAGCAGAAGAGCCAATTCCAGTAATACCTACCTGTCACTACCAAATGGGTGGTGTACCTTGTAATGTTAATGGTCAAGCCCTTAATATTGGCAGCGATGGTAAAGAAACGATTGTTGAAGGTTTATTTGCCGTAGGTGAAATTGCTTGTGTATCTGTACACGGTGCAAACCGCTTAGGTGGTAACTCATTACTTGACTTAGTAGTGTTTGGTCGTGCAGCAGGTAATTTCTTAGGGTCTTACTTAAACGACACACAAAGCGGTAAAGATGCTTCAGAGTCTGATTTAGAAGCCTCATTAGCCCGTACTAATCGTTGGGAATCATCAACATCAGGTGAAGATCCAGTACAAATTCGTAAAGACTTGCAACAGTGTATGCAAATGAACTTCTCAGTATTCCGTGAAGGTGAAGCAATGGCTCAAGGCATGAAAGAATTAACTGAAATTCGTGAACGCCTTAAAAATGCTAAGTTAGACGACAAGTCATCTGAATTTAATACCCAGCGTATTGAGTGCTTAGAGTTAGACAACTTAATGGAAACAGCATTTTGTTCAGCTAAAGCTGCCAACTTCCGTACTGAATCTCGTGGTGCTCATGCAAGACAAGATTTCACTGAACGTGATGATGAGAACTGGTTATGTCATTCTGTTTACACGCCAGAAACTGAAGAAATGAGTAAACGTGACGTTAATATGAAACCTGTTCACCGCGAAGCTTTCCCACCGAAAGCACGTGTTTACTAAGGACTTATTTTAGGAAAGTAACGATGAAACAAAATTTTTCGATTTACCGATATAATCCAGACGTAGACGCTAAACCATACATGAAAGATTATGAGCTAGAAATTCCAGATGGCTCTGATTTAATGATCCTTGATGCACTTATTCTGTTAAAAGAAAATGATGCAAGCTTATCATTCCGTCGTTCATGTCGTGAAGGTGTGTGTGGCTCTGACGGCTTAAACATGAATGGCAAAAATGGCTTGGCTTGTATCACGCCATTATCAGAGTTAAAAGCGAGTACTATTGTATTACGTCCTTTACCTGGTTTACCTGTTGTGCGTGATTTGATTATTGATATGACTCAATTTTATCAGCAATATGAAAAAATTAAGCCATACTTGATCAACGATGCTCAACAGCCTGCACGTGAAAACATACAATCAATTGAAGAGCGTGATAAATTAGACGGTCTTTATGAGTGTATTTTATGTGCTTGTTGTTCAACATCTTGTCCGTCTTTCTGGTGGAACCCTGATAAATTTATCGGGCCTGCTGGTTTATTACATGCTTATCGTTTCTTAATTGATAGCCGTGATACAGCAACAGAAGAGCGTTTAGATGACTTACAAGATGCTTACAGCGTATTTCGTTGTCATGGTATCATGAACTGTGTTGATGTTTGTCCAAAAGGATTGAACCCAACCAAAGCGATTGGTCATATTAAATCTATGTTATTAAGCCGAGCTGTTTAATTGTTCGAGTTAAATGTATAGAGGAAATACCTAGGCTAACTGTTTAGTTATTACCAAAATCAAATATCAGCGTGTTCTACTTTTAGACATGCTGATATTTTAAAAAATTGTATTCAGGTAATTGTTTTATTTTTTATAAATATCACAATTACATTTTTTTAATTGCTTTACCCCCATACCAAAGGAAAAGGCAATGCCAGAAGGTGTAATGAAGGCTTGGCTAGAGTCTTCCCACTTAAACGGTGGCAACATCGTTTATATTGAAGAATTGTACGAATCATACCTAGATAATTCGGCCTCTGTGTCTGCAGAATGGCGTGAAATCTTTTCAGAACTCCCTAAAGTTGAAGGCAGTGAGGTGGAATATCGCCACAGCACTATACGCGATGAATTTAAAGTTTTAGCTAAACAACAAAAAAAACAAGTTGTTACGAGTGGTGGTGACGCCAAACAAGTTAAGGTTTTACAGCTTATCAATGCCTTTAGGGTTCGCGGCCATCAAAATGCCAATTTAGATCCATTGGGTTTATGGCAGCGAGATAAAGTTCGCGATTTACAGCTATCACATCATGACCTATCAGAAAATGATTTCGACAAAGAATATAATGTCGGCTCATTAGCCATTGGTCAAGATTCGATGAAGCTTGGTGAATTATATAAAGCGTTAAGAAAAACTTACTGTAGTTCTCTTGGCGCAGAATATATGCATATCACTTCAACGGATGAAAAACGTTGGTTGCAAAATCGTATTGAATCAATTCAGTCTCAATTAACTCCAAGTGTTGATGAGAAAACTGAAATTCTAAAAGGTTTAATTGCAGCAGATGGCTTAGAAAAATATCTTGGTGCAAAATTTCCTGGTGCGAAACGCTTTTCATTAGAAGGCGGTGATGCACTTGTTCCTATGCTAAAAGAGCTGATTACCCGCGCTGGTGCTGCTGGCACTAAAGAAGTGGTAATGGGCATGGCTCACCGTGGTCGCTTAAATGTTTTAGTTAATGTAATGGGCAAAAATTCATCGAAGTTATTTGATGAATTTGGCGGAAAGCATGATGAAGCTTTAGGTTCTGGTGATGTTAAATACCATCAAGGTTATTCGTCTGATTTTGTTACCCCTGGTGGCAATGTCCATTTAGCCTTAGCATTTAACCCTTCACATCTTGAAATTGTAAATCCTGTTGTCATTGGCTCTGTACGTGCACGTTTAGATAGACGTGACTGTAGTCAAGGTGATTTGGTTTTACCCATTACTATTCATGGTGACTCGGCTATTGCTGGGCAGGGCGTTGTACAAGAAACTTTTAATATGTCGCAAGCGCGTGCATTTAAAGTGGGTGGTACAGTACGTATTGTAATAAACAACCAAGTCGGCTTTACTACCTCAAAAGCCGAAGATACTCGCTCCGGCGAATATTGTACTGAAATAGCCAAAATGGTTCAGGCACCAATACTACATGTTAATGGTGATGATCCTGAAGCAGTGATTTTAGCAACACAAATAGCTTTAGATTACCGTAACGAATTTAAGCGTGATGTTGTGATTGATTTAGTTTGTTATCGTCGTCATGGTCATAATGAAGCGGATGAGCCAAGTACCACGCAGCCTTTAATGTATAAAATCATTAAAAAGCATGCGACTCCTCGTCAATTATATGCGGATAAATTAATCAGTGAAGGTAGTTTAACTAAAAACAATATTGATGAACTAACCGCTTATTATCGTAAATTACTTGATGAAGGCCAATGTACCGTAAATCAATGGCGACCTATGACAGAACATTCTGTTGATTGGACTCCTTATTTAGGTCATGACTGGGATGATGATTACGATAAAGAAATTAGTATTGATAAGCTAAAAGAATTAGCCGCTAAAGTATCAACATACCCCGAAAGTCATCCCATTCATTCTCGTGTGAAAAAAGTCTATGATGATCGCATGAAAATGGCAAAAGGTGAGAAGTTTCTTGATTGGGGGATGGCTGAAAGTTTAGCTTATGCTTCAATTGTAGATGCCGGAGAAAGGGTTCGTATTACCGGTCAAGATGCAGGTCGCGGTACTTTCTCTCATCGTCATGCTGTACTTCATAACCAAGATGATGCTAGCACTTATTTACCATTGAAAAACATCCGTGAAGGGCAAGGGCCTTTTGATATTCATGATTCGGTATTATCAGAAGTGTCAGTGTTGGCTTTTGAATATGGTTATACCACAGCAGAGCCTGCTGGTTTAACTATCTGGGAAGCGCAATTTGGTGATTTTGCCAACTGTGCACAAGTAGTATTCGATCAATTCATCAGTTCAGGTGAGCAAAAGTGGGGCCGTTTATGTGGCTTAACTATGCTGTTACCTCATGGTTATGAAGGTCAAGGACCAGAGCATTCATCGGGTCGTTTAGAGCGTTTCTTGCAACTTTGTGCTGATCACAATATGCAAGTATGTGTTCCTTCTACGCCGGCACAAGTGTTCAACATGCTTCGTCGTCAAGTTGTACGTCCTATGCGTCGTCCATTAGTGGTAATGTCACCTAAGTCATTATTACGTCACCCATTAGCGGTTTCTTCATTAGAAGAATTAGCAATAGGCGATTTTAAAAATGTTATTGGTGAAATTGATGACTTACCGGCAAAAGACATTAAACGCGTAGTGTTCTGTAGTGGTAAAGTTTATTACGAACTACTTGAGCAACGCCGTAAGAATGAGCTTGATAATGTTGCCATTATTCGTATTGAGCAATTATATCCATTTCCAGAGAAAGAGCTGCAAGCTGCGATTAAAGATTATCAGCATGTGAAGCAATTTGTTTGGTGTCAGGAAGAGCCGCAAAACCAAGGTGCTTGGTATTGTTCTCAGCATCATTTTAGAGCAGCTATCCCTGAAGGTACGTATTTGACTTATGCCGGCCGTAACGCCTCTGCCGCACCTGCGTGTGGTTATATGGCTATGCATGTGAAAGAACAACAAGCGCTTGTCACTCAAGCGTTAACATTGGACTAACATCAAAGAACGACAAGCGCTTGTTACTCAAGCGCTAATGTTAGATAAGATTAGATTAACTATTGAGTGCACCAGCTTCTTAAAGAGATAAGAAACAAAGTGCAAAAGTTTGTAAGGAATAAAATATAATGACAACCGAAATCAAAGTTCCGGTATTACCTGAATCAGTTGCAGATGCAACAGTGGCAACTTGGCATGTTCAAGTTGGTGAAACGTTTAGCCGTGATCAAGTATTAGTTGATATTGAAACTGATAAAGTCGTATTAGAAGTACCAGCAACATCTGATGGCGTTCTAACTGATATCAGCCAAGTAGAAGGCGCTACGGTACTGGGCGATCAAGTTATTGGTACCTTCTCTGAGGGTAGCGATGTGTCAGCAGCTCCTCAAGCCGCTTCAGCTCCAGCAGCAAGCGGTGGCGCAAGCAAAATTATCGATATCATTGTGCCTGTATTACCTGAGTCTGTTGCCGATGCAACGGTAGCAACTTGGCATGTTGCAGAAGGTGACAGTGTATCAGTTGATCAAAACCTAGTTGATATTGAAACTGATAAAGTCGTTTTAGAAGTTGTAGCTCAAGACAATGGTGTGATTGGAAAAATTATCCACGTTGAAGGCGATACTGTTCTAGGCGCACAAAAAATTGGTGAATTGAATGCAGGCGCTACAGCTAACACTACAGCTACAGCATCATCTGACGAAGCAGTAAGCTCTGATGAATTAGCTAGCCCATCTGTTCGTCGCTTAATGACTGAAAAAGGTCTATCAGCAGGTGATGTAACTGGCTCAGGTAAAGGCGGACGTATCTCTAAAGAAGATGTTGAAGCAGCTGTTGCAGCTAAGGCTACTCCGGCAGCTTCCGAAAAAGCGACACCTGCACCTGTTTCTCAAGATTTGGGCGAACGTAGTCAAAAACGTGTTCCAATGACACGTTTACGCAAAACTATTGCAACGCGTTTATTAGAAGCAAAAAATTCAACGGCGATGTTAACTACTTTTAACGAAGTTAATATGAAACCAATTATGGATTTACGTAAGCAATATAAAGACCTTTTTGAGAAAACTCATGATACCCGTTTAGGCTTTATGTCTTTCTACGTAAAAGCAGTAACTGAAGCGCTTAAGCGCTACCCAGCGGTAAATGCATCAATTGATGGCGATGATATTGTTTATCATAACTTCTTCGATATCTCTATTGCTGTATCTACACCACGCGGCTTAGTTACTCCTGTATTACGTGATTCAGACCAGTTAAGCATGGCTGGTATTGAAAATGGCATTCGTGAACTCGCAATTAAAGGTCGTGATGGCAAGCTTTCAATGGCCGATATGACGGGTGGTAATTTTACTATCACTAACGGTGGTGTATTTGGCTCGTTATTATCAACACCAATTTTAAACTTACCTCAAGCAGCTATTTTAGGTATGCATAAAATACAAGACAGACCTATGGCTGTTGATGGTAAAGTTGAAATATTGCCTATGATGTATTTAGCGCTTTCTTATGATCATCGTTTAATCGATGGTAAAGAATCTGTTGGCTTCCTAGTAACAATTAAAGAGTTATTAGAAGATCCAACACGCCTACTTTTAGATGTATAGCTCTTAGATTTATACCTTTAGATTTTAAAGGATGAAAAATAATTACTAAGTAGACTATAGTATTAGCTCTTTTGACTACCGTCACTAGAGCTTTTGTACTATAATTTGTCAACTTTTCATTGGCTCTTGTTTATTTTTATTTTTTTGAGAATATATTTCGCTAAATATTTTCTATTAAAGATAAGGAAAACGCTAGCTTTCATTTACAGATAAATGGATAAAACACCATGAATTTGCATGAGTATCAAGCGAAACAATTATTCGCTGAATATGGTTTACCAGTTTCTGAAGGTTTCGCTTGCGATACACCTCAAGAAGCTGCAGAAGCGGCTGATAAAATCGGCGGCGATATGTGGGTTGTTAAAACTCAAGTACACGCGGGCGGCCGTGGTAAAGCTGGCGGTGTTAAGCTAGTTAAAACTAAAGAAGAAATCAAAGATTTCGCACAACACTGGTTAGGTAAGAACTTAGTTACTTATCAAACAGATGCAAATGGTCAGCCAGTAGCTAAAATTTTAGTTGAAAGCTGTACTGATATTGCTAACGAATTATACCTAGGTGCTGTTGTTGACCGTGGCACACGTAAAGTAGTATTTATGGCGTCTACTGAAGGCGGCGTTGACATTGAAAAGATTGCTGAAGAAACTCCTGAGTTAATTCACAAAGCTGAAGTTGATCCTCTTGTAGGCCCACAAGCTTACCAAGCACGTGAGTTAGGTTTTAAACTAGGTTTAAATCCAGTGCAAATGAAGCAATTTGTTAAGATTTTTATGGGTCTTGGTAAAATGTTTACAGATTTCGATTTCGCTTTATTAGAAATCAACCCATTAGTTATTACTGATGAAGGTAACCTTCACTGTTTAGACGGTAAAATTGGTATTGATGGTAACGCTTTATACCGTCAACCTAAAATCCGTGCTTTCCACGATCCATCTCAAGAAGATGAACGTGAAGCACATGCAGCACAGTGGGAATTAAACTACGTAGCCCTAGACGGTAACGTTGGTTGTATGGTTAACGGTGCTGGCCTTGCAATGGGTACAATGGATATCGTTAACTTACACGGTGGCAAGCCAGCTAACTTCTTAGATGTTGGCGGCGGTGCTACTAAAGAACGTGTTGCTGAAGCATTCAAAATCATCCTTTCAGACGATAACGTATCAGCTGTTTTAGTTAACATTTTTGGTGGTATTGTTCGTTGTGACATGATCGCTGAAGGCATCATCGCAGCTGTTAAAGAAGTCGGCGTTGAAGTTCCAGTTGTTGTACGTTTAGAAGGTACAAACGCTGAAGCAGGTCGTGCAGTACTAGCAACATCTGATGTTAACATCATTGCTGCTGAATCATTAACTGACGCAGCACTTAAAGTTGTTGCCGCTGCGGAGGGCAAATAATGTCTGTATTAATTAACAAAGATACTAAAGTGATCTGTCAAGGTTTCACTGGTGGTCAAGGTACATTCCACTCAGAGCAAGCGATAGAATACGGAACACAAATGGTTGGTGGTGTAAGCCCAGGTAAAGGCGGTCAAACGCATTTAGGCCTTCCAGTATTCAACACAGTACGTGAAGCTGTAGAAGCAACTGGCGCAACAGCAACAGTTATCTACGTTCCAGCTCCGTTCTGTAAAGATGCAATTTTAGAAGCTATCGATGCTGGCATCGAACTTATCGTTACTATTACTGAAGGTATTCCAACTTTAGATATGGTTGACGTTAAAGTGAAGCTTGAGCAAACTGGCGTTCGCATGATCGGTCCTAACTGTCCTGGTGTTATCACGCCGGGCGAAACTAAGATTGGTATCATGCCAGGTCACATCCATTTACCAGGTAAAGTTGGTATTGTTTCACGTTCTGGTACGTTAACGTACGAAGCCGTTAAGCAAACAACTGATGCAGGTTTCGGCCAATCTACTTGTGTAGGTATTGGTGGTGACCCAATTCCAGGTACTAACTTCATCGACGTATTGGAAATGTTCCAAAACGATCCTCAAACAGAAGCAATCGTAATGATTGGTGAAATTGGTGGTACTGCTGAAGAAGAAGCGGCGGAATACATCAAAGCTAACGTTACTAAGCCTGTTGTATCTTACATTGCTGGTGTTACTGCTCCAGAAGGTAAGCGTATGGGTCACGCTGGCGCGATTATCGCTGGTGGTAAAGGTACAGCTGATGAGAAATTTGCTGCGCTTGAAGCAGCTGGTGTAAAAACAGTTCGTTCTTTAGCGGATATTGGTGTTGCACTAAAAGAGAAAACAGGTTGGTAGGCGAGTAGCTTACAGCTTGTAGTTCTTAATAAAAACCCGCTACCCTGAGCTTGTCGAAGGGGCGGGTTTTTTATTTAAAATAAACTATGAATTTCAGGATCTTTTTCCAAACGTTGAATATGACTAAAAATTAATTTTGGTCTTTTTGAGCGAGTTTTACCTTTATCATCTAGTCTACTAACCACTCCAAATAAACGGCATTTCAAGAATAAAATGGATTTATATTGAACGATACTGCCGGCTTCTGGAGTTGCTGTTAGGATCTGGTCTAAATATTTAAATCCCATGTTGTTAGATGTTTTACTCTCTCTAGTAACTTCTCCGTCAAGTACAAGAGTATCTCCATGTAATAGTTCAGGGAAAAGAATATCATCATCTTCATCGTCGTCCACAGTGCAAAATAATTTTTTGTTATCAACATTGATTACAACTTCATCATGAATTGAGTCAATAACCGTTGATATAACTAACTCTCTTTAAACACAATATTATCAGCTAGTTTCTCTAATAATTTTGGAATACTTGTTACATCTAAATCAAGAATATATTGTCGCGGTGGCGACGACACCCGAGAAGAAAAGGATACTGCTTCCGCTCTTACCTTCGGCTCTGAACTCCCTCAGAGCTGCTAATCAAATGTGATCCTACATTCTAGGCAATATCTTCGACGTAGCGGTAAAGAATGCACATCCATGTGCTACTTTGCCTTTGCCATCATCCTGATGACAATACGTGAATATTGCCTTTCGTTCCTGCATTTGATTTAAGCAGACTTGGTGCGTGTTGATAGGCTAGGGGATTTCGTTGTTAAGATACTGGTATTTGAAACTGTCATTCCCGAAATGTCTGGTCGGGAATCCACTTCACTAAGGTCTGGATCCTCGATTAACACACCACGAGGATGACGGTTGATAGGTGGGAGAATGGTCTCAAACACTCGAACTCCCATCTCAGTAATGAAATCACCAACTAGAAATGGCAAGCCTCGACTCGATACATGGATGTCGAGGGCTGCCGTTGTTCAGGGATGATAAATCGGCAGGTATCGTGGCTTGCGCTAGTTGGTTATTGTATGTCCTGCTGAGTTTGTGGCTCCGTGGGGTTCCAAGGGGAGGCCGGAGGCAGTCTCCCTTTGGGTGTTGTCGCCACCGCGACGCCAAACAGAACATCAATCTCCAAGCGCTAAAAATTAGGCTCATCACCATAACATCATGGAGTGAATCAAAATCTAAACTAAAATCCCCGAAAAAATATCCTCTTTAAACTATATTTATTCAACATTTTCTCCATAAGTTCAACATCAGATATACGATCATCTAATGCTTCCATTTGTAGCTCATGCTTAACTAATTTATTGTCTTGTGCTTTATCTAAACCACCACTAGCAACAAAATTTCTAATACTTTGCAATTCACCTTTATCTAGCCAAACACCGCAATGAAGACATGCGTCAATTAACACCCCAGATATAGATTTAAAGTTACGACGCGACATCATCTTTTTACAATTTGCACAGGGTAAATAATTTTCAGATTTTGGTAATCCAGGGCGTAAATACTGAGGGTTACTTTCATCATCTCGATAAACATCGAATTCAGACGTTAATACGGCAAACTCATCGGGTTGTAACCATATACCATCACATTGGTTACACTGGTCTAATTCATAGTTTCTATAATGGTGTAGGTGTAATGGTATTGAGCAACGAGGGCACTCTTTTTGTTTTTCTTTTTGTAAAAGCTTCATACCACCGTTACACATCGGACAATGGTGAACTTTTGCTTTAACTATATGGCTGCAAGATGTGCATTGAGATTGAAGCATTAATATCCTTAATAATTACTATCTCTTTATTGTTGTGGTGACAACGACACCCAAAAGAAAAGAGGATAGCCAAGTGTGCGTGATACCCACAATACAAATAAGTAGACTAAAAATGATTATAACCAAGTTGAATCGCGTTAATATATTTTTTTATCACCGCTTTGTCTTTTTCTTGATTCTTATATTGTTGCAATTGTTTATTAAATTTGTTTCGTAGTTTCTGATCATTAAAACCGACATGTGCTTTAGCAGGAGAAAATAATAAAAACTCATCAATCTCTTTAATTTTGTGCGACTCTTTAGGATTATGTTTGAGATATTCTTGTAAATAATAATAAAAAATGTAGTAATCCAAAACGACAACATCACACCTTCCTTTGATTAACATTTCTGGAAATTTTGACATATCGTGTAACTCAAAGTAGCCTTCAAGTTTTGATATTTTTACAAATTCTTTTCCAAAGTATCCTGCAGCACCTTGAAAAGTAACTAAATTTATACCAGCTAAATCTGAGATGTTTTTAAATTGAAATTTATTGTTTTCTAAACTAAATGCAATTGGATGGTAGTTAATAATGGGTGCAGAAATGAATAATTTATCGGTGTCATTTTGAAAGAAAGTGGGTAAAAATAAATCGGCTTGTTTGTTAACCACTTGAAGCATAGTTCGGTTTAAAGGAGCAAAATCAAGCTTAACCGTATAGCCCATTTCTTCTAATACCTCACGTGTTATATCCACGTCAATTCCGCTATTTGAAACTTCAATCATATGTGGAGGTCCATCATCGGTTAACATCAATAACTCTTTAGCTTTTAATGGCAAGGATAATAATGTTAATACCAAAAGATTGATAACGAGACTTAACTTTAGCGTATTTTTTAACATTAGTTTTAATCTGACAAGCAATACAATGTTTATGTTATTAGCTTAACGGTGATTGTAATAAAAATAAAGTATTCCCCAAGATTACTTATGTGTTGTAGCCACCGAGACGCCAAATAGAAAACTAAACCTCAAGGGAGAATTGATAAAAATAAAACCAATATGTTAATAATACCGTCATATATTAGTAAGAACATTGTCATATTAATTAATTACATTGAAGTGAACCATTGATGTGAGAAATTATTATGCAAAATAACAGCTGGCAAGATTTTGACTTTGACGAGTTTGATGAACCACAAGAAAAAAAGAAAACTAAAAAGTTACACAAACGTAAATGGCGTGAAATAGAAGATTTTAAAGAGAGGCAAAGAGAGAGAAAAGTAATGGATATTAACGATCATTACTTCTCAATATAGTTCAT
>Ga0209826_1000830_pt1 | contig 22154 bp, 14 predicted proteins | sample GOMGulsemesocosm_5_FD_184637 | JGI IMG/M metagenome (GOLD analysis project Ga0209826, IMG submission 184637) | Methane-oxidizing microbial communities from mesocosms in the Gulf of Mexico - GOM15C Gulf of Mexico (SPAdes) (version 2) | ecosystem: Environmental > Aquatic > Marine > Cold seeps... | reverse complement strand
AAAGTCTACTTTTTTATAATGACTATGAAGAGTTTGATGCAAAGCCTGCTCAGAAGAACTTAAGGCCAGTCGCCTTAGAGGCGTTACAAATGATGTTGGCTAAATTTGAGCAATTAGAGGATTGGTCACCAGAGCCGTTACATCAAGTGGTTTTAAGCACGGCCGAAACACTAGAGCTAGGCTTGGGGAAAGTGGCGCAACCGTTACGAGTTGCCCTAACAGGCACATCGGTTTCACCAGCCCTTGATGCAACTTTGTTTCTTTTAGGAAGGGAGTTGTGTCTAAAAAATGTCCAAAGAGGCATTGATTTCATAAAAAATAGAATTGATGCTCAAAAAAGCTAGACAGATCACTAATGATTCAGTAGAATTCGCGTCCTGTTCAGAGGGGCCATAGCTCAGCTGGGAGAGCGCAACACTGGCAGTGTTGAGGTCAGGAGTTCGATCCTCCTTGGCTCCACCAATTCAGGAATTGATTAGACGATATCATTTCTGGTAGAATAGAAAAATAAAGTCCCCATCGTCTAGAGGCCTAGGACACCGCCCTTTCACGGCGGTAACAGGGGTTCGAACCCCCTTGGGGACGCCATATAAATAAACCACTTACAGAAATGTGAGTGGTTTTTTTATGTCTGTACGGAACATATATGGAAAACGGGGTTTCTTTTAAAGTTTTTCACAGGTTTTTTCCTCTATATCGAAGATAATAATGCTTTATGGTTACATTGAATTGAGCGTAATTTTTAATTTTTTTAGTATATTTCAAATAGAGTTGTTTTCCTTCGATGGTTAATATTTAACCAACTTGACCTATATCAAGGCTAGTATGTTTTTAGCCAGATATAGTTGGATGGCAATTTTAAAATAATAGGAGGGATAGTAATGAGAGAGACCTTTACAAAAGGGATGGCTCGCAATATTTACTACGGGGGAGCGGTTTTTTTCTTCTTGGTACTTATTGGTTTGACCGTTGACACGGTTCGTAGCTTACCTAAAACAGATAATTCGGAAAACCTGACCGAACAAGTGGCTGCTGGTAAGCGACTTTGGGAAGTTAATAACTGTATTGGTTGTCATACTTTACTAGGCGAAGGTGCTTATTTTGCGCCAGAACTTGGTAATGCTTATACCCGTTACGGTGAAAGTACGGAAGCACTTAAAGCGTTTATAAAAAGTCGCCCAGTTAATGGGATTCCTGGTCGTCGTAGTATGCCGCAATTTAACTTTTCGGAAGAGCAATTGGAAGAGTTGGCGCAGTTCTTAAAATATGTTGATGGCGTTAAAACCGCTAGAGACTGGCCACCAAATATTCACGGGTAAGGGGAGATATTGATGAAATATGAATCACAAGCTGTCGCAAAGCTTTATTTTATTGCGTCTATTGGGCTTTTTGCTGGCCAGATAATTTTTGGCGTTATTATGGGTATGCAGTATGTTATTGGCGATTTTCTGTTTCCAGAAATCCCCTTTAATGTTGCTCGTATGGTACATACCAACTTATTAATCGTTTGGTTATTGTTTGGCTTTATGGGCTGTGCTTACTTTTTGGTTCCTGAGGAATCTGAACGTGAGCTATATTCACCTTTGCTTGCAAAGATAATGTTCTGGGTATTTTTAGTTGCCGGCAGTTTAACGGTAGCTGGGTATTTACTGGTTCCTTATGCAACGTTGGCTGAAATAACGATGAATGATCTATTGCCCACTATGGGACGGGAATTTTTAGAACAACCAACAATCACTAAAATAGGTATTGTGGTGGTGGTGTTGTCATTCTTATTTAATATTGGCATAACCATTTTAACGGGTCGTAAAACAGTTATTACCTTGGTGCTACTAACAGGCCTTGTAGGTTTGGCGGTTTTCTTCCTTTTCTCTTTCTACAATCCTGACAATATTGTGTTGGATAAATACTTCTGGTGGTTTGTTGTTCACCTATGGGTAGAAGGTGTATGGGAATTAATTATGGCGTCATTGCTTGCCTATGTATTAATTAAGGTGACCGGTGTTGACCGTGAAGTAATTGAGAAATGGTTATATATCATCATCGCGATGGCACTAATTTCTGGTCTTATCGGAACTGGGCATCATTTCTATTGGATTGGTACGCCTGATTACTGGCAATGGTTGGGGTCTATTTTCTCAGCACTGGAACCAATACCATTCTTTATGATGACGTTGTTCGCTTTTAATGTTGTGAATAAAAGGCGTCGTGATCACCCTAATAAAGTCGCTGTTTTATGGGCATTGGGTACAGCAGTAATGGCATTCTTAGGTGCTGGTGTATGGGGCTTCTTACACACCTTAGCTCCTGTTAACTACTATACTCATGGTACTCAGATTACAGCGGCTCATGGGCATATGGCTTTTTACGGGGCTTATGTAATGGTTGTGTTAACGGTTATTTCTTACGCCATGCCAATAATAAATGGCCGTGTTGCTGCTAATCAAACCGCTCAGAAACTAGAAATAATTTCTTTCTGGTTAATGACGATTTCAATGGTATTTATTACCTTGTTCCTGACGGTTGCTGGCTTTGTGCAAACATACCTACAGCGCTATTCAGATGAACCTCAGCCATTTATGGTGGTTCAGGATCAACTGGAGATGTACTATTGGGGGCGTGAAGTTGCAGGTGTTGCGTTCTTAATTGGCTTGATTTTATACATCTACAGTTTCTTTGCAAAAGGTAAAGAGGTTGAAGCTATCAAGGATTAAGGCAGTTTCTATTACTTGAAATAAGGAATAGGCCGTCTTAATCGACGGCCTATTTTTTTATTAATAGAAAATTCGGAGAGGTTTATGGAAAAAAATGATGTTCAATTAAAAAGAGCTTCAAATGTCACATTGGCTTCGTTGTTGAATTTAACGGTTTTACCCATTATTGGCTTTGTGATGGTGCTGTTTATGTACAGGAAGACGCTACCTAATAGCATTGACCGTTACTATGCGGTTGTCAGCTTAAAGCTGAGTATTTATGCAGGATTAGTATTATTAGGTGTGAGTGGTCTAATAGTGTTTATTGGTGGCTTTAATTCGCCGATGAGCTGGATTTATATGATTTCTTATTTTGTTACCGTTCATGCCGCTTTTATTCTGTTTGCAACATGGGCATTAGTACGTTCTTGGACTGGAAAGAAACTAGCGTGACAATAATGATGTCAGCTATTGATAGCGAAGAACCTGATTTATTACCAGGTGATTTAGCCATTTGGTTTTTTATTTTTATGGAGTTGTTGGTTTTTGGCATTTTCTTTATTGTTTATGCAGTGGTGCGTATTAACAATATTGAGTTGTTTAATGAATACCAGCTAACGCTTAACCGTGAATTAGGTATGGCCAATACCTTATTGCTGATTAGTTCGAGCTATTTTGTGGTTAGAGCCGTTGCTGCGGTTAAACAAGGTGATACAAACCGCTGTGTACATTGGCTTTATGCTGCACTTGCCGGCGGGACAGGTTTCTTAATTTTGAAATCAGTTGAATATTCAGACAAGTTTTCAGCAGGTATCGGTTTAGATACCAATACGTTTTATATGTTTTATCTATCGCTAACGATGTTCCACTTTCTACATGTGGTATTAGGCATGCTGATATTGCTAGCCGTGCTTATAAAAGCAAAATACGCTGCTTACAGTGCAACTAATTATACCGGTGTGGAAACAGCCGCTTCATATTGGCATATGGTTGATCTAGTGTGGATTATTTTGTTTCCCTTGGTGTATATCATCCGATGAATAAAGCCTACAACATTCACTTAGTTTGGCTTGGTCTGATGCTATTGACAGTAGCGTCTTATTTTATTGGTGAGCTTGGCAATGGTGGTATCGTTGCAATGATTTTTTTAATGTTTGCAGCGGCAATAAAAGCATTTTTAATCATTCGAGACTTTATGGGCTTGCGTAATGTTTCATTGTTATGGCAAGCCATTATGTATGGTTGGCTTTTTGTGGTTTGTAGTGGCATAGCCGCCGCTTATCTTGTGAGCCTTTGGTAGAACAACAGGAATTAATATGACAGTTAAAAAAAATGAGATACCTTTTTATCAGCCACAACATAACGAAGTGGAATTGTTTGAGCAGGCTTATAGCAATCAGCTGCCACTATTGATTAAAGGCCCAACGGGTTGTGGTAAAACACGTTTTATTGAACATATGGCAGCAAAGCTTGAGCGGCCTTTATATACCGTTGCCTGTCATGATGATTTAACCGCTGCCGATTTGGTTGGCCGCCATTTAATTGGAGATGGTGAAACATACTGGCACGATGGGCCATTAACAAAGGCTGTGCGAGAAGGGGCGATTTGTTATTTAGATGAAGTAGTAGAAGCGCGTAAAGATACAACGGTTGTACTGCATCCCTTATCTGATGATCGCCGAGTATTGCCTATTGATAGAACCGGCGAATTATTGAAAGCACCACCAGAATTTATGCTGGTTGTGTCATATAACCCAGGTTATCAGAACCTGCTAAAAGGCATGAAACCATCCACGCGGCAGCGTTTTTTATCGATGCGTTTTGATTACCCTGATATTGAAACTGAAAATATAATTATCCAAAAGGAAACGGGTATTGATCAAACCGTTTCAAGCCAGTTGATAGAATTAGCACATGCCTTACGCGTACTTAAAGACCATGATTTAGAAGAATCAGCCTCTACAAGATTGCTAGTTTATGCCGCAACTCTTATTCAATCAGGTTTTGACCCTGTTGAAGCATGCCGTGCCGCTATCGTGGAGCCATTGAGTGATGATGAAGATACCGTGGCAGCGTTGATGGAAGTGGTTAAGGCAAAAATTCCAGCAGCAGAATAGGGGCCGTATATGAACCATTTAACGTGTAAAAACTGTGGTCAACAAGTCAATGCAGACGATGAAACCTGTGCCAGCTGTGGTATTCCTTTGCCGCCAAACCATGCCCATCAAAAGCAAACGAACTTTATCTATTGGTTTATTGGGATTGTTATATTTTGTGTGTTTATGATGTTTTGGTTACCACCCGATTGGTCACCCTTTTTAAATAGATAAGCCATGTTAGAAGAAATTGTTGGCTCATCGTGGCATCGGTTTATCACTCAAAAAGCATCAAATCACTATCCTGATGCGGCCGTTTATTTAACTGATATTCGCCATATTATCGGTATATTTTTTCGTGCATTAGGTGGTGAAAATGGTTTGAGTGTTGAAAGTGCTACGGAATCTGATGTGTATGCACGGCGTAATTTATTACAACGTATTGCAGGCTCTGGCGCTAAAACTCAATATGCTTGGCGAGATGAAGAAACACTTAGGTTACCGGATAATATCGCCATCTTTGATAATAAACAGCTAAACCTAGACCTCTACTTATGGCTAACGGCAATATCGGTTATCGAGGTTGATAAAGCAGATTGGATCAGCCAAAACCAGGCTCGAACAGCTAAAACGTTAGTAATATGGCCAGGTTTAAAACAACGTTATTTGTCGCTCGTTGAGGCGCATATTAAACAGCGAACCAATATAGACAAGCTATCGGAGCGTGAGGCAAAACAAGAAAAGCTAATCTGCACTGCACTGCTAAATTCACAACAAAAAATTAAATTAGACTATGCCAAAAGGCCGCCACAGCCGGTGCCTTTATGGTTACACCCATCACCACCAGATCAGGAAGTAAATACCTCGCAAGCACCGCCAGACCCAGATAATCCAGAAGGGGCTGATAGTAAAAAGCAGCAGAAAAAACAGCAAAAACGTAAGCAGGCTAACCGAGCCGATATGCCAGATGGTAAGGGCGGCTTAATGAGTTTTCGTTTAGAAAGTTTATGGAGTTGGTCTGAATACACCAAGGTTGACCGAACAACGACCGATGATGACGACGATGATGCCATGCTGGCCGCTGAAGATATGGATAATATCAGTGTGGCACAAAATAGCGAAACAACCGCCGGTAAGATAAAGCTTGATCTTGATCTACCCGCTAGCCAATATGACGATATTGTCCTCGGTGAGGGAATTAAGCTAGACGAATGGGATTATAAAAAACAGCAGCTACAAAAAGATCATTGTAATCTTATTGTTATGCAATCAAAAGATGCCGAAGCAACTGAACTGCCTACACGGCTGCAAGCACAGGCTCGTAAAATTCGCCGCCAATTTGAAATATTACAGCCACAGCGACATTGGGCTAATCGGCAAAATGAAGGTTCTGAACTTGACCTAGAGAGCTATGTGAATTTTTTAGCGGATCGTCAACATGGGCAGGTTAATAATGATGTGCCCGTTTATCGTAATCTACCGCCGCAGAGTCGCGATTTATCCTGTTTATTATTGGCAGACTTATCACTTTCAACCGATGCGTATGTGAATAATCAATCACGGGTGATTGATGTTATTAGAGATTCACTCTATCTTTTTGCTGAAGCATTAAGTGTCACCGGTGATAGATTTGCCATGAACGGATTCTCATCTAGAAACCGCAATCATGTTCGTTTTTATAACATTAAAGGTTTTGAAGAAAAGTTAACAGACCAAGTTCGAGGCTACATTCAAGCTGTACGGCCTGGTTATTACACCCGAATGGGTGCAGCAATTCGTTATGCCACTGAGCAACTTGATAAAGAACCGAGTAGCCAGAAATTATTGTTAATTTTAACTGATGGTAAGCCGAATGATTTAGACAAATATGAAGGCCGTTATGGTATTGAAGATACTCGCCAAGCTATTTTAGAAGCCGAGCGAAAAGGCTTGCAACCATTCTGCATCACCATTGATGAAAAGGCAGAGAACTATTTGCCCTATTTATTCGGGGTTAACCGTTATGTGTTGATTCGCCACGTGGAAGAGTTACCCAAGAAACTACCCCTGCTTTATATGCGTTTAACTCAGTAGTGATTATCCAAAATAATTATTTATTATTATTATTAAAGACTAAACTGAATAGTATTAATTTTAACAAAATATTCACCGATGCATCCGATAAGAAAACGAGTTTTTGAAATACTAGACACAGGGCTTAAAGGCGACCGGATAAGTCGGGCTGCCGATATTGCTCTGATCGTTCTTATCTCACTCAATGTTCTATCCGTTATTCTTGAAACATTGCCAGAGCTAGAACAAAAATATCATCAAGCTTTTATGATATTTGAGTTCGTGTCGGTTGTTATTTTCAGTATTGAGTACCTTGCTCGGGTGTGGAGTTCAATAGAAAATAGTAATGAAAAATATAGCCACCCAGTATGGGGTCGCTTACGTTATATGCTTACACCAATGGCATTGATTGATTTGCTGGTAATAATGCCTCTATATCTAGGCTACTTCTTTGCGATAGATCTTCGGTTTATGAGGGCGCTAAGGCTACTTAGGGTATTCAAATTAACGCGCTACTCTACTTCCATGTCGGTGTTGCTGAAAGTGTTAGCTGATGAATCTAAATCAATCGGTGCTGCATTTTTTGTATTGTGTATGTTGGTTATTATGGCTTCAAGCCTGACTTATTTAGCCGAGCATGATGCCCAACCAGAAGCATTCAGTAGTATTCCTGCTGCCATGTGGTGGGCAATCATCACAATGACGAGTGTGGGTTATGGTGATGTTGTACCAGTCACTGTGTTAGGTAAAATCTTAGCGTCTATTATCAGTGTCATTAGCATAGGGATTGTCGCTCTTCCTGCTGGTCTTCTAGCGTCAGGCTTTAGTGAAGCATTACGAATGCGTCGAGCGCATTATGAAAAGTTAGTAGAAGATGTTATGGAAGATGGTGTTATTACCCCAGCTGAAGAAATAGCCTTAAAAGAAAAACAAAAGAGTCTAGGTCTTAATGAAGATGAGGTTGACCTTATTATTGATAGTAATAAGAGCAAACAGGTAGAAAAAGAGGTATTTAAAACGGTTACTGATCTAGAAAAAGAGATGCAAATAGCCTTAGACAATAAGTGTCCGCACTGTGGTGAGTCAGTTGATTGGCGGCATGAAAAGCGGAAGAAGCCAAGTTAAGGAATTTCCTTACTCCTAATATCAAGGCTTTTAGCATTATGTTAGAGTCTTGATTTTTTGGAATTAGAGAAGTTTGAATAGGTATACACGTATTCATTTTTAATGGGGATAGTTAGTTTGATGATGATTTTATGTTAGACACTTTATGGATACTTGCTGCAACGATGCTGGTTTTCTTGATGCAAGCTGGTTTCTTATGTCTGGAAAGTGGTTTAGTAAGAAGTAAAAATAGTATTAACGTTGCAGCTAAGAATATCAGTGACTTTATTGTATCGAGTACTGTTTATTGGCTCGTAGGGTTTGGCATCATGTTTGGTGAGAGTATTGAGGGCTTGTTTGGCAGCTCTACGTTTTTTTTTACTGAAGAATCGAATTATAAATTAACAGCTATCTTTTTGTTTCAGATGATGTTCTGTGGAACGGCTGCTACCCTAGTATCTGGCGCAGTTGCAGAACGGATGAGCTATATGGGTTACCTCGTACTCACCCTTATAATTGCTCTATTTATTTACCCCTTTGTTGGTCATTGGGTGTGGGCTGGTGTTCTTGAAGGAGTTCCTATTGGTTGGCTTGAAAAGATAGGCTTTATTGATTTTGCTGGTTCTAGTGTTGTTCATTCAGTAGGTGGTTGGGTTGCTTTAGCAGCAATATTGATCATTGGGCCTAGAACAGGTCGCTTTACAAATGGGGGTAATGATATTCCCGGTAGTAATTTACCGATAGCTATCTTAGGTTGTCTGTTTATTTGGCTAGGATGGTTTGGCTTTAACGGCGGTAGTACTCTTAAGCTCTCAACTGACATACCCGGTATTTTACTCAATACATGTTTAGCAGCCTTTGCTGGGGCTTTAGTTTCTACGCTATTAAAATTTAAGACGGTCAATTATATTGATGTTAAACAGATTATAAATGGCGTAATTGGGGGCTTGGTTGCAATCACAGCAAGTTGCCATATCGTTAAGCCCGTCTCTGCTTTGTTTATTGGTTTAGTTGCTGGTTTGTTTGTTCATTATGGTTCTCGGTATTTAAAGTTTAAAAAAATAGATGATGCAATTGATGTTGTGCCAGTACATTTATTCTGCGGTATTTGGGGGACGTTAGCGGTCGCATTTTTTGTTCCCTTTGGGAATCCTGAACCTAGTATGCCCTTTATTGAGCAACTATTTGTGCAATTGATTGGCGTGCTTTGCATAGGAGCGTATAGCTTTGGAGTCGGTTATGGGCTTCTCAGTTTTGTTAATAAGTTTTACCCTTTAAGAGTGTCAGAACAAGATGAACTTATGGGTTTAAATGTTGCGGAACATAATGTTAGTACAGAAGTTTATGATTTATTATCGGCCATGCATCACCAGCAACAACGGTCTGACTTTTCTAAGGGTGTTCCAGTCGAGCCCTTCACTGAAGTGGGGCAAATTGCTGAAAAGTACAATCTTGTTATCGATCAAGTTAATAAGAAAAATGAGGAACGGGATGAGGTGCTTGCTGCTTTTAAGCTGAGTGAACGGAGAAAAGGTGCCATTCTTGACGCGGCAATGGATTGTATCATTAGTATTAATGCCCAAGGCTATATTGAAAGCTTTAACCCTGCGGCAGAAAGATGTTTTGGGCAGTCAGCTAAAACGATACTTAATCATAATTTCTTTAAGATCTTTGTTCCTCTTGAAAAGCAAAAAAAGTTGCTTCTAAACTTATCAGAAGGTTTTTTATTATCAGGTAGTTGGGTTCTAAATCGCAGAAATATGACTGTGCTAAGGCGATATGATGGTCATACCTTTCCTGCAGAAGTTGTTATCACAAAAAGTCTGGGGCAAGAAGGAGGAGGCTTCGACTATACATTACATGTTAGGGATACTAGCCAAGGTGAAAAATTGCAAAAACGGCTGGAGAATCTGGCTTTCAAGGATTCATTAACAAGCTTATATAATCGCAGTGGTTTTTTGAGAAAACTTGAGACTCATCTTCAATACTACAAAGAAACATCAGGTATCGTCGCTCTTATGTTTTTAGACTTGGATGGGTTTAAGAAAGTAAATGATGTATATGGGCACCAAGTTGGCGATCAATTACTGGTTGAAGTGGCACAAAGGCTAAAACTAGTTATAAGAGAGGTTGATTTAGTTGGTCGTTGGGGTGGTGATGAGTTTGTTATTGCTTTATTTGGGGAGTTGAGCGAACAAGATCTCAGTAGTAAAGCTCAAGAAATACTTAGTGTTATTCGTAGGCCTATTAATGTTTCTGGGCAAACATTACATACCTTTACAAGTATTGGAATAACACAGTTAAGCTATGGGGAAGCAGAGGCCGATGAGTTGATACAAAACTCAGATATTGCAATGTACCAAGCAAAGAATAGTGGCCGTGATAATTATGTTCACTATACGAATAAAATGGGTGAAGCTGCTCAAAAAAAATCAGAAATAGAGTCAGATATACTAGGAGCGATAGAAAATAATGACTTGTTTATTGAGTATCAACCCAAAGTAGCCTGTGACAATAATCAAGTCGTTGGGTTTGAGGCCTTGCTCCGTTGGAAGCATCCTAAATATGGCATGGTTTCCCCTGCCGACTTTATTCCAGTTATTGAATCGTCAAAATTAATTGTAAATGTTGGGGAATGGGTTTTAACAGAAGTAGCTGAGCAGATGGCTTGCTGGCAAGAGGAAGGTTATCAATTACTACCAATTGCAGTCAATATATCTGGTTTTCATTTGCATGACCCTTCGTTAATAGAATTGATAAAGATGCTATTGGTTAAATACAAACTGAATGCGAAATCATTCGAAATTGAAATAACTGAAAGTGCGCTAACAGGCAATACTGAAGATAGCATTAAGACGATGGAAGGGCTTAGAGAGCTTGATATTCGTTTATCTATCGACGATTTCGGGACGGGTTATTCATCTCTTAATTACTTGAAAAAACTTCCAATTAATATTCTAAAAATTGACGGATCTTTTATAAAGGAATGTGCTGATAACCCTGATGATTCTGCAATTTGTATTGCGATTATTTCATTAGCAAATAGCCTTGATTTAGACGTTATTGCAGAATGCGTAGAAACACAGGAGCAACTGAACTTTCTAATAGAAGCAGGTTGCGATATTTACCAAGGGTATTTATTTGAACGCCCAGTTTCTAAGGATAAAGTAGAACAATTTTTACCGAAAAGGGTCTGAAGTAATTTTCTCATAAGGGTTAATTAACGAGGTCTTTATAAAAAGCCTTTATTCTTTTTCGAATAACCGGAACTTGTTTCCTTACAAATGTATCGGTTAGATGTTGGCTATCTCGAAAGATGACAACTCCTTGTTTATCTATTGATTTACAAATACCTTCAGGACAAACTAAATCATTTAAATTGAGTACGTGTGCGTTAGTGAAACGATTAGTCGCTTGCTCTAGAATCCCTACAACCGAAGTAATATTTTTCATGCGGTTTTTAGCCAAGCAACTTTTAGCATCAATCTGACCTTCAGGACTAATATTTCGGCTAACACATGCTGGCCCATCAAAACCCAAACTTGGCGTGCCAGGAATAATAAAAACTGTTGAGCCTATCTTGGTTAATTTTTCAAGAATTCTACTGCTGCCTTCTAGCCACTGAGTTTTATTATAATCTGCTGTAGCTGTATTCCCCATGATGACGACATCCGGCTTAATTTCTTTAAGTGTATCCAAAGCACCATTACGCCAGTCACTACAAACTTTGTAGATTCTTCTGATTCTTGGATAATAGATTTCTTCATCAATAATTGGGCATGATGATTTGGTTAAAACAATTATTTGCCAAAGCGGCTTTTGAAATATAGCTGGCAGCATTGAAAACCATTGAGCTGTAATACTATCGCCAAAAAGAACAACTGTTTTTGTTGCACCATCAGCATTGAAAACACAAGGCTCAACACGCGAATGCTCATACCATGCATCACAAGGTAGGCGATAAATAATAGGTAGATCTGACCGCCACTGCTGACTCATATCTATTGTTACCGTAGGCTGCAGGGGTTGGCGTAAAAAGGCATGATATGAAACTACAATGACCGAAACCATGATAAACAAGCTAATCAAAATAATCTGACGAGGCTTTGCTTTGCTCCAGCGACCTTTCCAAAAAGGTAATTCGATAAAGCGATAGCTTAGGTCTGCAGTAAGTAATGAAATTAGAATCATTATTAGGCTAGCCATTAGCTGTCCTTGGTAACCTAATGAAAAGCTGATAATAAAAATAGGCCAATGCCAAAGGTAGAGAGAATAAGAGCGGTCACCTAGCCAAATTAGTATTGGCTGAGTAAGTGGTCGATTTGAGTAAATTGTTTTGCTTTGGCCTGCCATGATCACGAGCACGGTCCCCAATGAAGGAATTAATGCCCAAAAACCTGGGTATGTAAGGGCAGGATGCATAGTAATAGAGCTTATAAAGATTAAGGCTAAACCAATTAAAAGGACTATTTTATTAAAAAGCAGCTTTTCAATAGCGTTGTTTCTAGTTAAAGCGTTGGGTAAAAAGGCAAAGCAAATAAGTGCACCAAGAGAGAATTGCCAAATCCTTGATGGCATTTGATAAAAAGCAGCATGAGGATAATTAAATGTAAAATATAAACTCAGAGAAAGACTGATAATGAAGGTTAAAAGCAGCCCTAGGAATATAACCTTAGTAGGCTTTAGTTGCTTTTTTCCTAGCCAAAATAATGTTATTAATATCACAGGCCAAATAAGATAAAACTGCTCTTCAACTCCAAGTGACCAAGTATGTAAAAAAAGATCTCTGGTCGCTAGTTCATTAAAATAATCAAAAGTGACAAAGTTAAAATAAAGATTACTTGTCCAGCTCGTGGCAAAAGGTAACGATGCTAATTGGGTTTTTGCTTCTGTTTCTGAAAGGAAGATAAATGCAAGGCAGCAGGACCCAATAATCATAATTATTAGTGCGGGAAAGAGACGTTTTATTCGTTTTGCGTAAAAAGGTATGAGCGCTAAACGTGAAGTCTCTTGAATTTCACGATATAGAAGATTGGTAATTAAAAAACCTGATAATACAAAAAAGACATCAACGCCTATAAAGCCACCTGACATGAATCCTAATTTTGAATGTGCAATAATAACTAATAAAATAGCTATTGCTCTTAGTCCTTGTAAGTCTTTCCGAAAGGTTGGGTTTTGTTTATTCAACGTTAATTTTGTTGGATTTAAAAAGTTAATAAAGTCTATAGTATTTTAAGTAAAAGATCTTATTGAAGCCTAAGTAAGAAAAAATATTATGCAATCATACGACTATTTCATTTATGCTCGCGCACTTCACATTATTGCAGTGGTACTTTGGATAGGCGGCGTCGCATTTGTTACCACGGTTTTAATCCCCTCATTGAAAAACACTCACAGTGCTGACAATAGGCTAGCCTTATTTGAACAACTTGAGGGTAAGTTTGCTTTTCAGGCGAAGATTGTCACGCTTATCGCAGGTTTGTCTGGTGTCTATATGCTGGAATTCATGCATGCTTGGGAGCGGTATTTGTATCACCAATTCTGGTGGATGCATTTGATGACATTTGTTTGGTTTATATTTTCTTTAGTACTTTTTGTACTTGAACCTCTATTTCTGCACCGTTGGTTTAAACAACAAGCCATAAAAGATAGCGATAATGCTTTTATGTGGTTGCACCGAATGCATAAGGTTTTATTAACGCTTAGCCTTATTGCCGTGTTTGGTGCAGTAGCAGGTTCTCATGGAGCGCAATTTTAGCGTCAGTTTGTTATTCTATAGCCCATGAAATTCCAAGAATTATTGTCGGCTGTTAAACAAGGCGCGGTGCTTATTACCGTTAACCAACGTTTAGCAAGGACTCTATCAACTCAGCTTGAAGAAGCCTTGTTAGCAGAAGGTGCAGTGGCTTGGCCTTCGTTTAATATCGTCGCTTATGATCATTGGCTTAGCCAATTATGGCAGAGCTGTTCTGAATCGGCAGCTGTCGCATCGAATGAATATTTATTAACCTCTGAACAATCACTGGTCCTTTGGGAGCAAGTGATAAATGCTTCGGACGAATCTATTTTGTTGAATATTTCTGCCACAGCAAAAGCGGCGGCGAGTGCACGAATGTTATCGTGCCAATGGAATATTAGTAGCGATATTGGCTATACAGATGGTAAGGAAGATGTAACAGCTTTTGCGCGCTGGCATGATGAATATAAAAAATATCTATCCAAAAACGCTTGGGTTGACCGAGCAAGCCTAGTTAGTAAAATTAAAGAGGTATTAATAAAGGAAGGCTTTGCTGGCAAGCAATGCATATTTGCTGGTTTTGATGTGTTTACAGCCTCCCAACTTGAGCTTATTGGTATTTTAGAAGAGCAGGGCGTGCAGATTAGCCAATTTGTTGCTGCCAATCAAAATATCCAGCAACGCCATTTTTGTGCAGGCGATGTGAAGGATGAGTTGATGTGTATGGCGCAATGGGCTAAAGAGCAATTGTTGGCTAAACCTAGCGCAAGAATTGGTATTGTGGTGCCTGATTTAACAGCTAAACACGCAGCCCTTGAGTCGGCTTTTCAAGCGGTTTTTTACCCAGATTTGATTTACCCTACGCAATTACCAACAACTAAACCTTACAATATTTCGCTAGGTCGGCCACTAGCAAACTACGCCATAATAAAGCAGGTTTTTAGAGGTTTAAGTTTGTTTAATAAAGAACTTGCCTTGGCTGATTTATCGGCATTATTACGCTCACCCTTTATTGTTGCAGGGGAGTCTGAATGGAGCGCTAGGGCGACATTTGAGGCAGAACTTCGTAATCAAGGCTTCTTGTCGATTACCTTGAAGCAGTTGGTTCGGCGTTTACAGGCTAAAGAGTCTTGCCCTGAATTATTTACGGCAAGCGCAAAATTATTAGCGTATAAAAAAGCAGCACCCAATCGTATTCTTGCATCAGAGTGGGCTGTGGTTTTTAGAGATGTTTTTGAAATAGCTGGTTGGCAAGGCGAGCGGACAATTTCATCGGTAGAGTTTCAAGTTTTACAAGCTTGGGATGGTGTTCTACAAGACTTGGCCCGTTTGGATAGGGTGCTTAGCGTTATTAACCTTGATGCCGCTATTGCACAGCTAAATAAGATTGCAAAAGCTCGATTATTTCAACCCGAAACAGCACCCGCCGCGATACAAGTGATGGGGCTAATGGAAGCTGCTGGGCATAATTTTGATGCCTTATGGGTGTGTGGATTGGATGCCCTGAGTTGGCCAGCACCAGCAAACCCAAATGCTTTTTTACCCTTGCTAGAACAGCGTAAACAAGGCTTGGTGCAAGCCTGTTCCGAATTGCAATATAGCCTTGCCAAAGTCATAACCAAAAAATGGCAAACAGCGGCTGCTACCGTCATTTTTAGTTACCCTGCTTTTATTGATGAGACGGCCACTATCGCCAGCCCATTAATTGCAGATATTGAAGTAATTGATAGAGCCTCTTTATTATCTAGCGAACCTGTTAGCCCATTAAGCCAACAACTGGCTACAAATGAACTAACCGAGCAAGTGGATAATAATGCGCCAGCGGTCACCGACAACACACAAAGTAAAGGGGGTGTCGGTATTATAAAAGACCAGTCTGCTTGTCCATTTAAAGCCTTCGCACATTACCGTTTACAAGCGCGCGCATTAAATGAGCCTGAACCTGGTATTGATGCCATGTTAAGGGGCAGTTTGGTTCATGCTTGTTTAGAAGGCTTGTGGCTAGAATTGAAAACCCAGCAAGCTTTGTTAGATTTAACAGACCAGCAACGCCAAGATTTGGTAGAAAAAATAACGCAGGTGGTTGTTGAAAAGCAGAGCCAATATGAGCCGCTGTTAGCCGGTCGGTTTGGTCAATTAGAGGCTGCAAGATTACAGAAAGTATTATTAGATTGGTTGTTAGTTGATGCCGCTCGTGAACCGTTTGCTGTTTCTAACGTTGAATTTAAGCAGGCAATTAATATTGATAAATTACATATTAATACGACCGTGGATAGGATTGACACACTGCCCGATGGAACGATGGCCATTATCGACTATAAAACGGGCTCGGCACGACCTTCGGCTTGGTTTGCAGAACGAATGGAGGAGCCTCAACTTCCCTTGTACACGGTTTTTTCCGAGCACAATATTCAATCAATAGCGTTTGCCCAAGTTAAAAAGGGTGATCATAAATACGCCGGTATTACTAATGTTGAAAGCAGTTTTAGCGCGTTAAAAACGATTGAAAAAGAAAAGGCGTCTACTGCAAACTGGGAGTCACAATTAACACAGTGGAAAGGCTCAATTACAAGCTTGGCGAATGAATATATTAGAGGTTATGCCGCTGTTGAACCAAGCCCTAAAGCATGTGAATATTGTGATCTTTCACCCCTATGCCGCGTTAATGATGAGTATGAGAGGGCATGATAATGAATGATATAGCAACTGATGCAGAAAACAGACTGCTGGCGCTCGACCCAAGCCACTCGTTTATTGTTCAAGCACCGGCGGGTTCGGGTAAAACCAGCTTATTAACACAGCGGTTTTTACGTTTATTAGTAACGGTTAAAAACCCAGAAAATATATTAGCGATAACCTTCACTAAAAAAGCCGCCGCAGAAATGCATCAGCGAATTATTGATGCGCTAAAAATGGCCCAAAAGCCAAAACCTGAACAGCCATATTTACAGCAAACATGGTTACTAGCCGCCGAAGTATTACAAGTTAGTGCAGATAATAATTGGCAATTACTCAGTAATACTAGCCGCTTACGGGTACAAACGATTGATTCATTATGTGCCTACTTAACTAAACAAATGCCTGTGTTGGCGCAGTTTGGCTCACAACCCTCGGTAGAAACAGATTGCCGGCCAATGTATGAAATGGCAGCACGTGCAGTTTTGGCAGAGCTTGAAAACAGCGGTGAAGAAGGAGATGCAATACGATTATTGGTATCTCACCTTGATAATCAACTAAACCGCTCACAAGACTTGATTGCCGATATGTTGGCTAAGCGCGATCAATGGCTACGGCATGTATTAATGGCTGGCAGTATTGATAGGGCAGATTTGGAGAATGTATTACAAAGCTCACTTGAACATGGCTTACAACAACTTGCTGATAGTTTTAGTGCGGAGCAAAAACAGAACTTAGCCGAGTTGCTGAACTTTGCATCGAGTTATGTTGACCCAAAGGATGATTTAGCCAGCATTGGGAAAGCATTTGATTTTGATTATAGTGATTATTCTAGCCACAAAAGCTGGCTATTACTGGTCAACTTTCTGTTAACAAGTACAGGCGGTTTTAGGAAATCAGCAACGGTAGCGTTAGGTTTTCCAGCTCAAGCGAAAGGCGTAGATAAGGCAGAAAAAGACTATTTCTCCAGTATGAAAACCCGTTATAAAGAGTTATTACTGGAGCTTAGCGAATCACCAGCGTTATTAGCGGTCCTATTAGCAGTTAAAGCCTTGCCAAGCCCTGTTTATTCAGAAAATCAATGGCAGTTTATTCAGGCGTTGATGTCGATTTTACCGTTGGCGGTTGCTCATTTAAGGATGGTATTTCAGCAGTACGGTCGTGTGGATTTTTGCGAAGTCTCGCTATCGGCATCGCGTGCGCTACACGATGAAACAGGCATAACCGATCAGGGTTTGAAATTAGATTATCAATTGCAGCATATTTTGGTTGATGAATTTCAAGATACCTCAGAAACACAATATGAATTACTGAAAGATTTAGTTAGCGGCTGGCAGCCAGATGATGGACGTAGTTTATTTTTGGTTGGCGACCCAATGCAGTCAATCTATCGCTTTCGGCAGGCAGAAGTAGGCTTGTTTTTAAAAACACAGCAGCAAGGATTGGGCGAAGTTGAAGCGATATGGGCAATTAATATCAGTGCCAACTTCCGCTCACAAGCCGGTATTGTTAATTGGATAAACACCGCGTTTAATCAGCTTATGCCGGTTGAAGATGCTATTTATAGCAGCGCTATTTCTTTTAAAGCCTCCATTGCTACTCACGAAAACAGTGAGGAGGCAGTCTTTTGTCACCCGCATATTAGCCGATTAGGAGAAGGTGAAAAATTAGCAGAACTTATCACTGCTCTACAAGCAGCTCATCCAGACGATACGGTAGGCGTATTGGTGCGTTCGCGAGCCGCCTTAAAAGATTTAGTGCAACAGCTAAACGCAGCTCAAATAGCTTATCAGGCGAGTGATATCGACCCGCTTGCAAGCCGAGAAGTTGTGATTGATTTGCTGTCTTTAACACGCGCCATTCTTCAGCCAGCCGATAAAGTAGCTTGGTTAGCAATATTGCGTGCTCCTTGGTGTGGCTTATACCTCGAAGACATAAATGCCTTGGTTAAGGGTGCAGAAAATGGCAACATCATTGACTTACTAAAAGATACATCTAAGTTACAAACATTAACAAAAGACGGGCAGTTACGCTTACAAAACCTCACCCAGCATATGAGTTACGCCTTGAGCGAACGTGAGCGAATGCCATTGGTTGATACTGTTAAAGGATTATGGGTAGCCTTATCCGGCGCAAGCTACTTGGTGTCTGAGGTGGAGTTGCAAGATGCCCAACGTTACTTTGATTGCCTCGCCGAGCTTGAAAGTGCTGCAAGCGTTGATTTAAAAACGCTACTGCTACGTGTTGAAAAACTGTATAGCGCAATTGATACAAAGGCATCCGGCACACTGCAAATAATGACCATCCATAAATCAAAAGGCTTGGAGTTTGATCATGTTATTTTGCCAGGTTTAGACAGGCAAGCAGCTAATGATAGCTCGCCCTTATTAGAGTGGCTAGAACGACCGTCGGCAGTTGATGAAGGATCAGAATTATTGATTGCACCAATCAAAGAAACCGGCGATAAAAATAAAGAAGCCATCAGTGAATATATCGCTTATACAGCTAAGCAAAAATCCAAACACGAAAGCCAACGCTTATTGTATGTGGCTGCTAGCCGCGCTAAAAAAACGCTGCATTTAAGCTTTACCGTAAAGCAAAACAAGCAGCAAACAGAGATCTCAGAGCCTATAAAAAGTAGCTTGCTTAGTTTGCTTTGGCCAAGTATTAAGTCCAATGTTGCCATTGATTTTCATGTTGATAATTTGAATGAAAAAAGCTCTTTAACTAACAGAAAAATAAAAAGAATTAAAGAAATTAATGGTGGTTTAAAGCAGAAATACCCAGCGTCATTAGTGTTTGAAAATATACCTAAGCCAGTTGATTGGGGCAATGCTCTTGCCACGTCTATTGGAACAGTTTGTCACCGATTGATGGAATTAATAGGTATCAAGGGTATACGTGACAAGCTTGCTTTTGACCAACAATTTTCAGAACGTAGCATTAGCAATTTATTACGTGAAGCGGGCGTGCTAGAAAGCCAATTATCTGCAGGAATAGAGCAAGTAAGCTCAACTATTTTATCTTGCTTGAAAGATAAACGAGGGCTATGGATTCTTGATCACCAGCATACAGGAAGCGCTTTTGAATATGCGCTTAGTGGTGTCATAAATGGCGAAGTAAAACAATTCAGGCTGGATCGAACATTTGTAGCCAATGATGTACGTTGGATTATTGACTATAAAACCAGTCAAACGTCAGCTGGCGATATTGAATCATTTCTAGATAAAGAAAAACAAAACTATCAGCCTCAATTAGAACAATATGCGCAGTTAATGAGCGTGCTTGATACGCGCCCAATAAAACTAGCTATTTATCATCCTGCATACGCTGGTTGGCGTGAATGGAGCTTTCTCAAATAGTCTCTAAACTAACTGTAATCGTCGTGTCGGTTAAGCCCTGTCCCTTAGCTAGAAAGGTTTTAAACAATAAAAAGATCGGTTTGTCTGGTATCCGGGTTTTCAATCGTGAGTCTCTTTAACTTGCCTAACTCTGGCTTGTAGTCGTTCAGTTGCTGTCATTAGTAAACCCTTTTTTGTTATAGTTATCTTGTCATCAGACCTAAATTAAGCAAACAGGAGGCTTAAATGAAAACGACAGAGGTTAGCAAAAGGAATTTTGTGGCCAAGCACATGAATCGATTCAATAAACCAAAAATAGAGAGAGATAGAACTAAGTATTGCAGAAAACTAAAGCATAAAAACAAAAAGGCTTATCAAGATGTGAAAACAGCGCATCTTGATAAGCCTTTTTTAGTTGGTAACGCTTATCTATGCTAGGAGCTCTTTAGTATCATTAATTCAATCAACACCTTAGCATAGCTAATGTTAGCTTTACTATTTGACGGCTGATTGAAGCCTTGATCATTCGCTAATTAAATTTGAGAGGCAATAATTTTTTTATCATTCCCGTGCTACAGCGTAGGAATGCATACTAATTGCATTGGTGGTGATTTTTTTTAGGTAAGATAAGGTCACTCTTCACATGAATTATTTGGAATATGACAGATAAATTAACGCAGCTTAAACGCATGACGAAGGTGGTTGCTGATACGGGCGATATAGCGGCAATTAAACAGTATCAACCACAAGATGCTACGACGAACCCCTCGTTGGTCCTCAAGGCATTTTCGTTAACTCAATATGATGGTTTGATTGACAGTGCGATTGAAAAATCAAAGCGGGTTGCTAAAGATGCAGCAGATCGTTTGGCTGTTTTAATTGGTATTGAAATTTTGAAAATTGTGCCCGGGAAAATTTCTACTGAGGTGGATTCAAGGCTTTCATTTAATACAGCAGCAACAGTTGAAAATGCAAAACGGCTTATCGCTTTGTATGAAGAAGAGGGTGTTGCTAAAGAGCGTGTGCTTATTAAAATTGCAGCGACATGGGAAGGTATTCAAGCGGCTAAAATTCTAGAAAAAGACGGTATTGAGTGTAACTTAACCTTATTATTTTGTATGGCACAAGCAATCGCTAGTGCAGAAGCTGAGGTTACGTTGGTATCGCCTTTTGTTGGGCGGATTTTAGATTGGTATAAGAAAAGTACTGGAAAAGAAGCTTACGCGGCTGAAGTTGATCCGGGTGTTTTATCGGTAACAGCAATTTACCAATATTATAAGAAGTTCGCTTATCCAACCATTGTAATGGGCGCAAGCTTTCGTAATGTGGCTGAAATTGAGGCGCTTGCGGGTTGTGATAACTTAACCATTAGTCCAGCTTTAATGGAGGCTCTAGCGGCTGATACAGGTATTCTTGAGCAGCGCTTAAGTGAGGCTGATTTGCCTGACGATATTGATAAAATAGTAATGAATGAGAGTACCTTCCGTTGGATGATGAATGAAGATGCAATGGCTACTGAGAAGTTAGCCGAAGGAATTCGTAACTTTACAAAAGACCAAATTAGCCTAGAGCGTTTGCTGGAAAAACGGATGTAGATTAATCTGGGTGAAGTCTGGCAGGCTTCGGTTTTGTTAAGTTTCTAACCAGCGGCCTAAGAGGTCGCCCTATCAAGCTTTTCAAGTAATAGGCTTTCTAATTGATCTAGCTGGGCTTGGTCACTGATCATTTGATCATTATCATTACTGATATAGAAAATATCTTCTGCTTGTGAGCCAACAGTGGCGATAATCGCGTTGCGCACACTGGTGTCACACTGGCTAAAGCACTGGCCGATGATAGAAAGAATGCCTGGTCTATCGGGTGTGGTAATTTCTAAAATGGTGTAGCGTTCCTTCTTATCATTTTTGAATTTAACTGTTGAGGTGGTTTCGAAATGTTTAGCCTGTCTTTTCTCATGGCGACCAAAGGCAATAGAGGTTTGATCTGGCATCAATAGGTTTTTTCTAACACTATTGGCGATGAACTGTTCGCGATCTAAATCAGATATTGGGCTGCCGTCGCTCTCTAATACTTGTAAGCTGATCAGTGCAATACCAGTATCAGTTGTAATAATGCGGGCATCGAGGATATTAAGCCCTAAATGATCGAGTGTTGCCGTACAGGTAGCAAAGGTGCCACGCTTATCTTTTACATAGATGAAAATTTCAGCGCCACCACGTTTTGTTTGTGGACGTAATAGCACCAAGGGCAGATCTTCTTCTTCACAGCTGGAAATAGCTAGCGTATGCCAAGTACTGTCTTCAACGGAAAAACGAAGGAAATAGTCTTTATTTATATTTTGCCAAACACGGTCGATTTTTTCATCCGGAAGACCGTATTGATGTAATTTTGTTCTGGCCTGATGTTGCATGTTCTTGATCTGGTCATCAGTATCGACCGGTGACTGTAAGCC
>Ga0209826_1000829_pt1 | contig 22154 bp, 13 predicted proteins | sample GOMGulsemesocosm_5_FD_184637 | JGI IMG/M metagenome (GOLD analysis project Ga0209826, IMG submission 184637) | Methane-oxidizing microbial communities from mesocosms in the Gulf of Mexico - GOM15C Gulf of Mexico (SPAdes) (version 2) | ecosystem: Environmental > Aquatic > Marine > Cold seeps... | reverse complement strand
AATGGGTTTTATGTGTTGGTGATAATTTGCCATATGTTAAAACTGTTTACGTGAATGGATGGGTTGGTTTTCTTTCCAACTCCTAAGTGCGCCCTTAGTGATCGTCCTTACATCCATTTTACAGATTAATTTAAAATCACTAAGCGTTTGGCTGAACTGCAAAACTTGGTCTGTAAGTTGGACGAATAATTAAAAAATTTGTTTAGCGCCAAGTTGCTTTAGGTAATCACAAACAGCATTGAAAGCAGAACGTGGATAGTTGCAAGTCTTGTATATGCTATTCCAGTAGCCATTGAATTTATGGGACATACGAATAAGTAGTTTATTGACGTGCTGGTTGTACATGGACTTAATGGTGATAAACTATTCATAACGCCTGACGGTAACTTGAACAGGATCTATAAGAAAAGAAGTTTGCCGATCAAATTTTTCTTCATGCTTGACTGGTGTTTCAGAAGCATTTTTTATCGTTTTAATTGGATGTTTAGGCAGTTACTGAATACAGAAAAGCTTCCACTTTTAACGGTTATAACGAGGGACGTTACAGATATTGTTTAAAGTCAAACCAGCTATACAAAGGGAAAAAGTACAGTGAAGAAGAAAATATTATATATCTTAATTATATTACTAAGCTTTTGTGCGCAGGCAGACGGTGACTCAAAAATTATCGGTGTACTTTACGATGACTCTGGGAGTACGGCAAGTTTAAGTGGAAAGGCCTATTCAACGTGGTTTGAAATGAATATTGCTGTTCAGTACATAACCAGTTTGCTAAATATCAACGATAAAATATTCATTAATTTTATGAATGAAAGCACCCCATTAAGTTGTGTAAAGTCGGCAGAAAATGATTGTACTTCTGATATATTAGCTGAACTTCAAAAAGTACAGAGACCGACAAAACATGATAGTACGCCGGACTGGTCTTTACAGGTGATTGATGGCTTAGCAAAACTGGAGAATGATCAATATAGTGATAAATGGTTTTTATTTTTAACAGATGGTGATGTTGACGGTTTGTATGAAAATGACAAGTTGGTGCAATCAAAGTTAGATGGGATTGCTAAAACGGCTGAAAAAGCGCAACAAAATAAAATTAACTCCATTATTATAAATATTGGTTCGAATATCAGTAGTGATTTGTCGAATGTTTGGAACGAGAAAGCAAATGCATCAATTGTATTGATTGATAACCAAGCAGATAAAACGGCCATAATAGACGGTATATCAGAGGCGGGTTTTTTAATTAATCGATATTCAAGTGGAAATAATGATGTCGAAAAAAAGAACGATCATTATATTTTTAAAGCAAAGTTGCCACTATTTAAACTATCATTAATTACACCTGTTTCTCAATTAAAAAATAAAGCAAATGAGAATAATTATAATTGTGAAGTGAATAGAAAAGATATAAGCGCTTACTTGGGTAATAAAAAACTTGATGTTGAAGCCTTTTCTCTTTGTAAAAATGGATATAAATTTAAAAATTCAGATTGGGCAAGTTTAGATGGCACTGTGGTTCACATCTATAAAGATAAAAAAAAATCAATCATCCCAGTGGGTGAGATTAAAATTAAAACTAAAAGAGAATTAAAGTCGGAGTATTTTTACCCTTTAGTGGCTTTAAGCTTAAGAGTAAACATGCAAAATAAAGATGGCATATCATTAATCGAAAATATGCTTAAAGATGATAAAGAACAAATCCATTTGTGCGTTAACGAAAAAGCAAAGCTAACGTTTAAGTTCTTTAATAGTCAGGGTAAAAGATATAGTGAAATAGATTACACGAAGTTACGATTAAGAGTTAATGGTGGGAAGCGTGTTCACCTTACTGATGAAAACTTTGCACTTCCTTCTTTTGTAAAAGCGGGTGAATATTTAATAGCTCTCAATTTAGAATACCCAGGATATTTTCAGTACGTTTCCAAAAGTTATAAAGTTAAGGTCCAAAATTGTAGGGACATTTCTGTTGGCCTTAGTCATGAAATTGATGAGACAGGAAAATGGAAAGGTTTTGCTAGTTTGATGGTTTTTCAAAAAACTAATAACATGGATAATAATGGTTTAGGTAATTGGGGAATTAAATCAGAAAAGAATAATGCTTATACTATTTCGTTAATGCAGGCTGAATTACCCATGCTTTGGAGGATAAAAGAAAAAAGCTGTAATTCTAATTTAAAGAATAGATTTATTTTTGTTAATCAAAATAACCGAAGTGAAAAAGTGCTTATTGAAAATAATTTAGAAAAAGCATGCGTAGATTAAAAGTGATTTTCAAAAGCCTTGTTTATGTAGTTGCACTATTAATGAGCTTTAGTGTAGATGCTAAAGTTATTGGTGTCATGTTAGATGACTCTGGAAGCATGAGTGGTAATCCAGGGGCTGCAGCTAATATATTTTTACAATATTTAAATGGGATGTTGGACTACTCTAAAGATAAATTAACCATTCACTTAACATCAAATGTGACTATTTCTGGTTCTCAAAAGAAAATACTGTCAACTTTAAAGAAACAAAATAATTTTAATGGAAGTTCAGCCGATATATCAAAACAAGTAATTCATCAGTTAAAGAAGAGTAAAGACAAAGATAAATGGTTGGTTATTATTACGGATGCAGCAGGAATTGATTCTAGCCAATCATCAAAAAATGCAAGTGATTCAATTAAATATGGTATTAAAACGATAATTATTTCAATTAATCAAAAGATAGATAATAATTTTAAACAAGCGTGGTTACCAGCATATCCGGTTATTAAAGAGATTTCACCAAGCTCAGATTCGAAGGAAATTTTAGATACGTTTATTGATATTATAAAAATAATAAATAAAAATTCATTGAGTGAATTAGCTGCAAATGAATTTAAGCAAGTTAATAAAAGAAAGGTGGTTGTGAATAGTGCGTTTCCTTTAAAAAGAATGTCCGTTTTGTCGGTTAATAAAATAATCAGTAGTGTCAGTCAAAAACAGGGTAGGTTAATAGAGCAAACATTTGATTTAAAATATTCAGACCAAACAGGGCTTATCTCACATGTACGTCAGAGCCACCGTGAAAACGATGTTATTGAGCCAGGGGAGATTGAGTTAACAATAAAATCTAACTTAAATAAAAAGTATGTGCTTAATGAAGTCGCTTTAGATTTTGGTTTTGAAATTATTAAAGAAGATAACAGCCCCTTAAAAGATGAAAAAGGTAATGTCGTAAAGTTATCAAATAATAATTTAGGTAATTTAATTAATATTTGTAAAAATGAAGATCTTTATTTAAAAGTAAATTTAAAACAACCGAATAAGAAAAATTTCATTTTACCGAATGCAAAACAACTTGATATTTTATTGAGTTCGATTAATCAATCTAAACAAAAACAAACTTATAAACTCAGTTACGATAAAGCATTGGATGCTTATAAATTAGATATAAAAAAGAAAGTAGCTATTGGCTCACATAGTTTTTCAATAAGTATGGATTACCCAGGATATTTCCAAACTAAAACGAATGTATTTAGTATCGATGTTAAAACATGTAGAAATTTAGAACCCTTAGTCATTAGAGGCGATAATCAAAGTCTACCAATAACAGATATTCCACTTTGGAATGCAGAAATAGATTTAAACCTCATAGGTAATAATATTGTAGACACAACTGATGATTGGGATGTGGAAGTCACAACAGGTACGGGCGAGGTTATAGAGGTTGTGCCAGATGCAAATAAAAACATCTTAAGGTGGATTATTAAACAGCCGTATTCACGTTTTTTTAGCCCTTGTTTTGCAGCGCCACTTAAAGAAAAGATATCAGTGAAATTCATCAATAAAAACAATACGAATGAATTTAAAGTTATTCAGTTAGAGCGTGATTTTTATGATGTGCCTTTTGAACTAAAATGTTTTCCTCTTATTTTAAAGGTGGTTTTCACCTTATTTATGTTTATTTGGATCTGGGGTTTGTTAACAAAACCAAGGTTTAGAAATGGCAAGTTTAGAATTGTAAAGCAACCAGCTCAAGAATTTGAATACGAAACGCCGTGGGTAATAAGAACAAAAGGTATTAATACTTTTATAGCTTTATTTGTACCCTATGTAGCAGAAAGAGCAGTTATATTTGGCTTTTCAGTTAAGGCATATAATAATTATTCAATTCTTATCAATGCAAGTGGCCTTCAGAGTATAGATAACGAGTTTATTGAAGAGAACCAACAGTACACACCTTTAACAGATAGTTTTTCTACAATCGAAGATGGATTAGAAAGGCTCTATAAATTTGAATTTACATAATAATTTAGGATAAAAATAATGTCATCAGCAATTAATCTTATCATTGGCGTAGGTGGTTTAGGGTCGTCAGTTGTAAATGAAGTTTATGGGAAGATACCTAAAGAATACAAAGATCAAACACGAGTTCAAGTGTTTGATACGAATGTTGGTGATATTGATGAGTTAACACATTTAAATCAAGAGCATATCTCTAAGACTTCGATTGATGGCAATATTGGAAGTTATAGAAAAGCGCATCCTGAAGTCAATGATTGGTTGCCTGATAATATTGAAGACAATCAGACTATTATAGATGGAGCAGGGCAAATTCGTTCAGTTTCAAGATTAGGTTTTTATGCCTATTTAAAGCAAAACAATAATGCTTTCTCTAATTTAGATAGACAACTTAACTTGCTACATCAAATAAATACGAATGATAAAATTTCTATTCGAATAATTGTTGTGAGCAGTTTAGTTGGTGGGACAGGTTCAGGTTTAATTTTGCCTTTAGGTATGTATATTAGAAATAGACTTAGGACTAAATATAATAACGTATCAGCAAAGATAAGGGGGCTATTTATTTTGCCTCAAGCACTGATTGATAATAATTTTGTTTCAGCAGCTGAGGTAGATCGCATTACGGCAAATGGATATGCATCTATGAAGGAGTTAAAAGGAATTATTCAATATTGTGATCAAATGAAAAGCGATAATAGTGTGAGAACTAATATTCAATTAGATTATGGATTAAACCAAAACTCAGTGATAAACCATCTTGATGAACCGTATGATCTGATACAGTTTTTTCACAGTATTCGAGATGATGGAAAAAAGTTTGACTCCTTTGATGATATTAGAAATCAAATTGTTAGGGTATTAGAATGTATGGTTAGCTTCCCTATGTACAATGGTGTGGCTGGTACTGAAGATAATACATATGCTACTAGAATGGCTAGTCATCGAAATGGAAGTTGCGGTATGGCCAGTCTGATTTACCCTAAAAATGATTTAATCGATTATTTATCTGCCAAATGGCAACATGAAGTTATCAAAATTAAGTGGTGTGAAATAGATAATGATTATGATGCTAAAGATAAAAAATTTAAAAATAAGAATTCTAGAAATGAATTTTTTATTGGGCAAATGGAAGCAAAAAAAGGAGATGATTTTTATAAAGAAAAATACAATTCAATGTTTTCTTTAAATGCTGATTTTGATCCAGATTACGATAAGCCATTATATAAAGACTATTTGCTTGAAATCACAAAAGAAATAAAGAGCCGCCTTAATTCAGCGGCATTAGTTGAATTAAGTAAAGCTATTAGTAAGCCGATTTTTCAAGGGGATAAAGTTACTGATGATCCTAATATTGCAAATAATATTTTGCAAAGAGAAGGGGTTATTAAAAAGTATCGAAAAGAAGTAGAAAAAATTATTGATAATGATTTTTCAGTTATTGCTAATAATTTGGTAGGTCAAATAGGCGATTCTTTCGAAAAAAACAAATTACACATTATTAGAAAGCTGAATAATGAAAAACCATTAGACCCATTTGCTAGCCGCTTCTTTATTATAGAGTTAAGGCGTCATGTTGAGAATAATTTGCTGGCAATAAAGTCTGGGACAGTGACTAAAAAATCACTGTTATCTTTAGAGCGGTATATTGATGGATATATCAATAAAGACTGGAATAAAGCGACGGCAGAAAAAGATGAACCACAAGAGTACTTTAATGCCTTATTGAAAAACCAAGGAATTATTGATTATTTTAAAAAGTTAATTAATCAAAGTGAGGCAGAAGACTTTTTAGAATACTATAACTCGAACTCAAAAAAGGTACTTTCGGTTATAAATGAATATTTTCAAACGAAGTTAACTCAACGAGTATATGAATCATTTAAAGAAGGGTTAGAGAATTATTTAAAAAAATATGATCAGTTTTATAAAGATTTAGCAGGAATAAATTTTTCTAAAATTGTTTCTGAAATTGAAAAGAAATATACCCCTTCTGACCATGATGACAAAACGATTGTTAATTTATTAGAAGTAACTAATGGGGGAAATGATTTTGAAAAAGTTTGGGTTGATTCTGTAAAAGATTTAGTTTCAGTTGAAATTAATCAAGAGTTATCAAAAGAAATAACAACTACATTATTTAAATTATCTCATGAAAGTACAAAGATGGTAGATAGTAGGGGTATTTTAGAGGACTGGGTTAAATCTGAAATTAATAATTTACCAATAATACAATATAACTTTAATGAATTTTACAGTTACTTAGAAACCAATTTAAAGAAAGCATCTATTGTTGACAGGGTATCTGAGTTGAATGCTCTTGCATCATATAACTTACCCATAGGTGATGCTAAGCCAAATACATGGTTAGGCATCTCTTTACCACCGTCATTGACTAAGAATGACCAATTAACTTCAAAAATAAAAAAGACAATAGACTCAATTAATATTGAAGAAGCTATAAATGAAGAAAATATACATTTATATAAATCATTTTGCGGTAAAGAGATATCTGATGTTGCTGGATTTGGGGAATCGGAAATGCTTTTTCAAAAATATAGAAGCTATTTGGCTGAAGTTAATAAAAACAAACTACAAGATGAGTGGGGAAGGCGCATAGTGACGCCACATATGGATAAAAACTGGCACCATATTGCTTATTTCCCGGATTTAAATGGCAATATTGCAGTGCTTGAGCAGGAAAAAATTAAATCTGCTTTTATGGTCTGTTTTTTAACAGAGAGGATGAAGTTTACAGATGAGTTAGGCTCAAAAAAATGGGTTTTTACTGACAGTATCGGAAATAGTGAAGTTATTAGTTATAAAGGTAAAACTTTAGATGAAAGTGGGTCCATTTTAAAGCTAATGGATGCTCTCCAATATTTACCAACTATCGTTGATAAGGCCCCACCCCTATTTGAAAAAATAATAAATGCCGATCAAAAAGAATTTTTTTCTGGGGCGGCTCAAATAGAAGATATGTTGTTATCCAAAAAACTGGGCTCAATTAATTTAGATAACTGTTTAATTGCAGGATTGGTTGTAGGGAAGGATAATTCTAAGGTTAATGTTTTTGACTTAATTAAGTACTTAGAAAATAACCAAGAAGACAGTTTGTTCGATACGCTTGTATCATTATATGGCAACTATTTTTCAAAGGCTAAATACAATAAGAATTCATCTTTAGATTTACCACCAGATCATAAAAAAGAGCTGTGGCAACTATTGGATGATGTTCTTGAAAAATCCCTATTAGGCGCTAATGATAAAGAGAGTTATAAATTAAAACTTTCAGCAAGCTTAGGTATGGATTCATAAACTAGATGAACCATTTAGTAATCATTGATTTAAGAACAAGAGCTGATAGTGGCTTTCCCAATAGCATTGCGTCACTTTGTGGTGATGCAATGTTTGAGGAACAATATAGTAATGAAATCAATGAGTTAGGATTGGGATTTACACGTTATATCGATGCTTCAGACCCTCAAGGGGTAGTGCCTGCTGATTTGGTTGAGCGTATAGATGAGGTCAATAAAAAACTAATATCTGTTTTAGTTAAGCTATCCATTGCGAATGCTGATTGGAGGTGGAGTTTAGTTGTTATTAAGGGTGAGCATTCTAATAACGAAGTAACCATAGCCAATACTAAACATTTAATTGCAATCGAAAAATTTATAGAGAGCGAATTGATTGATAGTTTTAAGTTTAAAGATAGGTTAATAAATAAAATAGTATTAGCTCGCCAAACTGAATTTAATTTTTTTGATGAAAACGGTTACTTTGAATACTCTCATGAAGCTATCGATGATTATACTCAAGAGCAATTAGACTCATTAGATGGGCACGATTTTAAGTTTGACGTAGTACCAAATACTGACTATTCAAATCAGGATGTTGATAATAAAGGTGTTATCGATGAGTTTATTAAGTGGTCTACAGTATTTATTAATTCACTAATTGATAATGAAAAGTATACTGACCAGACAAACAAAAGCGCAATTAAAAAGCTTTTTGTTGATGAAATATCGAAATTAAAAACAATTAGCGATCTAAGTGTAATCAATAATGAAAATTATAACTCTAATAAATTAAAGGACATATTAAAAATCAACTTGTCTTTAAGAGGGATCGTATATAAAAATAGTTGGTTTTACATTGTTTATAATCAGAATTTAACAGCAATAAATGAATATAGTTTTTTGTTGGCATTAAATAATTTAGATGAAAATCAAACAGGCGTTTTTACGTTAGCTGAACTTGATATTATTAATCTTGCTTGGGTAGGCGAGTTTAAGATTAAAAATGTAAACGTAGGAACTGCAGTATGTGATGAAGTTATTGAGAAAATAAAAAAGCTAAAAAATAACTCGATTGAAGAATTAGATTTGGTGACCACCAGCCTATTTACCTTGGAGAAAAATAACTTTTATTCAGAAAACGATACAATAAATTGGAAGCAACATGTGGATGGAATAGACAGCCGAATCAAGACCATTGACTGTAAAATCAAATCAGAGCTAGAAGTTGGATGGGATGCGTTAAATGGTAACATTAACCAACATTTGAAAAGCATGCCTAATTTTCAGAAGATTAGTAATGCCCCATCTAACAATGAAATACACCTTCATGAATTTCTAGAAAAAGAATTAAATTTTAAAGAAAAAACGAGTGGAATAGATAAAAAAGTTTCAACTTTTATCTTTAATAAACCGAATAAAAAAACAATGTCTATTGTAGTTGCTGTGTTAATGATATTCAGTTTATTACCTATTTTATTAACCCAAAAACTGGGGGTTAATACAGTTATTTTTTTAGGTTTTATTGCTGCACTACATTATTTGTTGACACAATTTGGATGGAATAAAAAAAATAAGAAAATACAGGATGAATTACAAAAAAATAATAAACTAATAAACACGAATATTAGTGGATTTTCGAAAATGTATGTTGAGTATATAAATATTAGCTTTCACGACATTATAGGAAATATAGTCAAGAATATAACTGAATATAATAAGTCAATAACAGAACAAGGTTCAGAAAAGAGTCAAAAGTTAGCTGATTTAATTAAACCGTTAATTAATGTATCCAAAACCGGCAACTCAGGGAATAATGGAGATGAAGCAACTAAAACAACAATCGTCATAGATGGTAAAACGTTAACTAATAAACTAGAGAAATTGTCTTTACAAGCTAAGTTAATAAAGGCCAATTAATGGACGTTGTATTTGCAAAAATTGCCATAATTACCATTCTGTTACTAATTATTAAGTTTCTTAATTTTCCTTCTCAGAAAAGTTATAAGCAAGTGCCTTTTGTTGTTTGGATGTTAATGGTTTATGGTGCCGCTGTTTTATGGTTATCAGGTTCTGCTTTTTTATGGGGTATCCCATCTAGTTTATTTAATTACCTTCAAAATACATTCACTGCTTTTTATATAGTTTGGCTTTGGGATGTAATTAATTTCATTCTAATTCAGGTCCAGAATGTTAAGGCTTATATCCTAGGCTTTTTTTCAAATGTAAGTTATCTCGTTTCCGGCATCATTGCACTTGTGTCTTATACAGTTGTTAAATTTTTTTTAAGACTGTATGGCGCTACTGTAGGAGCTTTAAAGCGTGGTTTCATTTGGGTTTTGAATTTTTTCTCAAAGAAAAAGCATCCAGTAGAAGGGCTATCAACTATTAATGCTTATTTTTATGAAATAGAACAAGAAAATATATATTTGAAGCGGGTGTATGCGGGTGTATCTGTTTTTTTTAGGAATTTTAGTTATCTACTGTTAGTGATTATATTTTTGCTAATACTCATCAATACGGATGCGGTATTGGTGAAATATATGAACACAATTATACCTAGAGTGGGGGCTATTAACTTAGTTTCACTAGAGTATGAAGATCTTTTGTTCTTACTAGCGGTGTTAACGTTGGAGTTGAGCTGGTTTTTTAATGGCGAAGTAAGCACTCAAGACAATAAAGATGTGATTAGAGGTTCTAACCTTGAGGCAACGAATAGCAAAAATTGGCAAGACTATATATATGCTATTAAGTCGATTTGGGACGACCGGCTTGTTTCTAGCTATACGTTTGATTTAGATGAAAATGATAATCGTCAAGATTTGAAAGATTTAGAATCAAAAAATTTTATCTTTATTAATAACAATCAAAATTGGCAACTAATTCCATATATTAATAAAACCTTAGAAAAAGAAGTGTCAGGGTTTTCTAACTCACTTATTGTTTGTGAAGCAGATAAAAAGCAAGAAATAACCGATTTTTTAACAATAAACAATCGCTATATTGCCAAAGAAATAAACGCTGATAATGCCAGTAAAAAGTTACTGCTTTTAACGGTAAATGAAATTGCTTTAATTTTTAGGCAAGAAGACAAAATTGCCGACACAGAAAAAATATTTTTAAATTGGCTTAAATTAGTTAACTCTTTGATTATTTATAATTTAAATTTAGAGCAAGCTCAAAAGATCCACACAGTTTTTCATACTTTATACCACCGCTTACCCGATATTATTCCACGAACGATAGTTATTAATGATGAAAATTATCTCAATACCGAGACGAGTATTAGACTTCTTTTTGCTATGGGGAGAAACAATGAATGTAGAGAGGTTTATACCTTAGAGCAAAAGAAGACTAAAGCAGAAGTTTTGTTTTTTAGGCATGAGAAAGTGAATTATAAAATATTTTCAGAAAACTTAGCATTTAATAATAACTTAGGAGCTGTTTTAAGCCTTGCTTATGAAGCAAATGAACATGGGTATCTTGAGGAAGGAACGTATGTAGAAAAAGACAATGAAAATGCGTTTATTGATTTTCAAGATAAGGCTAAACAAGAGAATGCATTTAATAAAATCAATCTAAGCAGTATTAAAACAAACCCGACAAATATACAAAGGACAACAAATAAGACGTTAACTGTTATTGATAATCATAAAAATCTTACACAAACCATACACTCTGTTCAGCGTTATGGTGATGGTAATTTATTAATTAACTGCCTTTCTACTAGTTATTTATTTAGGGATTACTTGATAAAAAATGTAAGCTATTTTAGTAATAACCCTTTGGAAACTTTGCACTATTCAGAGAGTAAAACGGTAGTCTCAAATGTCGTAAAATTATTTTTATTATTAGAAAATAACTATGTGACAGAAAAATATCTTATGAATAGAATTGCTTCATATCATGAGAGTTATGACTGCTTTTTAACAGAAATAGTGATGCTATTTAAAGAGGTATTCGGCCGAGATATAGTGCCTGAAATTGAGATTAAACATGATTTAATTAAAATTAATGTCTTGAGTTCTTTTTTATGGAATGAAACATATTCATTGAGAGTGGCTCAAGAGGGTGGAGAGATTGAATCAATAGCTTTTGATATGGTCTATCAGAATTATTTACCAGGCCAGACGATCTATAAAAATGGTCAAAGGTATGTTGTTAATAGCATCTCTCACGGAGATAGAAAGATTGGTTGTCAGCAACTTAATCCCAAAGAAGATATTTTAGAATATAAAAGTACAGTTGTTTACAGTTTAGATAAGTTAGTTGAATGTCCATTAAGCTCAATAATTAATTCAACAACTACAAATGGTTATAAAATAACTAAGAAAAAATTCACCTTTAGTGGAGAAATTAAATGGAATGGATATTGTTCATTTGAAAGTGGTATAGATATTGAAAATGTTACTGACACTGATTTAAGTGAAAGTAATTATACTAAAACTATAATAAAAGGCGATTGTTTAAGACTTTCAATAAGTTCGGACAAAGTGTCAAATGATCTATCGTTAACATTGGCTATTTTGTTAACAGAATTATTGCCAACTTTGGTATCGGGTAGACATAAATATGTTGATATTATAGCTGTCAACAGTGCTATTGGAGGCGATTTAAAAAGGATTTTTCCTAGTTTTGATGTTTTACCAAAGAGCTTAAAGCAACAACGTAATTATGACTTATCTGAATTTACCCCTATAGATTTAATGATATTTTCTAATACACATTACGATATGGGGGTGTTAGGTCATTTTGGTGAAGAGGAACCTCTCAAATATATTCTAAGTTGTATTTATGATTATTTATGTTGGTGGGACGGGAGTAAAGAGAAATCAGATTATTTATTCTTTGGGCAAGAGAAGTTGCCGAACGATATTCAATGGGAAGAATTAAGAGAGGTTTTAGAAGGGTTAGGCTGCGAAAGAATAATAAAGGAAAAAGTAACTAAAGAAAATTATGTGTCTACATCATTAGATAACTGCCATTTTTGTTTTGAAGAATTTCAAAGTAACGTTCTTATGGAATATGCAGATGGCAGGAAGATATGTAACAGTTGTACCCAGTCAGCAATTACTGAAGTTTCTCAAGCAGAAGAGTGTGTTAAAGAAGCTAAATCATTTATTTTAAATTATGGCTATAGTATTAATAACTCCCTTGAAATTGCTGTAGGCGATTTAAAGTTTGTACAATCTAATTTGAACGGTGGTGAGAATGACACCTATGTGTCAGGTGTTATGGGCTTTTGTACTCCAGGTAATGAAGTGGTGGCGGCTATGGGAGCACCAAAAGACCATTTTGTATGCTTATTAGTTCATGAGTTTGTACATCAATGGCAATTTGAAAATATAGACGACAGTTCATATGACGATTCTGTATTAGAAGATTTACAATATATTGAAGGGCATGCGGTTTGGATGGAGGTTGAATACTTAAAAAGTTTTAAAGATAAGTATAAAAAACATATTAAAGCATTCTCTGATAGAGATGATGGAGTGTATGGGGAGGGTTTCCGCATAATAACTCGGCTAGTAAACACAGCAGGTAATAACCCATTTGAAATCCTAAAGTCAAAATTTAAAGTTAAAGAGTCTTAAATGTATTTTCCTAAAACCGTTCAGTTATTGTTATTTGTTTGGACTATTTATATGGTGTTCCCAGTATCTGAGGAAAACTATAAAAATATAAATATTTTTGATCAGGCAGCCAGAGTCATTTCGGGTTAAACTGTTCAACCAGTAAGCTCGCTACTTATAGTTTCGGTTATTAATGGGGGGATTACAAATACACTAATAGGATTGTTTACGTGATGAGAAAATATTTAACAATAGAAACAGGCTTATTACTTACTCCATTTATAATCAGTGCGTGTAAAGCAGTTGATGCCGATGGTTTTTGGTTTAACACCTGGTTAGGTGATTTCTCATATTATGAGATTTTTATATTCCCGATGTTGTCATTTGTTGTCCTTGAAATATATAACTTTCGTTTTAGGTTAGAAGGGCTTCTAAAAGAAGAGAGCATTAAGCATTTCTCTCTAGAAGGAAAGCTAAAGTCTATAGAAGACAGTGTTCAAGGGGTTCAAATTCATAATAATTTTAATTTAGAGTTTGAGAAGCTTAAGCACCCTTACTTTAAAAGAGTCATGAATCACCGCTTTGAAGATTTTATAAAAGAAAATGCAGACTTATTTAACAATCGAAATGTTACAAAACCTGCTGCAAGAGATACGTTTGGCGAAGAGGGTATAAGAACCACAAAAGAGACATTGTATTGTGTTAGCTCAATCTCTGATTACTGGAGTGAGCACATGAATGATGAGTATTTACGCACACAAGAAGTGTTAATAAAAAAAGGGGTGGCAATCAAACGGCTATTTGTTTTCAATGATGGTTCGTATGCAGACGTTTTAAGTGAAATGGCTCGGCAAATAAAGATGGGAATAGAAGTTAGAGCCGTGAACGAAAAGCTAATGAGCAAAGGAGAGAAATTTAGGGATTACCTTATTCAAGATGGGAAGTTGTTGGTTGATTTAGTACCCTTAGTAGGGGTGTCAGGTGATGTTGACTATGTCACTGTCAGTGCGTTAAAGCACTTGGATGCCAAAGAGGTGGTTACTTTCGGGTGTAAGAAAAGAGTTGTCGAGTTTGAATCTCATTGGGCTCGCGGACATACTCTAGAAGCGGTTGGGAATAAATAGTTGTACTCTTATAAAAAAACCAAACAATAATAATGGTATTGATATTTTATGGCCTTCCGGCCACAGGCAAGACGGAGCTCATTACTAACTTAAAGGGTTTTTCTTCAGTAAGTATTGATAGTTTGATAAAGGACAAAGTTTCTAGCCCAAGTATTCAAGACTTTAAAAAATACAGTATAGAGTTAATCGAAGAAATTAAAGTTTTTATTGATAATGGTAGAGGTAGTCATTTGGCTATTGAGATGGGTTGCTTGACACCGAAAAGCTGCATAATGTCTTTAGAAGAACATTTAAATAACGAAAAGATCCCATATTTAAACATCACTTTAATAGTTGATGATAATAAGCTATTAGAGAGAATAAAAAAGAGAAATGTACAGGTAGGCTTAGGGTTGAGCAAGGCATTAACTGTTAGTATTTCAGAAGGGCTAGACCGATTTATTAAAATATTCTCTTGTAATCAACCGTTAAATTCATTGTTGATTGATACAACCAGTAAAACAACGGCTGAGGTTAAAAGTAATATCCAATCAGCTCTTAAGAAAGCAGATGGGCCCTTAGTCTTGATTTAAAACGCTTGTTTTCAATAGACTGGCTACGAATATTTTATTTATACGTATTGTTTAGACCATTAAAAAATTTCACTCTGCCTAGTTTTACCACAGTTATTCCCTCGAATAAGCATTAAATATAATCTTATAGTAAAAGGCAGTTTGCGGATCCTTATTTGATGAGGTTTAAGCAAATTTAGAAGAGAAATGATTAAGGGTGGGGATGATGGCTATTTTTAAATTTACAGCAAAAAAAATGAACACAGGTGAGCCGGTTAAAGTTTGTAATCCCCCCAATAAACAATCGACGTTTTAAGTAGAAAATTCTTATAATGAAATAACGGAGTTTTTTATGAAAAAATCACGCTATAGCGACAGCCAAATACTGTCGATTTTGAAGCAAAATGAAACAGGCTCAACGGTTCCAGATTTATGCAGTGAGCACGGTATGAGCAACGCAACGTTTTAAAAATGGCGCTCTAAGTTTAGCGGTATGGATGCATCAGTGAAACTTGTTATCGCTATCAAGCGAAGCTGTCGACTGAAAACGCTGAAGTAGCCGACTGGTTGCTACGTTTGAGTACAACCCACAAACGGTGGGGTTTTGGATTGTGCTTCTTGTACCTTCGCAACATCAAGGGTTTTGGATGGAATCACAAGCGTGTGTATCGCATCTACAAGGAGTTAGAGTGTAGTGGTCAAGTAAATTTGGCCACAGTTTTGTATTCACCCCAGTAGTTTTTCTCCGCAACATTTGGCGGTAAGCCATTATTATGTTGATGAGGCCTAACTTGACTGTAATACCCAGCTATATATTTAACAATACATGTTTTAGCTTCACTGAATTGTAATCCCCGCAGTAAAAAACTTAATTAACAAGGAATACCATGCAGATCAAATGCCAACATAAAGATGGATGGTTAGGAATCCAAAAGGCTATTACACAAGCTGAAGCTGGAGATACCGTTGTTATTGAAGCAGGTCACTATATTGGAAAAGAGGCGCTTAGCATAACCAGCTCCCTCACCCTACAAGGAAATAAAGGTGTCACACTAGAATGTTGTAATGACGGTGGCATTCACATATCGGGCAAACAAATTTTGATAAGAGGTTTAATTATCAATGCAGCCCCATTTGGACAATGTTCCAGTCTAATTCAAATCAAAAGTGGTAATGATATAACCGTCGAAGACTGTCAACTTAATGGGCGCCAGCTCGCTAACATTGGAATTGACATAGAAATGAGTGATCTCGTTACAATACTTAACAATAGTATTTGTAATAATGCCCAAGATGGGGTTTTGATAATAAGAGCTAAAGCTAGTGTTTTAAATAACCTTATTGTACGCAATAGAAGAGGCATCTCCAGTAGAGCATCACTTTCTCAACCTGAAAAAACTAATGATATTATTCTTTCAAATAACCTGTGTTATAAAAATAGTCATACTGGAATAGCCATTAACTTTGGTATAGCCCACATAATCGGTAATACGTGCAAAGGAGGTAGTAACGGAATTATTGTGAATACATACCCAAAAAACCCAGCTGTTCCCCCCACCGTTATACTTGAGCACAACAAATGCTATGAAAATTTAAGAGGATCAGGGATCATCATTACTGATAGCAACGCCATCTTGAAAAACAATAGTTGCTATATGAATGCATGGGGTGGACTTGTAGTACGAACGACATCTAAATCCCCTAACCAACACTATAACATTAAGGTTGAGAGTAATACCTCTTTTAGAAATGGATCTCATGGTGTGCATATTCTTGATTGCAATGCCTCCATCACGGAGAACAACTGCTGGGGGAATAAAGGTTATGGAATGCTAATGCAGTCAATCTTCAATAGTAATATTGAGAGAAACCAGTGTCACCATAATGCTGGTAGTGGGATTCATATTGATGAATGCTCTAGAACAGTGCAACTCAGTAATAATTCATGCTTTCAAAATGAAACAGGTATTAGTGTTTTCTCTCTGACGCCAAGTTCTTCAGGTAGTGTTACGCTTAAGCATAATATTTGTGAAGAAAATAATAACAACTCTATAGAATATAATGGTCTTAACCCTAATGGCAACAGACCTGAACCACACTCAAAAAAGCGCCAAGAGAAGCTTGCTTCCCATCCACTTAGCCAATGGCTTAGTTATTCTCTAAAGGACTCACCTACTCATAGTCCTGACCAATTACTCGCATTGGCTGATTTTGTATCTTCAAATGGTTGTAACGGCTGCTTTAATACTTTCTGGGATGAGTCTAAACCTGAAACGGCTGGCTTTGTAGCTGATAGAGAATCACAAATTTCGGAAGAGCATCGTACTCAGCGCCTTTATAAAATTAATATAAGAGATAAGTCAGGCTTTTATATTGCGAACCTTCCCAAGCACCAGGTGCTTCCGACACCCGATGTAAAACAGGTGCCGGCAGAAAACCTAAAGTTAATGCACAAAGTTATTGCTCATTTTTTTGAAGCCTTTGATGATTCTTTGTTTGAAAATGTTTGTAGCTACCCCACCATATGGGTCTGCGCATTAGTTACTTGCAACGATTCAGATGTCTCGGATTTTTCAACTACTTTAAATAAATTTATTGAGCAGCATAATAGTGATGGCTTACACCTTTCTTTAAACACTTTTGATATGGAGGATTTGGTTAGTAAAAGAAAGCCTGGCGTATCGTTTATTGAAGCCGCTTTACTCAAAAACAAACCAAAATGGTTAACTCGATTAAGGTTAGTTGGCGCTGCTTTTTTATCCCCAACCAGTCCAATTACTTGGCTTGGTTCTGCCTTTTTATTTACCTCTGCCTTTTTAGGCATTAGTATCGCAGGGTTGCTTGGTTGGCTTGAAAAGCTAGATGTGCCCTTTATAAATTTACTGAAAAGTTTTAGCCAGGGTGTTACTCCTTTAGGTATAACAATATTATTCTTAATGTTGCTACCCGCCTATTTTAATCGGCGTTTACCGAAAACGTTACACATTTCAAGACTCTTTATAGATTTTTTAGTCTCTTATTTATCAGGGATTGACCCCCACGCTCTCCCAAAAAATAAGCTTGTCCGACGTTTGTATACATTTCTATTCGCCGATCAACCATCAGCTGTGTGGCTACAAAAAGCTCTGCATGACAAAAAATGGTTCTTTTCAAAAAGAAGTAATGCGGCCATTATTTTGATAAAGAATATGGATCAGTTAAGTCAAGCTGATATTACCGACCTTAGAAACTTGATTGCGCTACGACATAAGAATCAAGCTATCTTTGTTATCAACCATATGAATGGTATTTCTATGCTGCCACATACCTTTTTAGATACTTGGTATGACCCAAAAAGCAAACATAAGCTCCCTATCACTAACTCTTACATTATCCATGACATTAGTAGCCAGGAATTAGAGTTTAATGTTGGAGAAATAACACTAGCTGAAACTAAACAGCTACTATCAAAAACTCTTGCATGGCCAGCTGTTTCAGCTAACTCTATAGATATAGATGCACACCTTAATTCATTAACCGATGATAAGTGGAGCTTAGATGATATGTTGCCTAGCATTGTTTTAGGGACAACTCCATTCATATACATGTCTTTTACAATTTATAACAGCTCCAATCCTGCACGTGTTAAAGATGAGCTTATTAAAGAATTAAGTATGTACCATAAAGTTGAAACATCAACAGAGCAAACATCGCATTTTGTAGAGGCATTTTCAGAAAGACAACACGCCCATTTTTTCTCTTCAGAGAATGCTTCTACTGATATGCCGACAATAGCTGCTGGCTGGTTTCCAAGGAAAATTGAAACATCTATTCAGTTTCTTGGGCGAGCCGGCTTACGAAAAAAACTTGGTGGGTTATTAATCAATATTTTCCCAAATAACAAAGTTGCAGGCTTGGCTTACCTTGATGATTTATTAAGTTGTGGGGAGATATTCCATCTCTCTAAATTTCATGAATTATTCGGTGGGATGAATAAAGATGATGGTCAATTTTCAATATTACACCTTGAAGCTGCAATTTTTTTACATCAAGACAGGGTTGAATTGCGGGAACAATCAAGTGGCATATCACCAATGGATTTTAAAGCATGGTTAGGTGTTCTTAACCTGATGAATGAGAGCCAGAACGAGGAGCTTTTGCTTAAATTCAATATCTCACGGCTTGCAGGAGTCATTCTAAAGATATTAAGTGGCAAGGCTTTTCAAAAAAGCACTGATGCTGCTTTTTTAAGCTTGCAACAAAAAATGCTGGACTTATTAACCGCTGGGATTACTGATACTTTAAGTTTAAATATAGGTGAAAAATCAATCTGGTTTAGCTTTATATTTCAGCTCCAAGCAACTCTTAACGCCCTTTCAAACGCCAACCCCGAGGTATCACAATTACTTCTAAAGAATGAAATCGCGTGTCAATGGCCTGCTATGACAAATGAGCTAAAAGGCCTCATGTTAAAAAAACTAAGTGACTCTTCAGCTTTCCCTGCACAACTTTTACAGAATTTGTGCCGTGCGGGTAGTTACGATGACTTTGAAAAGATTATCTCTAAGAACCGATACTATCCTCAACTAGTTGTTCCTTATCTTGCTCTTATAGTGATGAGTTCTAACCACTCAAAAAGTCAAATTGCGGATGCCGTTTTAGAAATAAAATCATCATTGCTCTCACATGGTTTATTGCTCGGACCTCCTGCTAGTTTGGATTTATTACCTGTTGCTAACGCAGAAACCATTGAATATGCGAAACTGATGCTACTTAATACAGGTTCACGGGGAAAACTTATTTCTATTCTATGCAATGTAATAAAAACTAAGGATCTTAAGCAGGAAGCAGTTATAGAAGGAATTACTGTAGGCAATAGCAATATGATGTTTGAAGAACTTAGATTACTCGGTAATTAGGTTCGCAGCTGATGTTTGAAATTAAGAATAAATCTAAGTTTAGAAATTTATATGGAGACTAAAGATCTTAAGAATTGTAAAGATTCATTCAATTTAAAGCGCTTTGAAACGGCTCAAGAAGGCATTTATGAGAGAGTTCTGTTTGAACTTAAGAGTGGCTGCAAAAAAACTCACTGGATGTGGTTCATATTCCCTGAAGTTGATGGGATGGGGAGTAGCTCGGTTGCACTTTCTTTCTCGATTAAAAGTAAAGAAGAGGCCGTTGCATATCTAAATCATGTTGTGCTTGGGGCTAGGCTGCTGGAGTGCGTGCGAACGATGTTGGCATTGAATGGCTATACGGCAGAGCGAATTTTTGGAATACCTGATTTTAAAAAGTTTCGGTCATCAATGACTTTATTTGCTTATGCTTCTAGTCAAGGGTCTGTTTTTCACCAAGTTTTAGAGAAATATTTTGACAATAGATCAGATAAAGATGCTTTGCAGCTACTGAGATGCTTATAGATTAAGAGAGTTCTCGTCTTACCCATTAATCTATATTCAGGTGCTCTAATATTTGACCTAAGCCTTCTTTTTCAATAACCACATCAAAGAGTTCAACAAGTTCTTTTGAGATGGGTGTGTAAGCAATTGTTAGGCCTGCCGTGTCGATAACATACTTGTCATTGAAGGACTCTCCAACAAAAACAACGCTTGATATGTCAATTCCTGCTTTGTCACAAATAAATTTAATTCCTTGCGACTTACCCTCAAAATCGTAAGGTGTTGGTACGATGTCAATTAGTTGGCCTTTATTATCAAAGATTAATTGGTTTGTGAAAACATAGTCGAAATAGTTGTTCGAATCAGGGATTAGCTCTTCTAGGAAGGTGTTAATTCCCCCAGAAATGATACCTAAGATATAACCTTGTTTTTTTAGGCTATCAAGAGTTTCGTACAGTTGATCGGTAACTCTAAACTGCTCTGTTATTTTTTTTAAATCGGAGCGGCTAAGTTTTTCCTTAATATAATCATCAAGGCAATGAGCGCACCATTGTGAATAGTTTATTTTTTTTGAATGATAAAGCCGGGTGTAGTGTTTTCTTTTTTCTCCATTGTCACCGATGTATTCCCAAACAGCGGCCCATGAGAAGTCAAAGCCTTTTAGTAAGGTTCCGTCTAAATCAAAAAAAACTGCTTTATAGCCTTCTTTTCTCAGTGGTCTACGGTGGTTTTTCGACTCGTCATTGTGTCTATTGTTATAGCTATAAAGGTAATCAGGGTCTGGCATTTGATTTGGTTTAAGTTGAATGTCTTCAATGCTTTTTAGACCAAATCCCTTGACGATAGCTTCCAAAGTTGCTTTATGTGGGCGAGGTGTTTTGCCGCTTTCCCATAGAAAGTAATGCTTTCTTTCTACACCACCGCAGTAGCTACCAGCTTCTTCTTGTGACCAGCCGTTTTTTACCCTAAGCCAATAAATTTTTTCTTTATAGAGTCGCCATTTCATAACTTTTCCTTATTTTTACTACAGCTATTACCTCGAAACGCAGGTTGGGGTTGCATATAATTATTAGCATGTTTATGAACGTAAGAAGTTACAAGGTTTGAAGTCATTTTTTTTAACGTGATATAGAGCTGCGCATGATTGTGAAATAGCTTTAATGTTGTAGCAGCCAAGTAAGGCAACTCACACCGCATAGGTTAATGAGGCGTATAAAACGGAGGTGCATTATGGGGTTTTTTAGCTGCAGTCATAATTGGGATTCTGGCGGTGCTTGTGAATATGAATCAGGTGTTCACCATTGTACAAAATGTAAAAAAGAGGAGTTTTGTCATTATATTCCAAATCGCAGTACATGTAGAAAAGAAAATACAAAGTGGAGCCATAAAGGATTTAGCGTCATGTCAATGTGTTCTAAAAGCGGCCAAGTAACAAGATGTTAAGGATTGCTAATTAGTTTTGTTAAGTAATTGGGGGGCTGCTCAATAAACTATATAAAAGGAGGGTTTTATGTCTGATTTGGTTTTAGTGCCGCCTTCCGGCCCACTGTCTATAAACAATTCGTTGCCGCCAGCCGTTCTTAAAAAAGTAAATATTAAGTTTTATACGGCAGGGTGTTTGGGCTCTCATCAGTACCAAGAAAATAAGTTCATCAAATTGATGTTGGAGTCTGCTTCTTGCGATTTAGAGAGTATGCAAAATGTGCTGCTTCAAGGAAGTGAATTGAGCTTTGAACAAATCGAAGCTCTTGAGAAAACATGGCTGTATGAGAAAGAGACCTTTGCTACAGGGCTCTATAATCGGTTGAAAGGAGGCTGCTTTTATGATGCGGAAAACTACTTTAGTTTGCTGTTTACGCTAATAAGGGAAAAACCGAATAAATCAGTTAAGCCGCTTATTGCATTATTAAAACGTGAGTACGGCATCGTTCGTGAAATTGGTGATAAGCATGCCTATGTTG
>Ga0209826_1000827_pt1 | contig 22165 bp, 18 predicted proteins | sample GOMGulsemesocosm_5_FD_184637 | JGI IMG/M metagenome (GOLD analysis project Ga0209826, IMG submission 184637) | Methane-oxidizing microbial communities from mesocosms in the Gulf of Mexico - GOM15C Gulf of Mexico (SPAdes) (version 2) | ecosystem: Environmental > Aquatic > Marine > Cold seeps... | reverse complement strand
GTAAATTTGATCATTTAAATGATATTTGTCAGGTAATTTATTTACCTAGAACACCATCGGTTTCAACGACTGAAATTATCGAAGTAGTGAAAACTAAACGACTATAACTACAACTATTATATAGATACATAAACCTAATATTATGACCTCAACACGCTATTTATTTTATATCGCCCATAACTACTCTTTTGAAATACTTAGGCCGCTGCAGCAAGTCATACTGGCACAAGGTGATGAAGTAAAATGGTTAGCTGTTGGTAAAGAGGTAACCCTTAGTTATTTTCAAAGCAATGAATCAGTATTGAGCTCTATTGAAGATGCCAGAGTTTACAATCCTAACGCGAGCTTTGCACCAGGTAACGAAATCCCTAACTTTATCCCTGGGATTAAAGTACAGATTTTTCATGGTCTTGAATGGAAAAAAAAAGGTCACTTTGTTATCCGTGATTTTTTTGATTTGTATTGTACTCACGGCCCAGCAACCACAAGTCGCTTTAATAAATTAGCTAAGCAACATAATTTCTTTGATGTGGTTGAAACAGGCTGGCCAAAACTTGACTATTTATTCACTACACCCGCAATAGCAATTAAGGAAAGTTTGCACGCCTTAGATAAAAAAATTATTTTATATGCGCCAACTTTTTCGCCTGCATTAACTTCAGCCCCTGCACTGTTTGATGAAATAAAACGTTTAAGTGAACAAAAAGATTATCATTGGCTAATTAAATTTCATCCTAAAATGGCGACACAATGGCTTGAACAATATAAAACATTAAAAAAAGATAATTTACAAATTATCGAAACATCAAGCATAAACGAATTATTACAAACGGCTGATATCATGGTGTCAGACACCTCATCAGTTATTGGTGAATTCTCACTACTCAATAAAGCGACAGTCAGTTTAAATAATAAAGAGCCTGGCCAGTACCTAGTCAATATTCAAACAGCCGATCAACTCGAACAATCAATAGAGCTTGCACTTAACCCAAGCATACAATTGAAAACAGCAATTAAGGCATATGCTGACGATCTTCATCCCTATCATGATGGTCAAGCCGCTCAACGTATTTTATCCGCTACCGAAGCAATTTTAGCAAACGGAAAACATGCTGAAAAAAGTAAACCGCTGAATCTTTTTCGCAATTTAAAACAAAGAAAAAAACTCAAATACTGGGTAATTTGATATAGTCTTGTGATCACACGTATTGATGAGAGTTTGTGTTATTTACGGTTATTTATTTTAAAAAGTTAACGGCAAATTCACTTTTCTGAAACAATAACTTTTCAGCTAAAATATCTGAGACTCAATCAGCAATATTAAATATCACTTTATGCGAATTTTAGTCCTTTTAGTCTGAATGATAGTCATATATTTTCTAATAAACTATTCCTGTCATGTCACCTGAAAATTTATAATGTTTTTATTAATGTATCTTATTTCAGTTTATAGCGCGCTAATATATAATGAAAAAAGAGGATACATGATCGTTTTACTCTGGGATCCTTTGACTTATAAAATATAGATTTAATGGTAGTGTATTTATCTCAAATTCAATCAGAGTATAAAGAATCTAATATTAGCATTGTGAAAGGTATTTAGATTTTCTTTTACTACTTTTTAAGGAGGCTTATTGATGAGCAAAGTTGTATATGTTTCAGGTACATTCGATTTGTTTCATAGAAATCATCTAAAGATGATCGAATATGGTTCAGGTCTTGGAGACACTCTTATTGTAGGGGTTAGTACTGATGAACTAGTTTGTTCATATAAAAAACCTCCAGCAGTCCCTTTTGAAGAAAGGATAGCTATTGTTGACGCATTAAAATATCCTGATGTGGTAATCCCACAGCGGTCACTGGAACACACAGACAGAGTCAAAGATTTAAATATAGATATCTTTGTAATTGGGGATGATTGGCGAGGAAAGTATGACTATTTGAGAGATTTAGGCGTAAAGGTTTTTTATTTTCCATATGGCGCTGGAGTGAGTAGCTCAAATTTAAAAAACAAAATTTACAATCAATATAAAAACCTAATTAAAGATTCCGATGTACATCAAAACCCAGAGATAATTTAATGACTAATGTTTTTATTACAGGGGGGGCTGGTGATTGGGCTACAAGTTTTAAAAAAAAGTATAAAAATGATTTCAATATTACGACTACGAGTCGTGCTCAATTAGACGTTACTTGTGCTAAAAGTGTGGAATTATTTTTTAAAAGCAATAAATTTGATGTTGTTATAAATAACGCTGGTTGCATTCATCCAAAAACAATATTAGAGACTGATACAGATAAATGGATAAATGACATTAATGTTAATCTTATCGGAACATTTTTAGTTACAAAAAGTGCCCTTAAGGTTAATAATAAAACCATCATAATTAATATTTCGTCAACGGCTGGTTTTAATTCATATGCAAACTGGTCATCATATTGTTGTTCCAAAGCTGCTGTCATTTCATTTTCTAAGTGCTTATCAAAAGATAATTTTCAAATTTATTGTGTGTGCCCTGGAGCTATTGATACTAAATTTCGGGATGGTTTAAATTTATCTAATGACAATGCAATGCAATGTGACGATTTATCGAATTATATTATTGATATTTTAGATGGAAAGTTTACTAGCGGTGATGTTCTACTTGTTAGAAAAGACGAATTTATTCTAAACCCGTAAATGAAATGCTTCTTGGTTAATATAATATTCAATAGAACTTCCTTTTATCATTTTTATCCATTTAAGCACATGTAATACAAACAAAAAATAATACAACCTTAAAATCATGAACAAGTAGAAGTGTCGATATATTGGTTAAAGTGATCATACGAGGTCAATCTCATTTGGTGATTAGTAATATCAAGTATTATACGTAGTCGCATTTTATCCTCATTATATAACTAAAATATCTAGCAATTAGTTTTTTTTTATTTGACAGAGTTAGAGTATATGCGCTATTAATATACACATTGAAAATTTATAACAAACTATCAGATAAGATGATTACATTAATTAAGCACATTAAACTCAACCTCCTCCTCGTACTCAAAGTGCGCGGCTAGGTTTTATTGCTTATTAATTAACATTTTTAGATAGTATTCTCAAAATATAAACAGATAAGAATTCATTAAAACCCGCGCTAACTAACGCGGGTTTTTTACGTCTAAGTGTTAGTTAGCTTTTAAATTGTATAGTAAATAATATTAGGCAAATAAAGGATAAAAACATGAGCAACACAGCAACAGCTTCACAAGGCTCTTCATCACAAGATAACGTCATCATTTTCGACACGACTTTACGTGACGGTGAGCAAGCATTAAATGCTAGCCTATCAGTACATGAAAAACTGCAAATTGCACTATCACTTGAACGTTTAGGCGTAGACATTATGGAAGTTGGCTTTCCTGTATCTTCTCCTGGTGATTTTGAATCGGTACAACAAATAGCACGAACCATAAAGAATGCCCGTGTTTGTGGTTTAGCCCGAGCAGTAGAAGCCGACATTGACGCCTGTGCGGAGTCATTAAAAGTAGCTGACCAATTTCGCATTCACACTTTTATTTCTACTTCTGATGTGCATGTTCAGCAAAAATTACGTAAAGAATTTGCAGACGTTCAAGCTATGGCTGTACATGCGGTAAAGTATGCCCGTAAATTTACTGACGATGTTGAGTTCTCGTGTGAAGATGCTGGCCGTACTCCCATTGATAACTTATGTCGCATGGTTGAGGCAGCCATAGATGCCGGCGCTACTACAGTCAATATTCCTGATACCGTTGGCTATACCATGCCGTTTGAATTCCAAGGTATTATTACTGATTTATTTAACCGTGTTCCTAATATTGATAAAGCCATTATTTCTGTACATTGTCATAACGATTTAGGTTTAGCTGTGGCTAATTCCATGGCAGCAGTACAAGCAGGTGCTCGTCAAATTGAATGTACTATTAATGGCATTGGTGAACGTGCAGGTAACTGTTCATTAGAAGAAGTTGCCATGATCATGCAAACTCGCCAAGCTTTATTAGGTGTTCATACCAATATCAACCACCAAGAGATTGCTCGCACCTCTAAATTAGTTAGCACCTTATGTAATATGCCTGTTCAATTAAACAAGGCAATCGTTGGTGGCAATGCTTTTAGCCATTCATCCGGTATTCATCAAGACGGCATGTTAAAAGCCAGTAACACCTATGAGATTATGACACCTGAAAGTGTCGGTATTGCTAAAACCAAATTAAACTTAACCTCACGCAGTGGGCGTCATGTCATTAAACACCGCATGGAAAGTTTAGGTTACCAAGAAACTGATTATGATATTGAGCAACTTTACGCTGACTTCTTAGCCTTAGCTGATAAAAAGGGTCAAGTATTCGATGATGATTTAGAAGCCTTAGTGTTTAAATTACAGCAAAAAGATTTGAAAGATTATTACCGCTTAGAGAATATTAAAGTGCAATGTGGCGATGGCGATTTTGCAACCGCCAGCATCAAACTGATATCAGGTGACGATAGTGAAGGTAAAATTCACGCGGCTACTGGTAATGGCCCAGTGGATGCTTTATATCAAGCGATTAAACAAACTGCTGATATTGACTTTGCCGTTAGTGATTACAAAATTTCAAACAAAGGCTCGGGTGAAGACGGTTTAGGGCAAGCTGATTTAGTGATCACTTGGAACGGCAGAAACTTCCATGGTTACGGCTTAGAAACTGATGTAATAGAAGCATCAGGTCAAGCATTAATTCATGCATTGAATAGCATCCGTCGCGCCATGACCATAGCAGACCTAAAAGCGGCAAAATAAAATAAGTAATTATTCATGCAGCTGCACATGTAAAGTAGCATCGGTCGCGCCATGACCACAGCGGAACTAAAAGCAGCAAAATAAATGTATGTCAGAATTTATTCTGACAAAGTAATTTGAAAAAAAAGGTTATAGAAACATGTCCAACATAGCAGTTTTAGCCGGTGATGGTATCGGCCCAGAAGTAATGGTTGAAGCCAAAAAGGTATTAACTACCATTGCAAAGAAATTTAATATAGAAATTAACACAAAAGATTATGATATCGGTGGCGCAGCCATTGATAACCATGGCAATGCCTTACCTGACTCAACAATGGCTGGCTGTATTGCTAGCGATGCAATTTTATTTGGCTCTGTCGGTGGACCTAAATGGGCAAACTTACCGCCCACAGAACAACCAGAACGTTGTGCACTTTTAGGTTTACGTGGCCATTTTGATTTATTTTGTAATATGCGCCCTGCAACATTACAACCTGCCCTGTCATCGCTTTCAACATTGCGCAGTGATATTTCAGAGCAAGGTTTTGATGTTTTAGTTATCCGAGAACTTACTGGCGACATTTACTTTGCTGAGCCGAAGGGTCGTAGAGGTGAAGGCGAAGACGAAACTGGATTTGATTCAATGTTTTATTCTCGCCGTGAAGTAAAACGTATTACTCACTTGGCTTTCCAAGCAGCACAAAAACGCAATAATAAAGTAACATCAGTAGATAAAGCCAACGTTTTAGCCACTAGCCAATTATGGCGTCAAGTCGTTGAAGAAGTTGCTGTAGAGTACCCTGAAGTAACATTAGAGCACTTATATGTTGATAATGCGGCTATGCAGTTAGTGCGCGATCCGAACCAATTTGACGTCATGTTATGTCCAAACTTGTTCGGTGATATTTTATCTGACATCTGCGCAATGATCACAGGTTCTATGGGGTTGTTGCCTTCAGCAAGTTTGAACGAGCAAGGTTTTGGCATGTACGAGCCCGCTGGCGGTAGTGCTCCAGATATCGCTGGTATGGGTATTGCTAACCCTATAGCGCAAATTTTATCTGCGGCCCTAATGCTTCGTTATAGCTTAAATGAAGATGATGCAGCAAAAGCGATTGAAGACGCCGTAGCAAGCGCCTTAGATAACAGTATACTAACTGCTGATTTATTACCTGCCAGTGATAGACAAAACGCAAAAACCACCAGCGAAGTTGGTGATTATATCTGTCAACAAATTGAGGAAGCATAATTATGACAGCTACTACCACGCCAAAAACTATGTACGAAAAATTATGGCAATCACATTTAGTTGAAGAAAAGTCAGATGAAACACCTTTACTTTATGTTGACAGACACTTAATCCATGAAGTTACCTCACCACAGGCTTTTGCCAATTTACGGTTTCATAACCGCCCTGTACGTCATCCTGAGCGCACAATTGCGACTATGGATCACAATATCTCTACCCGCTCACTTGAAATTGATGCCGCTGGCGAAGGTGCTGCCAACCAATTACGTGCATTGGAAAAAAACTGTAAAGACTTTGGCATCGAATTATTCGGTATGGGTCATAAAAACCAAGGTATCGCCCATGTAATGGGTCCAGAGCTTGGTTTAACCTTGCCGGGCACAATTATTGTTTGTGGTGATTCTCATACAGCCACGCACGGCGCATTTGGTGCTTTAGCCTTTGGTATTGGTACTTCAGAAGTTGAACACGTTTTTGCAACACAAACCTTACGCCAAACCAAAGCTAAAACAATGAAAATTGTTGTAAAAGGTAATGTTGGCAAAGGTATCAGCGCTAAAGACATTATTCTAGCTATTATTGGCAAAACAGGTAGTGCAGGTGCAACGGGTTATGTAGTTGAATATTGCGGTGAAGCAATTGAAGCACTTAGCATGGAAGAGCGCATGACAGTTTGTAACATGAGCATAGAATTTGGCGCTAAAGCTGGCTTAGTTGCTCCTGATCAAACCACTTTTGATTATGTAGAAGGTAAAGAGTACGCGCCAAAAGGTGACGTATTCCAACAAGCTGTTGCAGATTGGAAACAGTTAAAATCAGATGATGATGCCGTTTTTGATAGTGTGTTAACGCTTGAAGCGAAAGATATTAAAGCACAAGTCACTTGGGGGACTAACCCGGGACAAGTAATCAGCATTGATGGCTCAGTGCCATCTCCTGAAGATTTTAGCGATCCAATAGAAAAAGAGTCTTGTATAAACGCCTTGGCATATATGGACTTAACTGCTGGTACTAAAATTACTGACATTAGCGTTAACAAAGTTTTTATCGGTTCTTGTACTAACTCTCGCATTGAAGATTTACGCGCTGCAGCTAACGTTGTTAAAGATTACACAGCAAAAGGTCAGCGTGTACAAAGCTCTGTAGATGCCATTATTGTTCCCGGCTCTTACCGCGTCAAAGCGCAAGCGGAGAGTGAAGGATTAGATAAAATATTTAGTGACGCTGGTTTTGAATGGCGCTTACCGGGTTGTTCAATGTGTTTAGGTATGAATGATGACGTGCTTGATGAGGGCGATCGTTGTGCCTCAACCAGTAACCGTAACTTTGAAGGTCGTCAAGGCCGTGGTAGCCGAACGCACTTAGTTAGTCCTGAAATGGCAGCAGCAGCTGCTATTGCAGGTCACTTCGTTGATTTGAATAACTAAAAGAATCGTGATTCCGGTTGTCTCTAAAGCCGGAATCTCGATTTAAAAACTGGATCCCCGATTAAGACATCTCGAGGATGACAAGCAAATAATTTAAGGTTACATCATGGAAAAATTTACTACGCATACTGGCTTGGTTGTGCCATTAGATATCGCGAACGTCGATACCGATCAAATCATCCCAAAGCAATTTTTACAAAAAACTGAACGTGTCGGCTTTGGCACACATTTATTTCACGATAGCCGTTATTTAGATCATAGCGGCCGTGTGCCAAACCCTGAGTTCATTTTAAACAAGCCTGAATATAAAGAAGCTAGCATTTTATTAGCTAGAGAAAATTTTGGCTGTGGCTCGAGTCGAGAACACGCACCATGGGCATTAGAAGAATACGGTTTTAAAGTAATTATTGCGCCAAGCTTCGCTGACATATTTTATGGTAACTGTATCAATATAGGGTTATTGCCAATCAAATTAAGCGAAGATGAAATTGAGCAACTTTTTAATCAAGCTGAAGGTGCTAAACTTAATCTTGAAATAGATTTGGCTAATAATACCGTTAGCTACGGTGATGTTAGTTTCTCTTTTGAACTAGGTAAATTCCAAAAGTACTGTTTAGAACAAGGTGTTGATAGTGTAGGCTGGACATTAAACAAGCTTGATACAATTAAAACATTTGAAGCGAATATGCCTGCCTGGCAGTAGAAAAATTAAAGTTCCGAGCAAAATAGTTACGAGTAGCGAAATGATCACAACGACTCTTTTCGCTACTCGAAACTTCTCTAACTCTTATCTGATTTTACCAGTTCGTCAAAGCTGGCAAACTAAATTTTTCGCCTCGATAAGTTAAGATCACTTGCTGGGGCAATATTTTATCAATAACTACGCCATTAGCAACGCTATCACCTTCATAACGATCCCTCCCATTAACATTGACCCAGCCTTCACCATCTGACGCATAAATATGTTGCTCAAAGCGTAAACTTGGCACACCTTCTTGTACCCAAGTCGGCATTTGCGTTAATGACTTGATTTCACTATTCACCGTTTGAGTTTGCTCATCTTCTATTTCGTTAGTTGAAGAGCCTGTATCATCAATAGCCGCTTGAAAACGTGTTAACAAGTCATCAGAGACACCATCAACCGCTTCAACTTGGTAGTTAATTGGTTTAACATGTGGTTTTGGTAATTCTTCAACAGGTTTTGTGGTAGCAATTTTCATTTGCGGGTTTGGTAACGCTGGTACTTTTTCTTGAAAAGTTTCTTTTTTCTCGCTACTCACCACTAACTGCTGTACTTGTTTTGGCTGTGTTGAGCGTTCATCTTCTGATTCTTTTAACTGTTCTTTTGGCAATTTACTACTCGCCACTCGTAACTGCTCTTGTAGTTGCTTTATTTCTAATTCGCTACTCGCCACGCGCAACTGCTCTTTGGATTGTTCTTTATCTCCTAGCCAAAAACCTGTCACCAACACTGCGAGTAATACGCTAGCCGCCGAAGCAATTTGAATGCTTTTATTTTGCCACCAAATTACCTGTTCAAAATCATCCCCTAAAGCATGACTTGCCGCTCTCAATACAATTTTTTTATCAACAACAGCATTATTACTGTTATAGGCTTCCATTAACGCACTATGGCAAATCAAGTTGATAAGCCTTGGAATGCCTTGAGATAATTTATGAATTGCCGTTAAAGCGCCTTTATTAAAGAGCGTTCGGTGACAATCAGCCACGGATAGTCGGTGCTTTATATACGTAGCTAATTCTTGATGGTTTAACGGTAACAAATGGTAGCGAGCAGTGATGCGTTGTGCCAATTGCCGTAGATCACGACGCTTTAATAGTTGTTGTAACTCCGGTTGTCCAATTAAAATAACTTGCAACAATTTTTTAGTGTCGGTTTCTAGGTTAGTGAGTAAACGAAGCTGTTCTAATACTTCTGCCTCTAAGTGCTGTGCTTCATCAACAATCAATAAGGTATTAATGTCTTTAGCATGGTTCTTTAATAGCTTTTCAGAGATTTTATCAGTTAAGGTTTTTAAGGTAGCACCTGTTTTACGATAGCGAATTTTTAATTGATCACAAATAGTCGCTAACAGCTCTTGACTTGATAAGGTTGGATTTAGAATAAAAGCCAATTGTGTACTTTGGGGTAAATCAGCCATCAAACAACGACTGACTGTCGTTTTACCCGTTCCTACTTCACCAGTCAGTAAAACAAAACCGCCTGAGCCGTCTAGACCAGAGTTCAAATGTGTTAACGCCTCACGATGTCTGTCACTCATAAATAAGTATTTAGGATCTGGAGCAATAGAAAAAGGCAATTCACTTAACGAGAAGAAATTTGTGTACATAACAACGAAATAACAAAAGAAAAAATATTGTGAAGAAATTACCCTGTTGTTGCATGGATGTCTACAATTTACGCACATACTTAGTTAAAAGTTATGGTAAACTTTACTTAATTATTTATCTATTTTGGCTGTTTTTTTGATTACTAATAACGCTACCATTTCAAACATAACTGAACTTGATGTTTATCTGGTTGGTGGTGCTGTGAGAGATCAGCTATTAAATAGAGCAATAAAAGATCACGACTATTTAGTCATTGGTGCTACTGTTGATCAAATGTTATCACTTGGTTTTAACCAAGTAGGCAAAGACTTCCCGGTTTTTTTGCACCCAAAAACTAAACAAGAATATGCCCTCGCCCGTACCGAACGTAAACAAGGCCAAGGCTATGCAGGCTTTGCTTGTTACGCTGAACCTGATGTTACTATAGAGCAAGATTTAAAGCGCCGTGACCTCACCGTAAATGCCATGGCAAAAAATCGTAATGGTGAAATCATTGACCCATATCGTGGCCAACAGGATATTGAAAACAAAGTGTTACGCCATGTCAGCGATGCCTTTATCGAAGACCCCTTAAGAGTATTGCGCGTTGCTCGCTTTGCTGCTCGTTATCACAGCTATGGCTTTACCATTGCACCTGAAACACTTCAACTAATGACAAAGATAAGTGAAAGTGGCGAATTATCAGCCTTAAGTGCAGAACGTGTTTGGCAAGAAATGCAGCGTAGCTTGTCAGAAGACGATACTGAACAAAGTAATCCTGAAATCTTTTTTCAAGTCTTACGTCAATGCCAAGCCCTTAAAATGATTTGGCCTGAATTAGATGTGTTATGGGGTGTTCCCAACCCTGCCCAATGGCATCCTGAAATTTGCAGTGGTGATCATACCATGATGGTACTGCATCAAGCTGTCTTACTGACAAAAGATAATGCGAATAAAACCGCAATTCGTTTTGCCGCTTTATGTCACGATCTTGGTAAAGGCTTAACAGCTAACGAGCATTGGCCAAGTCACCGAGGACATGAAAAGGCAGGATTGCCCTTAGTAGAAAAAATTTCTAAACAACTGAAAGTACCTACTTATTGTAAGCAATTAGCCTTAAAAGTATGTGAACACCATTTACACTGCCATAAAGCTTTTCAACTAAAACCTAGTACTATATTGAGAATATTTGATCAACTTGATGTATGGCGAAAACCTCAAGAATTTGATGATTTTCTTATTGCTTGTAAAAGTGACTTTTTAGGTCGCCTTGGTTTTGAGAGCCGCCCTTATCCACAAGAGCAGTTCCTAAAAGATATTATGTTAGCTGCAAGTAAAGTTAGTGCTAAAGTTTTTGTTGAGCAAGGACTAAAAGGAATAGCAATAAAAGAAGCCATGGCAGAAGCGCGTTTAAATGCTATTAGAACAGTTAAAGAACAATATAAAATAGATTGTTAGATACGCTGTATTCCTATTTTAATAGAGGTTTTAACATAACCTCTAAACCATTTAATTTAACCTCATACATTAGGGCTAATTGTTGCCCTAATTTTCCTTCAGGGAAACCTTGACCGTGAAACCAAACTAAATAAGGCTCAGGCAGTTGTAATAATTTTCTGCCAGCATATTTGCCAAATGGCATAATTTGATTAACGGCTTCAATCAATGCTTGTTGATTTTCTATCACTAAGTTTCCTCTCATTTTCTGAAAATATTGTCATGCGGGTGATATATGAGTGCCATCTGGCAGGCCTACATTAGTCATTTCGATGTGTCACTTTGTGGTTTTTTTTGCAGTTTACGCTGCAAAGTACGTCTGTGCATAGACAACTGACGAGCTGTTGCGGAAATATTACCGTCATTCGCTTTTAAAACTTGCTGAATATGCTGCCACTGTACTTGCTCTGCTGAAAGCGTTTCACCATCTATTACAGAGTCTGTGATAATTGTTGAAGCTTTGCTTTCATTAAGTGCTGCTAATAATGTTTGTGTATCTAAAGGCTTAGATAAATAATCATCTGCCCCTAACTTTATTGCATCGACGGCTGTAGCGATACTGGCAAACCCTGTAAGTAAAATAATTCGGCTTTGTGGTCTAAGTTTTCTCAGTGGTGTAATTATACCCAAAGTAGTTTCTTGAGCTAATTTCATGTCGAGTAAAATATAATCAGGTTTATGTCGATGACAAGCCAACAACGCTTCAGAATTGGTATCAACATGCACACAATTAAAACCATGCTTTGTCAGTCGCCGCATTAACGTATTAGCAAAAATTGTATCATCTTCTACCAGTAATAATCTTTTCATCATTTTATAAGCTGTGTTGCGCCATAGAAAGTAGAGGATCAAGAAGCCTGATCACATTGGTAAACTCAAGGTAACTAATGCGCCACCTTGATGATGGTTTGTTAAGACCAACTTACCACCGAGACGTTCTAAACTAGCATGACTTAAAAATACTGCCATACCTAAACCTTGCTGACTAGTAACGGGATTTATGCCAAGCTGTTTCAGCTTTTCCAATGTAAACCCAAGACCATAGTCTCGAATAATAAACTGCCAGCTTCCTTCATTAACCTGGCTAGTTAAATTGATTTTATTTGAATAATTTAGTTTTGTTGCTCTGATCGCATTATTAATTAAATTTAATATTGCAGGTAATAATGAAGCATCAGCCATAATTGTGACATTATCTTGATGTTTTTTTATTAGCTCAACATTAATATCAGGATAATTAACCCGTAAATTCTCTAATATGTCATCAATTAAATTATTCACAGTACTCGATGTACTGGTTTGTTCTTTGATAGAAAATACCATACTACGAAATGTATCTAGACTATCACTACAACGCTTTAACTGACTTTGCATATCAGCAATGATGCTATTATTAGGGAAATCCTCATTAAGTTCATCAGCCAATAATTGCACTGTAGTAATGGGCGTTGCTAATTGATGAGTAACTTGAGCTGAAGCAACACCAAGAGAGGTTACTTGATCTTGCTTCAATAAGTTCTCTCTATAGGCAGCAATGGCTAATTCTCGTTGATTAATGCTACGTGCCATTTTCCCCACTACCAAAGCAACCACTAAAGCAGAAAATAAAAAATTAATACCCATACCAATAAAGTGCCCTTGCATGTTGCCATGCATCACACTCATCGGTAAAAACCACAATAAAATGCTATAAGAAGCAATAGCCAAGAAAGCAACTAATGTTAACAAAGATGGAGGTAGCGTCACCGCGGCAATTGCTATAGGAATAAGTAATAGTGAAACAAAAGCATTAGTTGCTCCTCCACTAAAAAATAACAGTAATGACAAAAATAGTATATCTGAACAAATTTGTATCAGTAAAGCCGATTGGCTGACTTGTTGTTTTTTTCTGTAAAACACAAAACTGGCAAAAGTATAAACAAGTTCTAAAGCAATAACGCTAAATAAGGGTGTCCAAGGAAGTTGGTAGCTCAAAGCCAAATTTACAAAAAGAATTAACAACAATTGAATGACGATAGCTGCGCTTCGTAAAGCAAGCACCACTTGAATTTGGTTATTCGATTTAAAATTTACTGAAAAGTTATTTATTTTAAAAAATGGTGACATAAATTGATGATAGCTTGAGTCTAGTTAACTACTTGAGAATACGATATTCCTTTATGATACCTCTATTTTTAATTCGTGTATTGAGCAAAATCATAAAGGGGCAGTTTTATAGTTTCTAATACTAAATTTAACAATAAATCACTTAGTTGCTACAGCATACTCTAAGAGCTTGAATTTCACATATAAAATCACAGTTGTTTGTTATTTAGTAGAGTATACCAACACCACTAATAATATGAACCCTTTTAAGAATTATCTCTGAGGTAATGTGGCAGAAGTTACACCAACAACTAATGGTTTTTGTCTTCTACAAATAAATAAACTATTGCCAACTTGTTTTTTAGCTTCTGATTTCGCTTTAGAAGCTAAGTCGGCAATTTGATGATATGAATTATAACAAGTAGGATCTGGCTGGATAACACCGATAGCCAAACTAATTAAAGGGTGAAATATATTATTTCCGCGGCGATCTAATGCATTGTAACCTTGTAGCTTTTGATGGTCAGGACTAATAAAAGACAAACTTTGTGTAGCAAAGTCATGTAGTATTTTTTGACAAATAACTTCCACCTCGTTATTTTTAAACATAATAATGAAGTCATCCCCCCCGATATGTCCAACAAAACAATATTTATTATTGGTATGGATCATAATGCAGTTAGCTAATGTTTTAAGCAATAAATCTCCTTTGGCATAACCGTAAATATCATTAAACGGTTTGAAATGATTCAAATCAAGATAAGCCAAATTAAAAGGTTTTTTCTTATTTAGCATGTAATCAATTTCTTTTTCGATGATAACATTGCCAGGTAAACCTGTTAACGGGTTGGCGTAGCGAGCTTGTTCTAATTTTGAGTCGGTGATACTTTTAAGTAAATCTCGTGGTGAAACAACGCCAAGGTATTTGCCATTTTCTATGATAATTGACGGTTGAGTAAATTCTGAATTTGCTCTGGCGGTCAATAATGCACTTACTTGTTCTAAAGGCATAGAATGTTCAATTATCATGGAGTTATTGAATATAATATCTTTTGCAGATTTTTTAGAAAAGAGTGCTCGACCATATATATCAGAGTATGATTCCATTAATTGATTACGAAAAATCATGCCTAAAGGTTTAGTACCATGCAAGACTGGAATCGCATAAATATTAACGTTATGGGTGAAAATATCATAAGCATCATTAACACTCTGATTATATTCAATCGTAATTGTGGAAGTAACCAGAGAGGCGACACTATCTAAGTTAGATTCTTTTTCCTTGTGAGGGCAGATGTCAAGTTTAGGATAAGTTCTCATCGGATCTTCATTGGGTTTTGCCAAGAAAAACCCTTGGCTATAAACCATACCTAGCTCGCGTAGTAATTCAAATTCTTCTTTTGTTTCAATTCCTTCAGCAATAATGTGAGCATTAGATATTCGACCTAACTCAAAAAGAATTTTTAAAAATTCGCGTTTCATCACATCTTGATCGCACCGATCGATGAAATATCTATCTATTTTAACAATATCTGGGCGTAAGTAACTCCACTGTTTCAGACCTGAGTAGCCAGCACCAACGTCATCAATAGCAATATCGAAACCAAATTTTCTATATTTATTCAGGGCCTTAAGTAAAATAGAACTATTAGGGAATGGGGATTTTTCACTAATTTCAATAACCACTTGCTGTGGCGATAGCCCAGAACGTTCAACTAATTTAATGGTTTCACCATAAGGATGATCTTTATTAAGCATGACGTCCAAACAGATATTAAGGAATAATTTACCGATTAATTTTAACTCTACAAAACGGGTAATAGCACTCTCTCGACAAAGCAATTCAAGCTCAGACAGCAAATCATATTTTTGCGCCATAGCAAATAATCTCTCAGGAGAATGAAGTTTCGTATTTTTTGGCCCACGAGTTAAGGCTTCATAGCCGACAATTATTTCATTTTCAATATCGAAAATTGGCTGAAAAACAGTCGTGATTAGTTTGTTTGATATAATTGATTTAATTGTTGTTTGCATTGATTTTCTCATTATTTATAACGGGGCTACATAGTTTTAATAGGGTCGATTTATGATATGTAAGCGAGTTTATTAATAACGGAACTGAGTCAATGCAGTTTTTAGTTCTACGCTTAAGTTTTCCACCGATCTTGCATTACCGAGCACATTATCCGTATTCTCTTTACTCTTTTGTGATAGATAAAAAACACAATCCATCATGTGTTTAACCTCTTTTACTGCTTGAAGTTGTTCACTTTGGTTATGGTTTATTTGTTCATTTTTACTAATGATTTCAGTAAAAGAAAGACTGATGACTTGTAAGTTAATTTCAGTATCTTTGATTGTTTGTGCTCCTTGATTGGCAAAATCCGCATTATTTCGCATTTGTGCGGCTGCTTCCTCTGTTGCTGTCCTTATATTAGCAATTACCGTTTCGATTTCTCCCGTTGATTCTTGTGTACGTTGCGCTAGTGAACGTACTTCATCGGCAACTACCGCAAAACCGCGTCCTTGCTCTCCAGCACGTGCAGCTTCTATGGCTGCATTTAATGCGAGTAAATTGGTTTGTTCAGCAACCGCTTTTATCACCGTTAATACTGAGTTAATTTGTTGTCCATGTTCACGTAAAATATTCATTTGATGAGCAGAATGTTCAATTGCTTCAGCAAGTTTCTTGATTTGCATAGAAGACTGCTCCACTACTTTAAAATTATCCGTAGCACGTATGTCAGCCTCCTTACTCACGGTTATCGTATTTTCAGTATAAGATTGAGTTACTTCAACCGCTTTAGTCATTTGTTCAATAGAAACGTTTGCGTTAGAGAGTTCATTTTGTGTGCTATTAACTTGCCCTTTAGCTTCTTGACAAGCAGTAATAGTGTTTTCTGTCGCGGAATCTAACGCCGTACCAATATTGGCTAACGTATCAACAAAAGAAACAATTCTATCCATCATGATGTTAAAACTTTGGCCTATTTCACCTAATTCATCTTGACTTGTTAATGCTACTCGTAACGCTAAATTCGATTCTTGTTCAACATTAATAATGGTACGTTGCAGGTGTTTTAATGGATTTCTGATTGATTTAAATATCGACCAACCCAATAGTAGAATTAAAATGGCAATGACGCTTACCGTGAAGAATATAACTTGATTGGTTTGTGTTGTTAGCTTGTTGTTCATTATCCTATCTTCATAAGCTAATTGTTTTTGTAATAACACTAATTGATCTAATTTCACTAAGAATGGCTCTAAAGCAGAGTACATTTGCAAGTCAACATAATTACCCATGCTATAAGAGGAAGCTTGCCCCATAAAATTCGCAATAATTTCTATCGCTTCAATACTGTTTTGATAAAACGGCTGCATACTTTGCAGTAGCCGACTTTCTTGAGCTGATAAGTTTCCATTTTGGTAGGCTTGCCATTGTTGAACTATTATTATTTTTCCACTGTCTACTTTCTTTTGTGCATCTTGCCATAACTCCATACCACTACGTGCTTTATGAGTGGTATCAATAATATTCGAAGTAAAAGTTCTGATGATTAAATTAAGGCTTTGTGTTTGACTTAATCTAGATTCAAGTTTTTGTTGAGAGTGTAGGTGGCGATCAGTAGAGGTCTTTATACAGGCAAAAATAATTATGCTAAACATAAGTAAAGGCACTAGGGATAAAATAATAAGTTTACTGCTAACACGTGTTAATTTTTTCATTATATATATCAGTAATTCAAAGGAAACAAGCTAAAAACTGACAGCAGAATAGCAACCTATTGTGATGGTAATGTTACCGAATTATTACAAGGATATTACAGTGTGAAGTTTTAATTTCTGCTTGATATTGTGTTCTATAGGGGTGGTTTTACTACGATAATTATTGTTGTAATATACCTTTTTGGATATAGTCTCTTTACTTGCATTCAAAAGCATAATAAGAGCAGATAATAGAATAAATATACTATGACAAAATTTATTAATCCTGATGTAAAGCTTGATACAAAGCAACAACTTGCCACTTTAGCGGGAGGCTGTTTTTGGTGTATAGAAGGAGCTTTCAATCAAGTAAGAGGCATACTCTCAGCCACTTCAGGATATATGGGAGGTAATTCAACGGCAGCAACCTATAAAGATGTTTGTTCAGGCAAAAGTGGGCATGCTGAAGTCGTACAACTTAACTTTGACCCAGCAATCATTAGCTACCAAGAAATACTTGAAATATTTTTTACCCTACATGATCCAACACAATTAAATAGACAAGGTAATGATATTGGCAGTCAATACCGCTCTGCTGTATTTTATCATGACCAATTACAGAAAAATATTACTGAAAATATCATTCTAGAAATGGCTGATGACAAGATGTTTGAACAAGAAATTGTTACTACTGTTTGCTCTGCGGACGTTTTCTATTCAGGTGAAGATTATCATCAAAATTATGTGAAAAACAATCCAGAAAATCAATATTGTCAGGCGGTAGTTTCACCTAAACTGGCCAAGTTTAGACAAACATTTGTCAATAAATTGAAGTAACAGCAACATAAAAACCATTAAGCAGCTTTAATCATGCTTAATGGTTTAATGTTAAATGCTTATCATTAGAAACTGTAAGTAATACTTACAGTACCATTGAGTGGTGCACCGTAATAACCAATATTATACAATGAGTTAATGTACTTCTCATCAGTTAGGTTATTGAAATTTGCCTGTACGTTAACTTGCTCTGTTACATTCCAACGAGCAAATGCATTTACTAACAAATACGAACCTTGCTTTACAGTATAAGTGACGTTTTCTATTGTAGATTGCCATTTACCACCTAATCCAAATGTTACTTCAGGTAGTTTTGGTAAAGTATAATCTATTGAAAAATTGATTACGTTTTTTGGTATCCACTCATTAGTCTTTTCTCCTTCACCATCTTCAATATCAATTGAGGTATAGCCAAGTATTGCATTAAGGTTATCTGTAAGGTGCCCAACCATTTCAAACTCAAAACCTTTTGATTTTATACTAGTGCCTTTGTAATAATAATTGCCATTATCATTAATCCCTGCAAACGTTGCAAAGTTGTCTTGCTCGGCTGAAAATACAGCAAAGGTTGCTAATAAGTTATCATCAAGCCATTGTACTTTAACACCCGCTTCGTAATTAATTCCTTTCGTTGGATCTAGGAAGTAGCCGTCATAGTCGTATTGCTCTTGTGGTTGATAAACATCTGAATAACTCGCATACAGGTTAATATCGTCTGTAATGCCATAAGTTACACCAATATATGGACTGGCTTCACTTTCTTCATTATCAATATCAACACCGCTATTAACACCCTTGCGAGAAAAATCGATTGCGTTAAACCCAGCAACAACAAAGAAGTTATCTGCAATGTTTAACTTGGTTGAGCCAAAAAATCGATTTATGGTCATATCAATATCGGCATATTTTGTTTTTTCACCCCACTCAGGCTCAGGAATGGCATCCATTGCATATGGGAAGGGAGGTGTTGGTTCAAAACCTGATAAAGGAGAATGCGTGTATGACAATGCACTGCTTTTAGATGTACTCACCCCTAAATTAATCTCGTGACTATTTCCAAAAAGTGAATATTCACCCAATACGTTAATATCAAATAAACCGGCATCAAAATCATCTTCATAACGCCCTGGCCAACCATTTAAACCTAAGCTTGTATCTTTATCTATAGCTCCGTAAACATAGAATAAGGTAGCAGGGTCATTGGAAGATCTCTTATTATAAGTTGCTTTTACTTCCCAATCATTATCAAAAATATAAGCATACTCAACAAAAGCGCTAGTGTTTTCTGTATCCCAACGGGTCCACTCTTGTGCTGTACTGGCACTTGTATCCCATTCAGCTTGAGTACCGTCAGTAAAATTAAAGACTAAACCGCCCCACATATTTCCATCAGTATTAGCATCTTGATATGATAAACCTGCTGTTAACGTTGAATTATCAGTTAACTGACCATCAATAACCCCATAAAGATATGTTCGGTCGTTAGATAAACCATCAAGATATGATTCTTTATCTTCAACAACAGCAACAATACGAGCTGCCCAACTTCCGCTTTCTGTTAATAATACTGAATAATCAGCTTGCAAGCGTTTAAAGTTATCAGACCCAAGTGATAAGCCAACTTCACCTTCATTTTCATTCGTTGGACGTTTACGTACATAATTAATAGTACCTGCGGAGTTACCAACACCTGTCAATAGCCCATTAGCACCACGGATGACTTCAATTTCTTCATAACCATATGATTCCATGGCGCCAGTAACAATGCCCCAACCATTTGGCATGCCTACACCGTCAATTTGGGTATTTTTGATATCAAAACCACGAGACGTGTAGTTGGTACGGTTAGTTTCCCACGCTTCAACAGTCAAGCCTGTAGAAAGTTTAAGCGCATCATTCAGATTATTAGCCGCATAATTTTTAATAAGATCCGCGGTAATTACACTTATAGATTGAGGTGTTTCGTTAATTTCCATTGTTAAACCCGTAGCTCCTTTACTGACTCGGTCAGTACGAACACCCACAATCAATATTTTCTCTACTTGCTCATCATTCTTGTTAACTTTTGTCCCAAGCTTATTCTCTTCTGCATATGCTTGAAACCCCATAGCTAACACCAACGAAGAAATTGCAAAAGTGCGTTTAAGTTTCATGTTTTCCCTTAAATATTATATTTTTAAAAATAAAATCTGTTGTATTGTACATACAAACAACAACCAAATACAAATAAAAATCATTCTCATTTAAATAACTAAATACAAATGGTTTTTATTTGCAATTAGCTTGACCTCTCCCCTTCATAACATTAATATGCTGGCCTAATTACAGTCTTATATGCAGTGAATAATCGAGTAAAATATGGCAAAACTAAGTAATCGATTCTGGTTTCAACTTCATGGATGGTTTTCATTGCCTATATGGGTGGTTTTTTGTTTTGTGTGTTTAACAGGGACAATTTCTGTAGTGAGCTATGAATTAACTTGGCTCACTAACCCTGCATCTCGTGCGAGTAACCCTGATAACCTTGTTGAAAAGACAATGCCTGAACTCATTGCCATTGTTGAGGAAACCTACCCTAGTGCTAAAGTGTCTATTGCAATGTCATTTGAAACATATCTGGTAAACGCCGTTATATTTACTGATAGTGATAAGCCTGCAGCTATTGCTTATATCAATCAATACACAGGAAAAATACAAGAAATTAACCAAGGTATTACTTTTGTTAGTTTTATGCGTTCATTGCACGCTTGGCTATTATTTCCTTGGCAGAACAATTACAGTGTGGGTTATTACCTTGTGTGTGCTATGGCAATAGTCATGCTAGGTGCACTTATCACTGGGTTAGTTATCTATAAGAATTTTTGGCGAGCATTCACACAACCTAAACTACGCTTAAAGCAAGGGAAGAAAACAATATTAGGAGATTTACACCGATTAACAGGTGTGTGGTCTATTTGGTTTTTAATACTAATGAGCATTACTGGTTTATGGTATTTAGTTCAAGCAATTTTATGGCATAACCAAGTAGATATTGAAGCCCACCCTCCTCTAGTGAGCGCTGCACAACTATCTATAGATAGTACCGAAGTACCTATTGCGCCAATCACATTACCTGACGCTCTTATAATTGCTAAACATAAGTTCCCTGACTTTAAAAGTACCTACATTATGCTTCCTGAACATAACCGAGATACTTATAAACTATATGGTGAAGGGGAGTATGTTTTCTTTGACCAGTATTCTTATGGTGTAATAGTAAACCCTTGGACAGGCGTAATTGAATCTGAAAGATCACCTGCAAAAATGAACGCTTTACAAACGCTATCACATATAGCCGATCCACTTCATTATGGCACTATTGGTGGAATTTGGACTAAAATCATCTGGTTTCTTTTTGGTGTGCTATTAACAGGCATGTCTATAACAGGTTTCATGATGTGGGGAAGTCGAACGGTAAAAGCCGCTAACCGTAATATCACGACTGCTTCAACAAAAAATGAATCAAACCAAGTATTCACTCAACAGGAGCTAAAGCAATGACTCTTGTAAACAATAACTTACTGCATCGTTATAAATATAAACTTAATAGCCTGATCTTGATTTTACCCTTTTATTTTCTATATCAAGCTTTATTCCCTATATTTCCTGATGCTTGGCATACAAAAGAAATAAACTCATTCAAGATAACACCTATGCCTTACAATCTAGATGCGCCCTATTTTCATGACGGAAGTTATGTCAAAGATTTTATACTAACTTTCAAACAAGGAAATATTAAATACATCCGTCAAGCTTATGTGAATATAGGAAAAGAAGCGATACCTTTTGTTAAACTACAAGCAGGTGAGCAAGGCATATTACATGGCAGCCAACATGGCCAAGAGGTACACGCTATTGCCCCAAGAACGATTAAATCGACTGACAAATTGTGGTTAACGATTGAGGACTGGCAAGGGGAAAAAACAGTAGCTAGTTGGGATATACCAGAAGAATTAATACAAAGGTAATTGATAAGGCATGTACTATATAAACTGATACATGCCATGGCCTAATGAAGTATTTGTCCACTCTACGTAACCATAACAAAAGTAAAAAGCTTATTTTCCTATTGCCATTTACAGTTCAATTGTCGACCGTTTTATAGTTGCAATTATTAAATAGCTTTCTATTTTCTCCATTAACGCTACATAAATTTCAAGTCACTCTTAAGTAGGGTTAAATTCATATTTACTTAAAACGCATTG
>Ga0209826_1000826_pt1 | contig 22170 bp, 18 predicted proteins | sample GOMGulsemesocosm_5_FD_184637 | JGI IMG/M metagenome (GOLD analysis project Ga0209826, IMG submission 184637) | Methane-oxidizing microbial communities from mesocosms in the Gulf of Mexico - GOM15C Gulf of Mexico (SPAdes) (version 2) | ecosystem: Environmental > Aquatic > Marine > Cold seeps... | reverse complement strand
ATGGCATACCGTTAGCAGTGATCGAATGTAAATCCCCCTATATTTCAAGCCCTATGCAGGAAGGGATTAACCAGCTTCGCCGCTATGCCAATTTACGCAATCCTGAAACGGAAGAAGGTGCTCAGCGGTTATTTTGGTACAACCAGTTGATGGTTTCCACGTGCAGGGATCAGGCGAGGGTGGGTACTATCAGTTCCACAGACCAATACTATGGTGATTGGAAAGATGCTTATCCGTTGACTGATATTGATTTGATCCGTGGTGATAAAGCCGATAGTGTTGTTTCGTTAAACTCACCGCTATATGAGGAAAATAGAGAATTAAAACGGGTTGCTGATCCGAAAGCTGATTATCAGGTGAGTGACGTTGAAACTGATGTCACAGCCCAGCAGCGTTTGTTGGCAGGTATGTTTAGCAAGCAATCGTTCTTGGATATACTGCAAAACTTTATCATTTTTGAACCGGTCGAAGGTCGCCTGATCAAGAAAGTGGCTCGTTACCAACAGTACCGAGCGGTGAATAAAGTGATCGAAAGAATCAAAACAGGTACAAACCGAAAAGAAAAATCCGGTGTTATTTGGCACACACAGGGTTCCGGTAAATCACTCACGATGGTGATGCTGGCAGTGAAAATGCGCCGCGATTCTGAGCTTCAGCAATACAAGCTGGTGTTTATAACCGACCGCACTCAATTAGATGAGCAACTTTCAAACACCTTCCGTGATGCTCAAGGCGAAACGATCTATAACGCAAATTCGGTGGCAACGTTAAAAACCCTATTGCAGAAAGACTCTTCCGATATCGTCACCGCGATGGTGCAAAAGTTTCGTGATGCGGAGAAAGAGGACGGCTTTGTTAACTTGAATTCTAGTGACAAAATTATTGTGCTTGCAGATGAGGCTCACCGTACTCAGTTTGGTGGTTTGGCAATGACGATTAATGCCGCCTTGCCTAATGCTCCTAAGATCGGGTTTACCGGAACACCGTTGCTCAAAACTCAAAAAATGGATCAGGCATTCGGTGGGTATATCGACCAATATAAAATTAATGAAGCGGTAGAAGATGGGGCAACAGTCCGCATTTTGTATGAAGGGCGTGAAGTAAAAACGGAAGTCGCGGGTGAGTCACTGGATGCCTTGTTTGAGGAATACTTCAGCGATAAAACCGTTGAAGAGAAGCGGGAGATTAAGCGCAAATACGGTGTTGAAAAAGCTGTTCGTGAAGCCCCTGCTCGTATTCGCTGGGTGTGTATCGACCTGTTAAAGCATTACCGCGAACACATACAGCCCAATGGTTTTAAGGCGATGATTGTTGTCGGTAGTCGCCATGCAGCCACGGTCTTCAAAAAGACATTGGACGATTTGGGTGCTCCTCCATCGGAAGTGATTATTAGTGGTGATCATAACGATGAGCAATATATTGCAAAACATACGGATGTTGGTCGGGCTGCGTTCAATAAGAAGAAAAAGCCGGATGAGCCTGCTGTACGGGTACAGAAGAGGGTCATCAATGAATTCACCAAGCCACTGAATGAAGACCCTACTGCGTTCTTAATTGTGAAGGATATGTTGCTTACGGGATTCGATGCACCTATTGCGCAAGTGATGTACATTGACCGTAAGTTGCAAGATCACACGTTGATGCAAGCGATTGCACGGGTGAATCGTACTTACAAGGGTAAGCAATGCGGTTTTATTGTGGATTATCACGGGTTATCGGAACACCTCACCGACGCCCTCGATCTGTTTAGCAGTGATGATGTAGAGGGCACTTATCACACTCTCAAAGATGAAATTCCAAAACTCAAAGCGATGCATACCCGCGTCATGTCATTCTTTAGTGATGTGAATAGTGACGATGTAGATGATTATGTGCTGGTGCTTAAAGATGAGGTGATCCGTGGGCAGTTTGAAATCGCTTTCAAAAAGTTTGCCAAACAGATGGATGTGATACTGCCGGATGTAGCCGCCAAACCTTTTATTTCAGACCTGAAATTACTGGGCAAGATCAATCATGCTGCGCGTACCAAATACAGAGATACAGGGCTTAATATATCCGGTGCAGGTGAAAAAGTTCGCCAGTTGGTGGATGAGCATATTTTAAGTACCGGCGTTGATCCTAAAATTGCGCCTGTTGACTTATTGGCGGCAAACTTCAGGGAATCGATTAACGCGGCGAAGTCTGAAGAATCTCGTGCCTCAGAGGTTGAGTCGGCTCTTAAGGATTATATTACGACAAACCTCGATGAAGACCCTGAATACTATTGGTCACTTAGTTTGCGTTTACGAGATATTATTGAGAAAACGGCGGGGCGCTGGGAACTGCAATTGGAACTATTGCTTGATATGGTGAGTAATATCGAAACAGAGCATAAGAAAGCCGCTGGTGACTTAGACTTATCTGAAACAGAGTTTGCTTTCTATAATATCTTGATGTCTGAAGTGAGCAAAATAAAAGCTGAGGTCATGGATGATGCTACGCACGATGAAATAAAAGGCACGATTCAAGCCTTGGTTGCTATTTTTGATGAGGCTACTCAGATCGTGGATTTTTTCAATAAACAAGATAAAGTGAAGCAAATGAAAAAAGAGATTAAACGTGCTGTGCTAGATACGTCATTCGGTGACAAAGCCATGGTGAACGTGCTTCAAGATCGCTTTATGGATTTGGGTAAAACTAAATTCAAGTGATAACGAATCCTGAATATATTGAAGAGGTTGGTTTTATTGCGGAGGTGATTCGTACTCGTCGGGTTAAGAGTGTTGATGTGCGAGTGGTGGAGGGTGCTGTTTCAATTGTTGTGCCCAAGGATTTAGACTGCGAGCGGATCAAGAGGATTCTTGCTGAACGGCGGCTTTGGGTTACAAATAAGCTGGCACTTCATCGTGATGCTTTACCTGTTAGTGTTAAAAACTACGTGTCTGGTGAGTCCTTTTCCTATCTTGGACGTAATTATCGACTGAAAGTTAATGCGGGTCATTTCGAGCCTGTAAAGCTAATACACGGGCGTTTGGTTGTTACCGTACCGAGTAGTGGTGAGCAGCAACGTTTGGTTCGTAATGCTCTAATACGTTGGTATAAGCATCATGCAGAGCAGAAGTTACAGCTTAAAGTTGAACGCTATGCCACTATAATTGGTGTGGAGCCATCGAGTATTGGAGTTAAGTCCTTTAAATCACGTTGGGGGAGTTGTAGTGCCCAAGGCAAGATCGATTTGAATTGGAGGGTAATCATGGCACCGAATCGAATTGTCGATTATGTTGTGGTGCATGAATTAACTCACCTCAAACATCATGACCACTCGCCTCAATTTTGGAAACAGGTGGAAAGGGTATTACCCGACTATTTGGTATCGAAGGCGTGGTTAAAAGATAATGCTATGAGGCTTGTTGATTAATCAAATTTAGTTTTTTGATGCTATTTTGTACAAATAGCCACGGCTAATCCCCCACTTTTTGGCAAGCTCGGTTTTGTTTTTTTCTTGACTGAATTCTTGTTTGATTTGTTCAACCTGCGCGGTTGTGAACCTAGACTGTTTTCCTTTGTATTTTCCGGCAGATTTTGCAATAGAGATTCCTTCACGTTGACGCTGAAGAAGGCACTCTCGTTCAAATTGAGCAACTGATGATAGAAGGTTTAGCATGAGTTGTTGGAATGGGTCGTTTTTGTTGGGTTCGAACCGGAGATTTTCTTTGTGGAATAGAATTGTGGCACCGGTATTAACCACGGTTTCGACTATTTCCAGTAGGTCTTTGAGGCTTCGACCTAGTCGAGAGAGTTCATGTACGTGGATAATGTCATTTTTCCGCAACATGCCCAGCATGGCTTGTAATTGAGGTCTATTTAAATCTTTACCAGAAAGCTTGTCTTCAAATTCTCGATCAGCAATTTGATCTGGAAGTTGTCGGTCTGTTTTTTGGTCTGTCGTAGAAACGCGGCGATAGATGAATTCCATAGGAGTCTATTTTGTAGGTAGTTAATCAGCCGAAGTGTCATCTATAGATTATAGAAGTAAAAGATTATTGTCAACTATGGCTTTTTATAACCTTAAAGTGACATGTTTTAGAGTGTGTCCACTGGGTATACCCAAAAGTGACTATAAAAGCTGGCAGAGGCTCAGGTGATTTATTAACAGCACCCTACTTAGCGTTTAAGAGAAACTTTCGGAGTAAGTGAATTTTTCTGAGGTTAGGGTTTGTTCTCCATCCCAGCGATAGGCGACAAGCTTCCCGTTCTTGGCAACAGAGTAATCAAGGCATGATATGTTGTTTGTGAGAGGTGCTGGTTTACCTGACATCCAGTAGTGACCTATAAAGCATGGAGGGTTGCTTTGGGCATAGCGGGGGACATAATCAGGAATAGGTTCTTGGGCAGCAGATCCAATATCAAGGCTTGCTGGCAAAACCACTTCGCCAAGTGATGTGGCGCGATTATTCCACCACTGTATACGAATAGCATTACGCTCATTACCATCTTTATCTTGGAATGTAACACCGTGACTTAACTCAACCTCAACACCTTTAAGGACAGTTTCTATAGCATCATAAGCTGCTGTGCCTTTGGTCGATGCTTCAATGAGTAGAGCAGGGGTCAAGCAATTGTTTTTAGTGTGTCCCTTGAGTGTTTCAATGTGTAAATCATCCCAGCAAGCATGGACTACACGTAGACCATCTAATTCCAACCAAAGTGGTAAACGGTAAAAAAACTCTAATATTTTAGCTTTACGTTCCGGCTGGTCACTGTATTCATTTAAAAAAGCTAGATGCTGCTTTATGTTTTTTTCTGAATGGCTTCGAAGGGGTTTTTCTTTATGTTCGGTATGAAATGCTAGTGCATTGAATTCATGATTTCCCATCACAGCAAGAGCATGCCCGTTATCTATCATTGGCATGACTGTTTCAAGTAATTTTTGGTGCTGTTGAAGGTGTTCGCCACGATCAATAAAGTCACCAAGAAAAACAACTTTACGGAGTGGGTGACAGTAACCAGTTTCAGAATCTTCATACCCCATGTGTTTGAGTAATTTTATTAATTCGTCAGCATGACCGTGAATGTCACCGATAAGGTCGTAGGGAATGCTCATTTAGTAAATCCTTTTATGGTATTGGGAGGGCGTTTGTTTTCACTACCCATGGTGTTTTATTGCTAGATGCTTCGAGATTTAGAGAGTGCCACTAAGCGAGAAGGGCTAGGTTTATAAGAACACTGTATCAAGATTAATTGTAGCATTTTGTTCGTTACTTAATCATGTTGTTGCTCTTGTTTGCGGTCTTTTTTGGAAGGTGTTATTCATAGAAAGTTGAATTAATTCAACTATTTACCTTTAATTTTCTGGTTGTTTTAGTCATTTGAATGCAGTAAGGTTCGAAAGCCTGAGATGACCAGAAGAGTTGTTCAGCTATAAAAATAATAATAAAGGAAAATATATAATGAGTAATCACGAACTTCATGCCCCTCCTCGAATAAACATTGTTTCTGCTCCTTGTGGCAGCGGTAAAACTTACGCCACTTGCAATTACATTGCCAAACAGCAAAGACGGAAAAACTGTATGTATGTAGCGCCCTCTATTAAGTTGCTGAAACAGACAAAAGAGGAGCTAGAGAGTAAAGGATTGACTGTCGATATGATAACCAATCAGAGTCACCCTCGAAGGGTCATGAGAGGGATTACTTCTTATTTAAACAATTGTGATCCATCAGGTAGTGTGCTTCTTATTACATGGGCTAGCTACCAAGTGATTCCGCATTTTAATCGGAATGATAACTGGCGCATTTTCGTGGATGAGGTGCCTCAAGTTGATCAATTCTTTGAAATTAACCTTCAGCAGCATATAGATGAATTACTGAAATATATTAAATTAGGTGAAGCGGTGAATGAAACGCTCTCATTAGTAGTTCCCGTTAATGAAGGGAAGTTGAAGAGGCTAATAGAGAAACCGGATGATTTTACGAAAGTATTGTTGGAATTCTTTAAGGCTGTGCTGTCTCCAAATATTGATGTATTTGTAGATTTAAAGCTATGGACGAGAATAGCTGAATATCAAAAATTCAACAAAGAACGAGACTCAAACCGGATCTATTTCATAAGCATGCTAAATCCGAAACTGTTTAATCACACTGTATTACTGGGAGCTAATTTACAGGATTCAATTCTGTACCGCTGGTTCAGTCAATACCATCAAGTTCAGTTCGTACCAAAAGAAACTATCATTTCAGGTTTACGTTACACCAAGCATTCTTCGATAGGGGAGCGTTTGCGCATTCAATACCTATTGAAAAAGGGGGGGTACTCTAAGTATTTAGCTAATAAAAAACTGAAGGGGTCTAAATACCGGTGGATTGATGGTATGGATGAGGCGGCTTTAAGGGTAATTAAAGGTAGGAAGTTTATTTATGCGGTTAATCATGATTATGACGGGAGATTGTTAAAGGCTGAGCATGGAACCCAAATCCCTGTGATTTCACATGGAATGAATTGTTATCAAGATGAGACGCTACTTTATTTCGCCCCATCTCTGAATCGTTCACCCCAACACTTATCTATGTTGAATCAACTGGGGATCGATGATGTCACCATCAAAAATGCGACTGTTAACGAAGTGGCTTATCAAGCATTGATGCGAACTGCTTTGCGTAAGATTGATTCCGATGAAATAGTGGAATGTATTGTGCCAGAATATGAGACCGCTGCGCGGTTAGCTTCGCTCTTCGGCGAAGCTAGTATTAAGTGGGTAGGTAATGAGCTATTCGAGAAGAAGAAGCCAATGACAGGTACGGAGAGAAACAGACGGTGCTTAGCTAAGAAAAGGCGCGAAAAGAGGGGAATGCCATTTAATAATGACAAATATCCTATAGAAACTACTAAGGGTTCTTGTCACGATAATGTGGCGAATTCGATGTCACCCCGCCCACTTATGTACACCGTGACCTTCCACTTTAACAAGTACGCTAAAGATGAGTCACATTTTGAAGAGGAAAGTTTTACACCAAAAGAGTTTATACGGGAAATGCGCGCTTACTCTAAAGATGAGATTGAAGAAAAAACTGATAACATCATGATTAATGCGACGGTGTTCAAGAAGACAACTGAACAAGAAGGTTTACGCAAACAAGCGAACTTCGTTGAATCATCATTTATGATGTTGGATTTCGATAATGGCTCGTTATCAATTGATGATTTTGTCAGAATCTTTTGGGAGGAAGCAGGTCGAGGCAATAAGCGATCATTTTTTATATTTAATAGTTTCAGCCGAAGTAAAGATGAACCAAATCGTTTTCGGGTGTGTTTATTGTATAAAGAACCTGCGACTAGTCTTGAAGCACATCAAGCTGTGTATGACTCTATAGTGGAGCGGCTGAAAGCAAATGATTATGATGAAGAATCTGCGGAATTGGATCGTCAGTGTCGCACTGGTAACCAGTCATTCTATATGCCAGTAACTAATGCTAATCAGAAGGAATGGTATCACTTCAAAACATACGGTTGTAGCACGCGGGATATCGAGCGTTATGGAATTGTGCCGAGTCAGTATCTTCGCACGGCAATTAATAATCCATCGAAGGTTGTTACTTTGTGTAGTGTTGGTGGAGCTAGTAATAAATCACCATTAAAAAAATCAATTGATGAATGGAAAGATGAAATCGGATCTATGGTATCTGGTCGGCGGAGAAAACTATTTACTTTTGGTTTGTGTATGGCTTCCGAGTTTAAACTCTCAGCGGATGAGGTTCTCAATCACTTATTAGATGTTGCTAATGGTAGTCATGGAATGGAAGAGAATGCGAGAGGTGTAATGGAATCCTTGAGCAAGGATGGGTATTTCAAAAGTGTTGCGTAATGAAGTGATTAAATGATTTTATGTATTAGGAATCTTAATAGAATGCTTTTTTAGTAGACCGGCATCGGCACTGTGATCCTGAAGCTTTTCATTTGCTTATGTCTTAGTGAATCGTTTATAGCCTCGTTTCCAGTGCCGAATTTTACTAAAATCAATCGATGAGTAATGAAGTTTGTTAATTATAGATTGACGCTCTGGTAAGTCTGCTGGTTTTATATACCGTGTTGTTGTTTCGTTGTTACCATCGCCTGGTATGTGCCCTAGAACATGCGATACTTGATGTGCCAATATTCCGCGCTTATCAAGTTGGCTAGCTGCTGTATGCCGGAACGAATGGAATACAGGGTTTTTTGATTCGTTGTTATTTTGTATATTGCAGTTTCTTTTATTAAGGTATGTACCGCAGAACCACCTTGAAAGTTTTTGTCCATATCCGTCTCTTTTTTTCACAAGATCGGGAAATATACGGGCATGTGTAAAACTATCGATATATTCAATAAAACCCATCTTCAGTAGCTGATTATGTATAGGGATAATGCGGGCGGTGCTGTTGTTTTTTATTTTTTTGTCAGCCTTTTCGTTTATATCAATTACCCATATACCTTTGGACTGGTATACGTCGTCTTTATAAAGCTGACATAATTCAGATTGCCTAGAGCCAGTAAATAGTGCCAACAATGGTACCCAATAGTGAGAAGGCTGTTTGTGCCCAGAGTTTGTATATTGTTTGGAATGGAAAAGTGAAGTTAGTTGGTCGTCGGTGAAGATAGGGCGTTGCTCATGATTAGCCTTGGTAGCTACTTTCATACCACTTAGTGGTTTCTCAATGCCCTTGTTGCAATAGTTGTTTTTTGCCATCCACTTGATAAATGACGATACTTTGTTGGCGTAATTCTTAATTGTACTGCCCGATAGCTTCTCATTTTCAGTAAGATCCATAGTTAAAAGCTCAGGAATAGATTTTTCGGCAAAGCGACCCTTTGAACGATTCTTAGGAAGTTGTGATATGGTGCTTTTAAATGTAACAATATCAGAATGCTTTAAATCTTTGCTTTCCTTGTTGCCTACAGTATCGGCGAAAAGTTTAAGTTTATGATTGATATCATTCTTATTAGAATCACGATGCTTAGGTTTCCACCCTTGTTGAAGCTCTTGGAGGTAGCTCACTATCAGAGTTTGTATGGATTCCGAATCAAGCTTATCGCTTTTTTCTTTGGTGTGGTTGAGTATCTCTGTTAGCAAAACGCTCACATCATCTTGAAGAAAGCGTTTCTTAGTCTTATTTATATTGCTCTCGTGCTCAATTGCCTGTTCAAGTAAGTAACTTTCATAACTATCTAATGACGTTAGGAAGTCTTGAGCAGTTTCCCAGCTGTTAATGCTCGAAGATTGGTAGCGACCAAGAACCTTCATTGCCTTCTTGTATTGCTCTTCGTCATCGAAGAATTTTGCTATGGCGATATCAAGCATGTGAATTAGCCCTCGTGATAATTTGATGGCTTCGGATCGATTGCGGGTGCCAAGAGATTTTCTAAAGAATGGTTTTAAATTAGTAAAATGGCTCGGTGTTCTAATCTGAAAGATGTAAATACCTAGACGATTTTTTGTTATATACGACGGTGTTGAATTGCCCATGATGTAACGCACCTTGTAACGCACCCGGTGCAAATCATGGGCAATCCGTATTTCTAACTCATTGATTTATAAGTTAAAAGTATCGCAAAATGGTGGAGACGGCGGGAATCGAACCCGCGTCCGCAAGCACTCCGCTCTTGGCTCTACATGTTTATCCTATAACTTTTAATTTAACTACTGGCTACCCGATAGGCTAGGAAGACCAGCAACGATTTCGGTTAAGTTTTAGTAAATCCACCCCGAACAAGCTTCATTACGATCTTATGAGCTATGATGCCTGAGATGATCCGAGGATCACTGGACGCATAAGCACGGCTCCAGTCAGACAGCAATCTACTGGTTCTTAAGCAGCGATTGCGTAGTTGTCGTCGTTTGCAACTATAATTTTTCAGATGTTTTACGAGATTCCTGAAAGCTCGACATGCACCTCAAGTTTTGCTACCCGCGTCGAAGCCAGGTCGTCCCCTTTGGTTACTTGTTCACTATACCCGAGTTGGGCAGTAGTAAATAGTGTTTAGTTGGTTGTTTTGTGAACAGTTAGTGACAACGTGCGGTTTAGCCGGCGTGTTTCATGATGCGCTGCTTTTCGCGCTGCCAGTCTTTAGCTTTGTTAGAGGCACGTTTGTCGTGTAGCTGTTTACCTTTGGCGGAGCCTATTTCGAGCTTAACACGGCTTTTTACCCAATACATGGAGAGTGGCACGATGGTATAGCCTTTACGCTCAACGAGGGCGACTAGGTTTATTAGTTCGCGTCGATTGAGTAACAGTTTGCGGAAGCGTGTTTGTTCGGGGCTGATATGGGTGGAGGCCGAGAGTAACGGGGAGATATGCGCACCGCATAACCAAGCTTCACCATTTTTAATGTTGATATAGCTTTCTGCGAGTTGTACGCGGCCATCACGAATACTTTTAACTTCCCAACCCTCGAGTACCATGCCCGCTTCAAAACGCTGCTCGATAAAATAATCGTGGGTTGCGCGTTTATTATTTGCGATGGAGTTTGCTTTTTGCTTTTTCTTTTTACCTGCCATGTTGGCTATTCTAAGCGAGCCGGTAAAATAGCGCTATAAAAGTGGCTTAATAACTTGGTTAAATGTGATGATTAGGTTAATTTGTCGTGAAAATGATAACGATATTGAATTTATGAAAAAAATATCAGCACAGGGTGAATGGTCAACGCGTTTAGCGTTTATTTTTGCGGCAACCGGATCAGCCGTTGGTTTGGGTAATATTTGGAAGTTCCCGTATATCACTGGTGAGAATGGTGGTGGCGCGTTTGTGCTGGTTTACTTGCTTTGTATCGCGTTGATCGGCGTACCGATCATGATGGCGGAAATTTTATTGGGCCGTCGTGGTCGACAAAGCCCAATTAATACCATGCGCGACTTGGCTAAAGAAGCTGGCGCAAAACCTTATTGGCGCTGGCTCGGTTGGTTGGGTGTTATTGCTGGTTTTTTAATACTGTCTTATTACAGTGTGATTGCCGGTTGGGCGATGGCTTATTTTGTACGTGTGTCCACGGGGGTATTTGAAGGGGCAACCGCGGACGGGGTGAGTAGTATCTTCGGCCAGTTTATTGCTGATCCTGAGAAACTATTGGCTTGGCATAGTCTGTTTATGATTATGACGATGTTAGTGGTGGCGCGGGGGGTGAAGGGTTTAGAGCGGGCTGTTCGTTTCTTGATGCCAGCGCTGTTGGTGTTATTACTGTTATTGGTGGTCTACGCCATGGAGCAGGGTGATTTTGCGCAAGCACTGAATTTTTTGTTTAGCGCGGACTTTAGCAAAATAACGAGCGAGAGTATTTTAACCGCGATGGGGCATGCTTTTTTTACCCTTAGTTTGGGAATGGGGGCGATTATGGTTTACGGCTCCTATTTGCCAAACAAGGTGTCGATTGGCTCGACTACGCTGATCATCGCTTTGGCCGATACGGTGGTTGCTTTATTGGCGGGTTTGGCTATTTTCCCGCTGGTTTTTGCCAATGGTTTAGAACCGTCGAGTGGGCCAGGGTTGATTTTTCAAACCTTACCCATAGCCTTTGGCCATATGGATTACGGGTCTGTGTTTGGTGGTTTGTTCTTTTTATTATTGGTGTTTGCGGCTTGGTCCTCGTCTATTTCGTTAATTGAGCCGGCGGTGGCGTGGTTAGTCGAAAATAAAAATATTAGCCGTATGCGAGCTTGTGTTTTATCGGGGATGACCACGTGGTTACTGGGTGTTGGCACGGTTTTATCGTTTAATTTAACGGCCGACGTAACGTTGTTTGATAAGACGTTTTTTGATTTAATAGATTATTTAACCGCCAATATTATGTTGCCGCTAGGGGGTTTGTGTATTGCTCTGTTCGTGGGCTGGGTGATGAGCCGTGAAGATAGTAGAGCGGAGCTGAATATGCAGGGAAGCATTTTTTATAATATATGGATATTTTTGCTGAAGTATATTTCCCCGACTGCGGTGCTTATCGTATTCCTTAATGTGATTGGTATTATTTAAGCGGTATGCATAAAATTGAACGTAGTGCCTTGGTGCGGCATTCAGCCGTTGATATGTTTGACTTGGTTAATGATGTGGCGGCGTACCCTGAGTTTCTTAAGTGGTGCCGAAGTAGCCGCGTTATTAGCGAATCAGCCGAGGAAATGACCGCGGAACTAGAGATCGCATGGAAAGTTTTACATAAGGTGTTTAGTACCAAAAATACCTTGAAAGCCGGTGAGAGTATTCGTATGAGTTTAATGTCTGGGCCATTTGAGTCGATGCATGGGGTTTGGTATTTTAAGCATCTACGTGAAGATGCTTGTAAAATAACGATGGAAATTGAGTTTGAGTTTAAAAACTCGGTGAGCAACTTTGTGTTTAGTAGTATTTTTAACCAAATATACGGTTCATTGATAGACTCTTTTATTAAACGAGCAGATGAGATTTATGGATAAAGTAGAAGTTGCCTACGCGACCCCCGAAAAACAATTGATTTTGCCGGTGCCCTTTCAGACCGGAATGACCGTACAGCAGGCGATTGAAGCCTCCGGTATTTTGCAGCGTTTTAGTGAGATCGATATGGCAGTGAATGATGTGGGTATTTTTAGTAAACCCTGTAAATTAGATACCGAATTACGGGCAGGTGACCGGGTGGAAATCTATCGTCCGTTAATTGCCGACCCTAAAGAAGTGCGGCGTAAACGCGCTGAAGCGGGCAAGGTGATGAAAAAAGGTGCGCGCTCGGAGAATGAATAATAGGCTTTGAAATAAGTGGAAAATAGCTTATATTAATGTTCATGGAACCCAAGCACACTCAAGCAGCAAGCAGTATCACTTTATGTGAGGCGGTTCCACGCTCATTGGTTACGCAATGTAACCTATTAGTTAGCCTCCGACTGCCGCTGCGCGGCTAAATACACGCCTGGCGAGGTGATACGCGTTACCTAATTATAATAAGTATGTAGTGGCCATGAAGGTGGCTTATGGAGTTTTAAATGAGTAAAGAAAAATTAATAATATTTGATACAACCTTGCGTGACGGGGAACAAAGCCCGGGGGCAGCAATGACTGCGCCAGAGAAATTGCGGATTGCGAAGGCGCTGGAACGTTTAAAGGTTGATGTTATTGAAGCGGGTTTCCCAGCGTCGAGTGATGGCGATTTTGCGGCAGTGCAAACAATCGCTCGCACCATTAAAGATAGTGTTATTTGTGGCCTAGCTAGAGCCAATGCTTTTGATATTAATAGAGCCGGTGAAGCGTTAAAAGACGCGGGCCAATCACGTATTCACACCTTTATTGCGACTTCTCCGTTACATATGCGTGAGAAATTACAAATGGAACCGGATCAAGTGGTTGAGCAAGCGATTCAGTCCATTAAGCTTGCGCGTAATCACACTGATAACGTTGAATTTTCACCCGAGGATGCGGGGCGTTCTGAACTTGATTTTTTGTGTCGTATTGTTGAAGCGGCTATTAAGGCGGGGGCAACGACGATTAACATTCCTGATACGGTAGGTTATAACTTGCCTAATCAGTACGGTAATACGATTAAGCAGTTGATTGAACGGGTGCCAAATTCAGCTAATGCGGTTTTCTCAACCCATTGTCATGATGATTTAGGCTTGGCGGTGGCTAACTCCTTAGCGGGTGTGATGAATGGCGCTCGTCAAATTGAATGTTCGATTAATGGTTTGGGTGAACGTGCCGGTAATGCCTCGCTTGAAGAGGTAGTGATGGCGGTCAAAACACGCCATGACTTGATGCCTTGTTATGTGGACCTCGATACGACTCAGTTGATGAACTGTTCAAAATTAGTCTCTAGCATTACCGGTTTTGCGGTACAGCCTAATAAGGCGATTGTCGGCGCGAATGCCTTTGCGCATGAGTCGGGCATTCACCAAGATGGTGTGTTGAAAGCACGTGAAACGTATGAAATTATGCGTGCGGAAGACGTGGGCTTGGTGTCGAATAAATTGGTGTTGGGTAAATTATCCGGTCGTAGTGCGTTTAAAAACCGTTTAGAAGAACTCAATATTAGTTTGGACAGCGTGGAAGAGCTTAATCAAGCGTTCCGTCGGTTTAAGGATTTGGCGGATAAAAAATCTGAGATTTTCGATGAAGATATTCAGGCCTTAGTGTCTAACTTCATAGAAGAAGAGAATACGTCGGAAAAGATTAAGTTGGTGTCGATTAAAGCGTGCTCAGAAACCGGAGAAACCCCAGAAGCAAAGGTTACCTTGTCGGTTGACGGTGAAGAGAAAACGGCTGTTGCACAAGGTGGTGGAGCGGTAGATGCGGCCTTTAAGGCGATTGAAGAGATGATCTCTAGCGATGCGAATTTGCAGCTTTACTCAGTGAGTAACGTCACTGAAGGAACCGATTCATTAGGCGAGGTTGCGGTTAGACTTGAAAAGTCTGGGCGTATCGTTAATGGCCAAGGTGCTGATACCGATATTATTATTGCTTCGGCGAAAGCTTATGTGAATGCGTTAAATAAATTATTGAACCCGGGCGATAAAGTTCACCCGCAAGTATTTGACGGGGTTTGATTTTAAGCGTGTAAAAAAGCCTGGCATTTGCCAGGCTTTTTTTTGTCTAGGGTTTTTTGTTAAAGGGTTCGTTGCTGGAAAGCAGGAAGTGAGCCCGTGCTAAGGCGAATGGTTTGTCGATATCTGCTTGCCAGACCTTGATGTTGCATAAGGCAACGCGTCGGCCTAAACGAATAATCTCACATTGTGAATAACTGGTGGTGGCTTGGCCGGTACGTAAGTAATCGATTGAAAAGTCGATTACTTTCGGCATTTGTTGTAGCTTGGCGGTCCAGAGTAAGTGGAAAATGGCGGCATTTTCCATGAAACCAGCCACCGCGCCACCGTGTAAGGCTGGTATCGCGTGATTGCCTATATTGCTGGAAATAAACGGTAGGGTGGATACAATATTATCCCCCACCATGCTGGTTTCTATACCAATTGTTCTTGCATAAGGGACGAGTTCAACCAAGCCTTCGAAGTCATTATTGGCTTTTAATTCGCTTATTTTTTTAAAAAGATCCATTTTATTGTACGGGGAATTCAATGTTAGAGCGCATGAAAGAGGCGACGGCGGTGGCAACGGGCTCGTCGATGTTATCGGTGTAGGCGGTTGCACGAATAAAGGCAACGGTATTGGTGAGGCGATAACATTCGGCTATTGCGAAAACGTCAAGGCCTGAATCGGCTGGGCGCATATGGTCGACCCTGAGATCTAATGTAGCCATCGATTGAAAGTTGCCCTGAGCTTGAAAGACGGCGGCGCCGCAGACGGTGTCCATCAGGGTAGTGATTGCACCACCGTGAATTAAGCGTTTAAACGGGTCACCAATAATGTGTTCGGAAAAGGGTAGTTTCAGGGTTACCGTATCGTCCTTTGCGGATACCAACTCAAGCTTGAGTATGGTTGCGTGCGGCGTTTGGTTGACCTTGCATAATAGCGGGTTAACCGCCGGCTTAGAATTTTTCATCATACTCAATGCCGAGTGAATGTAAGGTTTTTTCGATGAGACCTTGTTCTTCTTTTTCGCGTTTTGGTACGTCAACGACCTCGGTGTTAATTAGCATGGGCTGGAATTGGTTGCTAGGTTTGAAGTTGCCCTTTAGGTTGACGAGTTTATTGTCCGCAAAAAATACCGTGATGCGTTCTTGTTTATTTTGTTTGCCGGCGGTTTTTAAGTCGTAGAAATAATCCCAGCGGTCTTTATGGAATGGGTCGACTAATAGCGGCGTTCCTAGGATGAAGGTGACTTGCCTTTTATTCATCCCTGGACGAAGTTGGTTGATCATTTCTTGAGTAATTAAATTCCCTTGGCGTACGTCTATCTTATAGACGCCGGGGAGATTATCAGCAGCGGCAAGCATTTTTTCATTTAGGGTGTTGCTGGTAGAGCAGGCTGTGAGGATTAGACAGGCCATGACTATCATTAATGTAATGAGAAACTTTTGCATTTAAGGCTAACTGTGTATTATTTGTGAACCAGTGATGATACATTATCTCACTTTTTTATCTACCCTAATATGAGGTCCTAATGGAGTCAAAAGATATACGTGCAGCCGGTTTGAAGGTTACTTTACCGCGCTTAAAAATTCTCGATATGTTAGAAGGGAGTGAGAATCGCCACTTATCTGCCGAGGAAATGTATAAAGCCTTGTTAGTAGAAGGTGAGGAAATTGGTTTAGCAACGGTGTATCGAGTGTTAACCCAGTTTGAAGCAGCGGGTTTAGTGAAACGTCACCACTTTGAGGGCGGAAGTTCGGTTTTTGAACTTAACCAAGGTGAGCACCACGACCATATTTTATGCGTGAAATGTGGCAAGGTTGATGAGTTTTATGACGAAGTGATTGAGCAGCGGCAGTCGGCTATTGCTAAAGAGAAAGGTTATAAAATGACCGATCATAGTCTTTATATTTATGGAGTTTGTTCGACCTGTACTGAATAAACGCTCCGCCTGGGTTTTTACTCTGTTGCCGTCATCGACATGGCCTGCGCGTTGGAGTAAAAGCCCTTGGTTTGGCGCTCGCTAGGGCCGCTAAAAAAATACCTTTCCGTAGAATATTGTTAAATGGCTTTATTGAGCATTTCTTCGGCGTGCGCGAGTGTTTTAGCCGAGATATCGATGCCGCCTAACATCCGTGCGACCTCTTTAATACGGGCTTTGTCGTTTAGGGTCTCGATTTGAGTTTTGGTTTGTTCGCTGGTTTTGTTTTTACTGACGAATAAGTGTTGGTGACCTTGAGAGGCGACTTGTGGCAGATGGGTAACACAGAGTATTTGCCGGCCTGCTGCGATACCGCGTAGGCAGCTGCCTACGGTTTCCGCGACGCCACCGCCAATGCCGGCATCGACTTCGTCAAAGACCAAGGTTGGGGTGGTGTTGCTTTGGCTGCTAACCACTTGTATGGCTAAGCTGATACGGGACAGTTCGCCACCCGAGGCGACTTTGTTAATGGATGAGGCTGGCATGCCGGGGTTGGTAGAGACCAGCAGCGAGACGTCATCGAAGCCATTCTTTTGCGGTTGTTGTTTGTTATTATGGCTGACTCGAATCTCTAATTGACCATCGGGAAGGCCAAGGGTTTTTAGGGTGGTGCTGATTTGCCCACTAAGTTCACTGGCACTGCTGAGTCGTTCTTGGTGTAGTTGTTCGGCGCTGGCTGCATAACTGTGTTCGGCCTGTTGGATCTCTACTTGTAAGGTTTCTAGTCGTTCGTGGCGGTTTTCTAGCAATTGCAGGCGGCTTTTAAGTTGCTGGTATTTGTCTGCTAATTGCTGGGGTTCGACTTGTAGCTTACGCGCGATTTGGTGCATTTGGCTGAGTTGCTGATCGAGCGTGTCGAGTTTAGAAGGGTCATTGTCTTGTTGATCGATGGTGCCCCTGAGTTCGCGGCTTGCTTCTTGTACTTGGATGACTGCTTCATTTATTTGTTCAGCGATGCTGCTGAACTCTGGCGATAATTTGCTGAGGGTGTTTAGTTCGTGAGCAGAGCTGCTTAATAAGCCATGAATTGACTGGTTGTCGTTTTCATACAGTGTATTGGCCTGACCTTCGGCGAGCTCAAGGATCTTGCTCATGTTCGATGCTAGGCTGTGCTGTTGGATCAATTGCTGGTAATCCACCTGTGCTAGGTCGGTTTGTTCCAGTTCGTTAATTTGATAACTTAATAATTGTTTTTCACTGTCATTGTCGGTATTACCATCGGTCAGTGTGAGTAATTCGTCTTGCAGGGTTTTCCAGTGTTGATAATGTTGTTGGCAGTCGCTCAGCGGCGTTGGGTTACTGAGTGCGCTATCGAGTAGTGCGCATTGTTGCGCCGGCAGGAGTAAATCTAAGTGGGCGTGTTGGCCGTGGATGCTGATGAGGTGCTGAGAAAGTTTCTGCAGGGTTTTCAGGTTGACCGCTTGGCCATTGATATAGGCCCGTGAGCGCCCGTCGGCACTAATGGTGCGTCGGATCAGGCAATCACTTTCTTCATCAAGCTCGTTGTCTTTTAACCATGCTTGGCTAATGATTGATTGTGAAATATCGAAATCTAGGCTGATGTCGGCTTTTTTTACCCCAGGGCGTAATAAGTTTGCATCGGCGCGTTCGCCAAGGCATAGCTTCATGGCAGTGAGGAGAATTGACTTACCCGCGCCGGTTTCACCGGTGAGCACGGTCATGCCTTGCATCAACTCTAGGTTTAGCTGGTCGACAACGGCAAGTCCTTTTATATCGATAGATTTAAGCATGGCAGTTAAGATTGAGGTGCGGTGCTCCAGCCGAGCTTGACACGCAAGGTGTTGAAAAAATCGTGGTCGGTTGGGTGTAATAAGCGAATTTTATTGTCATGGCGTTTGATGCTGATAAAGTCACCTTCTAAGGTGTCGGGCAGGATCACGTTGTCGCAGGTGATTTGTGCTTTGTGTTTATCTCGTTGACTAAATTTGATGCCTATATTGCTCTTACCATCAACCACGATGGGGCGATTACTCAGGGTGTGCGGGTTAATAGGTACCATCACGATGGCGTCTAGCGATGGGTGCATTAATGGGCCGCCACCGGACAAAGCGTAAGCGGTAGAGCCCGTTGGGGTGGCGATAATTAAACCATCGGAGCGCTGTGAGTTGACGAAATTCCCATCAACATAGGTTTCGATATCAATCAACCCCGGTGACTTTAAGCGGTGTAGGGCGACTTCATTGAAGGCGGACTGCTGGTAGACGATTTTGTTAGAACGAATAATCTGAGTGTTTAAAATGATGCGCTCTTCTTCGTGGTAAGCGCCACACAGTACCTGTTGTATTTTCTCGTTAATATCTTGTGGCGATATGTCGACTAAAAAGCCGAGGCGGCCAAGGTTGATGCCAATTAAAGGCACATCGGTGTTCACCAGTGCGCGAGCGGCCGATAACATGGTGCCATCACCACCAATAGATATAACGAGGTCACAATGTGAGGCCAAATCGCCGACGGCTAACACCTTATCATTAGCCAGCTCGGTATGACGAGCCGTTTCAGGGTCTATATATAGTTGAATACCCAGCTCAATGAGTAATTGGCAGAGTGCGTGAATGGTTGGCGATATATCGCTGGCATTAGGTTTCGAGATTAGCCCGATGCGCTTAAATTGTATATTCATTAATAACTCTCATCTGGAGACAAAATTTTACACCAAGTGAGTGCTTTTGCGCCTAAAATGTCGCGATTTTAATTGAATATTCGCGGCGTGTTGTTGATTGTTTAATTCTTCGTTGCCGCTAGGGGCTTGTTTTGCAGCTTCCCTCGCAGGTAAATAACAAGTAAATATTGCTTGGACCCTTGAAATCTAAAAAATAAACGCCACTTATTGAGGGTCAGCACGACTATTGCCCTAGGGTGGTGAGTGCTTAAAAATTTAAGTTGAAAATAATGAGGAAAGACTATGGGATCTGAAGAAACGACAGATCAAGCTGATGTGCAAACAGAAGCGATTGATAGCGAAGAGGTTTTAGTGGGCGAAGTGGTCACTGAAGAAGTAGCTGAAGACGGCGAAGAGGCGGTTGTCGATTTAGCGGCTGAGCTAGAGAAAGCGAATGCAACGGCGAGTGATAACTGGGAGAAGTTATTATTGGCGAAAGCTGAGGTGGAGAATATTCGTCGGCGTACGCAAAAAGACATCGAAAAGGCACACCGTTTTTCTATTGAGAAGTTTGCCAAAGATATGCTGCCAGTTGTCGATAGCTTAGAAATGGGACTCGCCGCAGTGGTTGATGGATCCAGCGATGTGACGGCGATTAAAGAAGGGATGGAGTTGACTCATAAGCAGTTGCTTTCTTCATTGGAAAACTCCGGTGTTAAGCAGCTAAACCCATTGGGCGAGGTGTTTAACCCTGATTTTCATCAGGCGGTCTCGATGGTGCCAAGCCCTGACCATGAAGCCAACTCGGTGATGCAGGTTTTTCAGAAGGGTTACACGCTGAATGATCGTTTATTGCGCCCTGCGATGGTGATTGTTGCCCAGGCACAGCCAGAGGCACCCGCAGATACCGTGAAAATTGACGAGCAGGCTTGAATAATAAATTCATAACCCCATATCGTAGTTAACAGAAAATTAAAGTAAATTTCGGAGATATTCAGATGGCTAAAATTATTGGCATAGATTTAGGAACAACGAACTCATGTGTTGCTGTACTTGATGGAGACAGCGCTAAAGTTCTTGAAAACAGTGAAGGCGCAAGAACAACGCCGTCTATCGTAGCGTTCACCTCAGATAATGAAGTATTGGTTGGACAATCAGCAAAACGTCAAGCGGTAACAAACCCAACCAATACGGTGTTTGCAGCAAAACGTTTAATCGGTCGTATGTTTAAAGATAAGGTGGTGCAAAAAGACGTAAGCATGGTGCCTTATAACATCGTTGCTGCTGATAATGGCGATGCGTGGATTGAAGCGCAAGGCAAAAAAATGGCGCCGCCAGAAATTGCTGCACGTATTTTAATGAAACTTAAAAAAGATGCTGAAGCTTACTTGGGCGAAGAAGTGACTGAAGCGGTTATTACCGTTCCTGCATACTTTAATGACTCACAGCGTCAAGCAACTAAGGATGCGGGTAAAATTGCCGGTCTTGAAGTTAAGCGTATTATTAATGAGCCGACTGCGGCGGCCCTTGCTTATGGCATGGACAAAAAAACCGGTGATCGTACGATTGCGGTATACGACTTAGGTGGCGGTACATTCGACGTTTCAATTATTGAAATTGCTGAAGTAGACGGTGAACACCAGTTTGAAGTGCTATCAACGAATGGTGATACATTCTTAGGTGGTGAAGATTTCGATTTACGGATTATTGATTTCCTTTCTGATGAATTCAAAAAAGAGAATGGTGTCGATTTACATAATGACCCATTAGCGCTGCAACGTTTAAAAGAAGCGGCTGAAAAAGCGAAAATTGAGTTGTCATCTAACCAGCAAACTGACGTGAACTTACCGTACATTACCGCTGATGCAACAGGCCCTAAACATTTAAATGTTAAATTAACACGTGCAAAACTAGAGTCATTAGTCGGTGACCTTGTTGAGCGTACCGTAGGCCCTTGTGCAACAGCCATTAAAGATGCTGGTTTATCAGCATCAGAAATTGATGATGTGATTTTGGTCGGTGGTCAAACACGTATGCCTAAGGTTCAAGAGGTGGTTGCTGAATTCTTTGGTCAAGAGCCTCGTAAGGACGTTAACCCTGATGAAGCAGTCGCTTCTGGTGCGGCGATTCAAGCGGGTGTGTTAGCGGGTGATGTGACCGATGTTCTATTATTAGACGTAACACCGTTATCTCTTGGTATTGAAACCATGGGTGGGGTGATGACTAAGCTGATTGAAAAGAATACAACGATTCCGAGTAAAGCAGGTCAAACATTCTCAACGGCAGAAGATAACCAAACAGCGGTAACGGTTCACGTCTTACAAGGTGAACGTGAAATGGCTTCAGGCAATAAATCATTGGGTCGTTTCGACTTACAAGATATTCCGCCTGCGCGTCGTGGCACACCACAAATTGAAGTATCGTTTGATATTGATGCTAACGGTATCTTGAATGTATCGGCTAAAGATAAAGCGACTGGCAAAGAACAATCTATCGTGATTAAAGCGTCTAGTGGTTTGTCTGATGAAGAAGTTGAAAAAATGATTAATGATGCTGAAATCCATGCTGAAGAAGATAAAAAACTGCATGAGCTCGTCACAGCAAGAAATACTGCGGATGGTATGATTCATGCGACCGAAAAATCTATTGAAGAAATGGGTGATAAGGTTGAAGATCAAGAAAAAACCGATATTGAAGCGGCGATTGCTGAGTTACAAGAAGTGATTAAAGGTGACGATAAAGAAGCGATTGAAGCAAAAACTGAAGCATTAACGGCTTTATCCGGTAAATTAGCTGAAAAAATGTATGCCGATGCGGGTGCTGAAGGTGCTGCTCCTGAAGGTGCTGCGCCAGAAGCTGAGTCAGATGCGCAAGCAGATGACGTGGTAGATGCTGAATTTGAAGAGGTTAAAGAAGACGATAAGAAGTAATTTTTATTGGCTAACTAAAAAAACATAGCCTATTTGGGCTGCGCCATAGCCGCCGATTTATCGGTGGCTTTGGCGTATTTAAGATTTGAGAATTATGGAAAAAGAAGATTTTTACAAAGTACTAGAAGTTGCTCGCAATGCGAGTGGCCGCGAAATCA
>Ga0209826_1000825_pt1 | contig 22171 bp, 18 predicted proteins | sample GOMGulsemesocosm_5_FD_184637 | JGI IMG/M metagenome (GOLD analysis project Ga0209826, IMG submission 184637) | Methane-oxidizing microbial communities from mesocosms in the Gulf of Mexico - GOM15C Gulf of Mexico (SPAdes) (version 2) | ecosystem: Environmental > Aquatic > Marine > Cold seeps... | reverse complement strand
TAGGAAACGGGCTTTAGTAGTGCCAGATGGGCGAATGATAATCCGGGCTAAAATAAACAGGGCGAGTAATACAGTGTTGCCCGCAATCAGATAAAACATAGCTTCTGGCCCGAACGCTCCCATAGCTTGAGAACTTGCAATAGGGCCTAAACTGGCGCCAAGACCATAGGAAAATAGAATGCCCCCGGACACTTGAACCAAGCGGTTTTTGTCCGCAAGGTCATTGGCCTGAGCTGACGACATTGGGTAAATTGTATAGGCAATAGCTCCGTAACAAAGTCCTGCTGCGAATAAGAAAAGACCATTTTCCTGATGGCTTGCCCAGTTAATAGCTAAGGCCGCGCCAGTGGTGCAGATCGTTGCAATGATCAAGATTGTCCGTCGGTCAAAACGGTCGGATAATCGGCCTACAGGGAACTGCAGTAACATACCACCAAGTAGCAGGCAGGCCATAAAGGTTGAGATATCTCCGAGTGGGAGGTTCATGGATTTGGCAAAAACCGGAGCCATACTATTGACTGAGCCATTGGACAGCCCCGCAGAAAAAATCCCGACGACGGCCACGGGCGATATTTTATACAAATCCTTCATGCTCATGCGTTCAGGGGCGGCTGGCTTCGGAGCTGCCGCCCTCGTGAGCAAAATTGGCACTAAGGCAATGGAGAAAATGATAGAGGCAATGGAGAATAATTCAAACGATGCTGGATCAGCGACGGTCAGAATAAACTGTCCAAACCCGCCGCCCATATAGCTGGTAATCATATATAAAGAAAGGACCCGGCCCCTGTTATCATTATTTGACCTTTCATTGAGCCAGCTTTCCACAATCATGACCATGCCGGCCATGCAGAAGCCACAAACGGCCCGAAGAAATAGCCAAAACCATGGATCTATGACCAGTAAATGGGCCAGAACTGCCACAGACATTATGGATGCAAACGCGGCAAATGACCTGATGTGACCTGCGCGGGCAACAACTTTCGCGGCGTTCATGGCGCCAAATAGCATGCCGACAAAATAAGCAGATAGGATAAGACCGGTTATTTCTGTCGAAAACCCTTCCAGTCGGGAGCGAAGGCCAAGCAACGTATTGAACATACCGTTTGCTAGTAGAAGTAATCCGTAACTCAGCAAAAGCGATGCTACAGAACTTATCGTTGTCCACATGGGCCTTCAGATCCCCCTTTAGGAATCCAATTCGATAGTTTTTGAATTGGTAAAATACATTACGATCAATGACAGTAACCCGAAACAACAGAAACCTACAAGGAGCGGAAATATGGTTCCGTCGTAGGACTGGGCGACAATCATTCCCAGAACAACAGACATAAAGGTTGAAACCGACGTAATGACTGCTGATGCGACACCTGCAATGTGGCCGAGTGGCTCCATTGCTTGAGCGTTAATGTTGCCAAATAAAATACCCACACAGAAGAAGATACAAATCAGGAAAACCATAAGGCTCCAAATGGGAGGATGCCCGGCATTAAATGCTGAAAAAGTTAGGAAGCAAATGGAAAGGGCAACAAAAGTCCACAACGCTTTTGCGATGAGGTTCTTCATACCAAGTTGCATAACCAGTGCTGAGTTGGCAAGTGACGCCCCGCCAAATGCCAAGGCTAACGATCCAAAATACACAGGGAATGACTCGCCGACACCATACTGTTCTTGAAAGATTTGTTGAGACATAGTCAAGAAGCTGAGAAAAGCCGCAAACACAAAGCCAGATAAAATTGTATAACCAAAGGAAACGGGTGTTCTGAAAACCTCTGTTATTGCCGACGTAAGCCGTCGGGTTGAAAAGGGCATTCGGTTTTCTTTTACCAATGTTTCCCGTTGGCGGAACGTAAACCAGATTAAAGTAATAGCACCAAGACTGAACATTACGCCAAATATGGCCCGCCAATTAGCAACCATCATTACGCCCTGACCAAGAGCCGGAGCAAGAACTGGGACCAATATAAATACTGTCATCACAAGAGAGGTGAAACGCGCCATTTCGCGGCCTGAATATTGATCTCTGATCAAAGCAATTGACACAACCCGTGGACCCGCAGCACCTAAACCTTGCATGAAACGGCCAATGAGCATCACTCTGAAATCGGTGGCATAAATGGATAGCAGGCAACCGACGAGGAAAATACCAATACCCACATAGATGGGACCCTTGCGGCCAACGCTGTCGGAAATGGGTCCGTAGAACAACATACCTACAGCCATGCCAACAAAAGTTATTCCGATGATAAACTGGCGGCCGTTAGTGTCAAATACACCTAGATCCCGTTCGATAAGTGCGAGCGCAGGCAACATGCTGTCTATGGATAGGGCAATGAGCGAGCTTAATAGAGCGAGCAATATAACTTGTTCGACCGTTCCAATAACGGGAGAGTTCGAGGTCTTGGGCAATAGAATAAGCTCCGAATATCGATATTTGAATGTTTGGCTATCCGCAAAATAGAGCACGGAGTTGGGCAGGGTAAGCGCCGCATTCTGCCTTAATGCACATCATTATGTCCAGCAAGTTAGCGGATAAAGCCGTTTGCATCACATTTGTGATTGATGCAATTGACAAATGCTCCCTATCATTGCTTAAATCCCCCCATGTTTTCAGAAAATAACCCCAGCCCTCGTTACCGGCAACTTCTTGAGTGTTACAAATTAATGCATCAACACGGAGTTAGTCGCAGATCCGGCAATGATGTCATTGATGTTGATGCGCACAATACGTTTGTTGGTCGCGGCATATTTAAGCACATAAATAGTATTCGAACGCTTATTAAAGCAAGCGCTGCCACGTCAATTCTTGATTACGGCAGTGGTAAAGGACGGCAATATTCTGACGATGTGCTGCGTGGGAAAAAGAAAGTGTCAAATTCGTTGCATGAATATTGGGATGTACAGGACATCACCTGCATCGACCCGGGCATCAATGACGATCGGACGGCTTTGCTCAGAAATTACGATGGCGTTATTGCGACCAACGTTTTGGACCTAATTCCAGAAGAGGATTTGACCTGGATTGTTGATATGCTGTTTTCGCGAGCTAATAAATTTGTCTACTGCAATGTGGCAGATTTTTCATCGAAAACGTTTCTGCCAAGCGGTGAAAATGCGCGGGTAACGAAACGATCTAGCCTGTGGTGGCGGGCCCTATTTTCTACAGCACATAAGAAATACCCGGATATTAATTATTGTATTGCCTTCGAGACACAGCGTAAAAAAGCGGATGGGGAACTCGTCGAAAGAACCGGTTATTTGCATAATTGTCAGGATCTTTCCATGCCGGGTGAAAAATACGTAACGCCTAAGGTCACAGTAAGTGTGGGAAAACTGGTACCAGTTCAAGACGACGATTGAGCTTTCATTTAGCGCTAAAATCAGTTTACTCTTTGAATTCCTTAAGAGCCAGCAAATGGCTGGGCCGTTAGAAAGCCGCTTATGACAAATTCAAACAGCAGTATTTCCGCCTTCGATCAACGATTAGCGCGGACCCCTATTTTTTATGGCTGGGTCGTTGTTGCTATTGTTTTTGTAACCATGGGCATTGGGGTAAATGTCCGGACGGCATTCTCCTTACTTTATCCCGCAATTTTGGATGAATTCGGATGGGATAGGGCAACGACGGCCGCCGCATTTACGGTTGGGTTCGTTTTTGCCGGTGCCATGTCTCCCGTTCTTGGAAAATTGATGGATCGCGTTGATCCGCGTTATTTGATTTCAGCTTCAACCATATGTGTCAGTGCAGGCCTCGTACTCTCCACCTTTGCATCGGAGCCTTGGCATGTTTACATGACACTGGGCATTCTCGTTGTTGGCGCAGGCATAATGTTGACCTATGTGGGGCATGCGATGTTCCTGCCTGTATGGTTTGACAAAAGGCGCGGGCTTGCAGTTGGGTTGGCTTTTTCCGGTGTTGGCGTGGGATCTATTGTTTTGATGCCCCTGATACAGGATGTAATTAGCGAAAACGGCTGGCGGACCGCTTGCTGGTTCATGGCGACTTTGTTGATTGTTGTGGTTCTTCCGCTTAATTTTGGGTTTCAGCGAAAATCTCCTGCATCTCTTGGGCTGATTGCCGACGGAGTGAGTGATGAGGTTGCCGAAACTAAGGCTGCTCAATCCTTAGATTATGTCGTAGATCGGGCATGGGCTGATACTGAGTGGACGCTTTTAAAGGCAATGAAAACCAAAGAATTTTGGTGGATGGGCCTCGCCTGTAGTTGTGCACTCTACGTTTGGTATGCCGTTCAAATCCATCAAACGAAGTATCTCGTCGACGTGGGCTTTTCGGCTTTGGAGGCTTCATTCGCGTTGGGTTTAGTTGCGTTCGCAGGCGTTGCCGGCCAGATATTTTTGGGACATTTATCAGATCGCATAGGCCGCGAATGGGTTTGGAGCATTGCGCTAAGCGGTTTCGCCATGTGCTATATCTTACTGTTGATTATGGAAACTTCGCCCTCTCCGATCTTCTTATACGCCATGGTGATTATGCAAGGCGGGCTTGGTTATGCATCGGCCACTGTGTTTGCAGTTATGCCGGCAGATTTGTTTCAGGGACGCAGGTACGGGGAAATATTTGGCGTATTCAGTATGCTAGCACTCATGGGCGGCGGCATCGGTCCGTGGATTACGGGATATCTATATGATTATAGCGGAAGCTATCAAAGCGGATTTATCCTTGCCATTTTCTTATGTATAGTGTCCATTTTTGCCATCTGGATGGCGGCCCCAAGTAAGCGGCGACTTGTTGCAGGGCAGGCTGAAAAAAGAGCGGCAATGGTAAGTAATTCGATTTAGAGGGTTGGAGTTAAAATGGGAAAAGTTGCAGTTGTTACAGGCGCCGGTGCTGGAATTGGGCGGGCTGTGTCCCTAACTTTGCTTGAAAACGGGTATTCGGTTTTTCTGGCAGGTCGCAATTTGCAGAAACTTGAAGAAAGCAAATCTCTGGCGGGCGATTTTGCCGCTTCTGCTTTCCCTGTATCAGCCGATGTTTCAGATCCAGCTTCTGTTTCAGCGCTTTTTGAAAAGGTGAGACAGAAATTTGGGCGTCTTGATTTGTTGTTTAATAACGCAGGCATTGGATCGGCACCTGTCCTTGTGGATGAACTTGCCATCGATACGTGGCAAAATGTTGTGAATACCAATTTGAACGGATCCTATTATTGTGCGCGGGAAGCCTTTGGGTTGATGCGGAAACAAGATCCGATTGGTGGTCGTATCATTAACAATGGCTCCATTTCGGCTCATGTGCCGCGGCCCTTTAGTGCGCCGTATACGTCAACAAAGCATGCAATCACTGGTCTCACTAAATCGCTCTCCCTAGATGGCCGGGCATATAATATTGCGTGCGGTCAAATTGATATTGGGAACGCGGCGACTGATATGACCGAGGTTATGCAAACTGGTGTTCTTCAAGCAAATCTAGAAGTACATCCAGAGCCCGTTATGCCAGTGTCGAACGTGGCATCTGCGGTTCTTTATATGGATAGCTTAGCCCTTGACGCCAACGTGCAGTTTATGACTGTCATGGCAACTACAATGCCGTTTGTTGGGCGCGGTTAAGGCCTTTTTCGCTTAATCGCCAAGAATAGTCCCAAGATACGCGGTAATCATCTTTACCAATTCCCCGAGCATCAAATTTGCATCTTCCTTAGAGTGCAAGTCTGTTGACTCGCGGACCACCGCCGTTGTCATTATGACGATCACTCGAACAATGCTTAAGGCCTCTTTTTTGGATAAACCTTGTTCAGATAACAATCCATATTGGGAAAATGCCTCAATAACTCTGTCCGCCGATGATTGATTAATCTCCTTCCACTCTTTGGTGAACGCAAGAGCTGCATGGAGTTTCTGGTTTATCACATTTTCGGTTTCTACCTTGATGTAGGCTTCAACAACGACCTTAACTACGTGCCGCCAGTGGGCGTGAGGACTAACTTCGTTAAAAAGGTTTTTGAGCCTTTGATCCTGACTGTGCAGGACACGATCGCCAACGGCGAGTAGAACGCCATTTCTATCTTCAAAATATTGATAAATAGATCCAACGGGCACGTTCGCCTTTTGGGCTATTAAGCTGGTTGTGATTTGTGTGGGATCACAGTCAATGAGCAACTGTTCTGTCGTTTCGATAATACGTTCAACACGTTCTTTGGAGCGGAGCTGCAAGGGCGTTTTTCGTGTTTTAATTTTATCAGTCAAAATATCTACTTCTTATTGTAAGTGAAATTTTTTCACGTTAGGGTTTGATAAACCTTGTTTTGAACACTACTAGTTCACACACACAAAGGAAATGCGAAATGCTTCAATACCTTATAGGCGGGATTTCAAAATGAAAAAGTCAGTGCAAAAATCGTTTGGGGTCGCCTTATTTACGCTTGTGGTTACGGGGGTATGTAATTCAGCAATCGCAAAAAGCGAATATTTCGTATCGCCTGGCCCTGATGCGCAGGAAAAGTTGCAAGAAGCAATGATCGTTGCTGAACCCGGAGACGTCATAAAGCTTGATGCCGGTGTGTTCGCACTCTCTGACGGGTTATCCCTCGACGTTGATAACGTAACGATTTCCGGTCAGGGTATGAATAAATCTATTTTATCGTTTAAATCGCAAAAGGCGGGATCAGAGGGATTGCTGGTGACGTCTAATCAAGTTGTCTTAAAGGATTTTGCGGTTGAAGATACTAAAGGCGACGCCATTAAAGTGAAGGGTGTCGATGGTATTGCTATGATCCGGTTAAGAGTTGAATGGACAGGCGGTCCAAAGACAACAAATGGTGCCTATGGCCTATACCCGGTGCAATCAAAGAATGTGTATATTGATGGATGTGTCGCAATCGCGGCTTCGGATGCGGGAATTTACGTGGGGCAAAGTGATCAGATAATTGTCCGAAATAGCCGGGCTGAATATAATGTAGCTGGCGTTGAAATTGAAAATAGCTTTAATGCAGATGTTTTTGATAACGTATTTACCAATAACACTGGCGGCATGCTTGTTTTTGATTTGCCTAATTTGCCACAGCAAGGCGGCCGCGATATTCGGTTCTTTCGCAATATATCCAAAGATAACAATACTCCGAATTTTGCGCCAGAAGGCAACATAGTTGCCATTGTTCCCAGCGGTACGGGCATGATTGTTATGGCCAATGAAAACGTAGAGATTTTTGATAACGAGTTTTCGGGCAACGATACAATGAATGTCACGGTGGCCAGCTATTTCGACGACTATGACGATGACACCTACAAGCCAACACCAAAGAAAATCCATATTCACGATAACGTTTTCGGTAAATCAGGCTTGAAACCAGATTCTGGTATGTTCGGAACAATCGTGAATGAAACTGTCGGAACACCTGTGCCCGATGTTGTGTGGGACGGGGTCTTGCCGTTGATGGACTATGTTTTTTTTGGTCAGGCCGAAGGAGACAAACTGGCAATGCATGATAACAAGCATTTGGCGGACAGTCGCCCGTTTGGTAATGCGAACATGATTATGCACGTCATCGCTCCGATTTTTCATGAAGCAAAATTTGACCTAGAAACCTATAATAAATCCTATCCCTCATTACCCGAAGTGGAAGTGATCATTCGGGGTCGTCCGGCGCAAGAATTGATGAATTAAGATGGCTCTGCGTATTTTTAGGGGATTATTGTTGGCTGTGACACTGCTAACTGTCGCGCTTAATTTACCGCAGGCAGCTGAGACTGTGAACGATCAACTTCTCATGGCGAAAAAGCCAGTGAGATATTTATCTGAATATGGATTGTTTTTGGATAAGCCCGCGCGCATCCCGAATGCACGGGTTATCTCTTATGACTTGAATAATCCGTTGTTTACCGACTATGCGCAGAAACTTAGATACATCTATATGCCTGAAAATTCGGCTCCTGCACCCTATAATGAAAGTGACGTAATCGAATTTCCTGTGGGCAGCGTCTTGATCAAGACTTTCGCCTACCCGAGGGATTTTAGATCTCCTGACAAAGATATTAGCTTTATCGAAACGCGGCTTCTCATCCACAAAAAAGAAGGTTGGAAAGCATACCCCTATGTTTGGAATGCGGACCAATCGGACGCCAAGTTGAAAGTCGCCGGAAAACGCATTCCGGTTTCTGTCATTTGGGAAGACGGCTCCAAAGGGACTGTAGATTATGCTGTTCCCAATATGAACCAATGCAAAGGGTGCCACGTTAATGCTCTTAAGGAATTTGCACCGATCGGCCCAAAGGTTCGAAATTTAAATCGGATCCATCATTCAGATGCTGGGCAGCGGCATAATCAAATAGCGTACCTGAGAGACCTAGGATTTATTGGTGGCGGGCCTGATAAAGCTTCCGAGATGCCCAAGGTGCCCGAGCCTTTTACCATATCCGATGGAAATCTATTTGACCGTTCGAGATCATATCTGGATGGAAATTGCGCGCATTGCCATTCTCCGGGGCGACCTGCGGATACGAGCGGTCTATATCTGAATTTCGAGGAAAACCGAGAAGTCCATTGGGGTGTTAATAAGCCCCCAGTTGCCGCCGGACGTGGCAGCGGAGGGCATCTGGTTGACATAAAACCGGGCCGTCCCGATCAATCGATCTTGCTATTTCGGATGCAAAGTACAGATCCCGGCATAATGATGCCCGAACTAGGGCGTTCGCTTATTCATAAAGAAGGCATCGAACTGATCGAAAAATTCATCAAGGCATTGGACTAACCTAAACAGCTTTTCCTGTGAGCGTTGTCCGCTCAGATAACTCGATCCAGTTTCCGTCTTTGTCGCGAACAAAGCTAAACCGAACTGTCGTCCCAAGTGTTCTTGGCGGGGCACCTTCAATACCGCCAGACTGGATGATCTGTGCATGGGTGTTATCCGCCTCAAAAATTTGCGCGGTGAGATATCTGTAGCCTTTAGCCAAGTAGGGGATGTCTTTGGGAAGATCGGGGCTTTGTTCGGCAATTAAAACAGTCTCGCCGCAGTTAATACGAACCGCACCCAGGCTTTCGGTTTTTGGAAACTCCATAGCCGTATTATAAAACTGTATAAAATCGGCAAGGCTGGAAGTGGCGACTTGAACGCCAATGGTACTCACACCCTGATAGCCCGTGGGCACCAACATGACTTTGTTACCGTCAGGGTCCGTTTTTTCGATGGTTTCTGAAATGCCATCGCGGGCGAGGATCAGGCATTGGTAGCCCGAAGGCCCTGCGTCGATTAGGGGATCTCTTGCATGGTTTATTTTGAGGATGGGGCCAGTAGGGCCATCACCAAGGAAGTGGCGGTGTTGGTGGACACCGCCGCCAAGTTTACCAAGGTGATCAAAAGTGAGCCCGATTTCTTCCTGCCAAAAATGAAGCATTTCATCTTTGTTGTTTGTAAATAATCCAATATCAAGATGGTTTTTCGCAAGTTGCATGCTGTCTGTCCCGGCAGTTTATTTTTGAAAACATTTTACGAAGCTATTGCCGGGCGATCAATGCAAATGTGAGAAGGGGCCGACAAGCGGCCCCAACTTCATTAATCCATCAAGCCTTCAGCTTTCAAGGACGCGAGGACAGCAGGACGTGCAGCAGTGCGTTGTTGAAAGGCTTGCATTTTCGGCCACGGGCTCAAATCAATACCAGTGAAATTTGTCCAGTTGGTTACAACAAACAAGTAAGCATCAGCTACAGAGAAATCTGAGCCGAGGAGGTAGTCTCTGCCATCAGCAAAAATATTCTCAAAGTTTGTTAGTTTCTTGCTGACGTTTGCAACCGCTGCTGTGCGTTCTTCTTCTGTCAGATCGCGACCTGAGAAAAAAGGACCAAACGCTTTGTGGAGCTCGGTTGCAACAAAGTTCAAATGCTGTTGCAGACGCGCGCGCTCAATTGTGCCATATGCTGGCGCCAAAGAGGCTTCTGGTTTTTGGTCTGCAAGATACTGCAAAATGGAGGCTCCTTCTAGCAGGGTATCGCCAGTATCAAGTGTCAGGGCCGGCACATATCCATGCGGGTTGATTTCCCGAAAGTCATTTCCATGTTCCGTTTTCTTTGTCGCGCCATCAACTTTTTCAAGTTCATATTTGGCGCCAACTTCATTGAGAACAATGTGGGTCGCAAGTGAACAAGCACCTGGCATGTAGTAAAGTTTCATGGAAATCTCCTTCAGTGTAATGACATGCATATTCGCATGTGTCAGAGATATGTTTGTAGGTTACATTTGTAAACCATGTAACTTTATGATATTACATTATCTAGTAACCATATGGTAACCTGGAGTAACCCCATGGCGCTGAAAGTCAGAAAAAATAAAAGCCCTGAAATCCCGAACGATTGTCCGCTTGATGCATGTCTGTCAGCCATTGGCGGGGCATGGACGACAAATATCGTGTGGTACTTGCGCGGTGGGCCTCGGCGTTTTAGTGAACTCCGCTATGACATTCCGGGCATTTCTGCGAAAATGTTGACTACCCGTCTTCGCGACATGGAGAGAAAATATATCGTGGATCGGGCGGTCCTGCCTACGTCTCCGCCGTCTGTTGAATATAGTTTGACCGACCTCGGGCATGAACTAATGCCTGTGATTGAAAGCATCGCAGAGGTCGGGCACAAGTTGAAGATGAGAGCTGCAGCAAACATTAAGAAAAATCAGAAACCGGCGCCCGCAGAAGCGACGGCATCGGCCCCTTCAGTTCACGCGAGCTGAAGGTGTTCTCTTGTGTCTTTTGGCATGGCGGAACCAAAGGGGACGTCACCTGCAATAGTGATCCTGTGTAATTCCCGACGAAACCCATCGTAATCATTCATTGCAAAATGCATAGCGCAACGATTATCCCACATGGCAACGGAATTTTTTTGCCAACGGAAGCGGCATTTGAATTCCTCTTGGAGGCAATGTTTGAAAAGCTTTTGTAAAATTTCACGACTATCGCTTTCACTCATCCCTTTAAGGCGAATTGTATAAACTGGATTTATGAAAAGTGATTTCTCGTCGGTTTCGGGATGCGTGCGCACCAACGGATGTTCCATTTCCTCATGAGCTTTTTCGCTTCGGATGATGGTCATGGATTTTTTGTCCGTATCACCCAATAAACTTTTTCCGGTTCCATAGGGGCGCTTTGCAGAATGTACGGCAATTAGGGGCTCGATGATTTGTTTCATGCCCTCCGATAATGTTTCATAGGCGAGGGTCATGTTGGCGAACAACGTGTCGCCGCCATATGGGGGTATATCTATTCCGTGTAAAATTGTTGCAAGGGGCGGACTTTCTTGAAAAGACCAATCAGAATGCCATTGCCCACCAAAATTGATTGTTTTAGTTTCGCTGGCTTCCTTTAAAACCGCAATCACTTCGGGGTGGTCATCCATTGTTTTGACGTAAGGTTCCAAGCCGAACGGACCGAAATTGGCCGCAAATTTCACATACTCTTCGGTTGTCATTTCTTGATCCCGAAAAAAGACGACGGTGTGATCAAGGAATGCCTGCCGAATTTCAGTAACTGTCTCAGCGTCTAGCTGCCGAAGGTCGACACCAGAAATTTCAGCACCGATTGTTCCGGTTATAGGAGCGACGGTTATTTTTTTGTATTTAGTCATGATTTCTCTCCCAGAATGAGATGTGTCTTTAATCTTGCGCGCGTCTACTGGCTTGTAGTTCCCGGTGCGAAATGTAGGTAGTCGCGCCAACAACGATAGCTCCGCCGAGTAGAACAAAATGGTCTAATCCTTCGTCGAACAAGAAATATCCAATGATGATCGCCCAAATTAGCTGCAAGAAGCCAATAGGTTGTGTCACTGTAATTGGCGCTGCTTTCAAGGCTCGAGTGATGGCGTAATGTCCTGTGGTAGCAAAGAACGCAGTCAAAAATAGCCACATGAGTTCTTCAATCGTTGGTGTTTGCCATTGAAGGATCGCGCCGGGGATCATAGCGATGGTACAGCCAACAGATACCATTCCCACAATCATGATGGAGCTTTCTGTGTCGGTTAGTTTTTTCGCGATCAGAAACGATGCTGCGAACAATGGTGTGGCGCAGAGTTGGGCAATCTGCCCCAGGTTCAATTCTTGAAAACCCGGTCTCAGGATAATTACGGTTCCAATAAAACCGAGCACAATTCCTAAAATACGCCGCGCCCGCAATTTCTCGCCAAGGAATAATGCAGCCCCGATAGCCGTGAAAATAGGAGATGCATAGCCAATGGCAGTGACTTCCGCGACGGGAATACGGGCCATGGCATAGAACCATAAACCAACACCGATAGTGTGAACAATGCTGCGAGCGGTATATAATTTAACGGTAAGCGGCGACATGCTTTTGGGCCAGTGACGGATCAACAATGGAAGCGTCATTAGGGTTCCAAACAAATATCGAATAAAGGCGGCTTCAAGGCTTGGTATGTTTGAGCCCAAGTATCTAATGACGCTGGTCATAGCAACAAACAGAAGTGTTGCAAGGACCATCCAGCAAACGCCTTGGAGAACGAGGTTTCCTCGAATAGTTGAAATGAGAGGCACGCAGCATCCTTTATTATTTTTATTAGTCTTATGTTCTAGGAAAAAAGGACAAGTGTCTAGTTACTTAGCATGCTAACGAATTTATTCCGAAGTTTGAACGATACATTTAAGACCCGGCAGGCCACCATTCTGCATATTGCCTTTCGCAGAAACCCGGTAACTTTTTAATTAAAATCTGTGTGCCATTCTCTAACTGAACTGTGCCGTTGAATTCACCGAAGAGTTGGTGAAAATCAAACCCACATTCGATCTTATCATTAAAAGCAGAATAGAGGCCTTCGGATTTGAAGGTAAGCTCAGTTTTCCCATCATCTGAGTGGATCCGCCAATCTTGGCTAAGATCATCTTGATTATAGTCAAACATGACGAGACCTAACGGTATCATTTTTCCGTCAACCCACAGGACATTTTCAGAAACACCAGTTTCATTGACGCCGTTAGACAAGTTTAAGCCAATGAGTTGACCTGCTTCATTCTGCCCCGTAATACATGCCCAATTCCAGAAAGTATCTCTGCGCAAAAATCCTGCCGTAAAATCATGGTGGGCGGTGGCATTCATAGCGTTGAGGTCGAATTTTTCACCGTCCAAAAAAAGCTCTCCTGCGGCTTCGATGCCAGCGACTTTTTGGCAATATGTCCACCCATTGGCGGCGGTCGGTGTGCAAAGGCGTAAAGTGTCGAATACCGATGCTTCTTCACTGAAAGATAGGCTTAACACAGGGGCTTCGTTGATCCTTACCTGCAGATGTTTTTCTCGCCCTTCAAGCCGGCTTTCAAATGAAACGTGAAGCCCTTTGCCCGCAAGAATGGATGTGCCATCATCTGGATCCAGATTAATTTGCCCCGTGTCACCCTCTCCAATACGGCAACCTTTTTTCAAGGTTTTCCCAGTTTTTCGATCGAAAACGTAAAAGAAAACGGTTTTTTGCTGATTGGCAAATGTCAGGGAACAGCCTGCGATGAACCGTTCCGACGTAAATCCTAGAAAGTGAAAATGGACAAAACGTCTTTCCCGTTGAGAGGCAGGGAGCATTGTTCTAAAGGGCGTGCGCAAGGGGTAATCTTGATAATTGATGTTTCCAACAGGATTTTCGAATTTCCCAAATGTGACTTTGCCTTCGTTTTGCAAGAACTGCTTTTGCATCAGTATCCTCCCCTTTTTTTGAGAGTATCATTGCTGAGTTTGCTGGGGAGCACAATAGCCGCGTTTGGCAAGCTCCTGTTATTCAGCGGCGGCTGGCATCTCCAGATTGATGAGCTCCTGTATTTCAGAGCGACAGGACCCGCAATTCGTACCGGCTTTCAAACACTCGCCAATAGCAGTGGTTGTCAGGCAACCACTTTCAGTAATCGCCGATTGGATTTGATTTTGCCCAACTGAAAAACAAGAGCAAACAATTGCGCCGATGTCTGGCGTATCCGCGGGCGGTCGACCTGCAACGATACGATGGCGAAGAAATACATTTTCAAATGGTTGCCCAAGCTCACCCGCAATCCATGATCTGGATATATCTATAGGTGTCACTGACAGATATAGTGCGCCCGTGAGCTGGTTTTCCTGAAACGTTGCGTATCGATTTGCGCCCGTGAATTTATCCGCATAGGTGATGAGATCCGATGTTTTCAACACTTCAGTGGCAAATTTTAGAGGATTAGTTAGCAGGTTTTTGAAAGCAAATTCTATCCGCCATCCATCGTTGCATTTGGCGGCTGCCCAGTAATCAGCTGAGAAAGTCGCGGGTTTATCCTGAACAATGAGAAACCCCTTAAGCGCAACGTTAAAAAGACGTATGTTACAAGGGATGTTCTTAGTGGCAGGCTGACCCGAATAGGGATCAACGATTGCGGGGATGAGTGTGCCTACGCGTCCATTAGATGCAAACTCATCTGTCCAGTGAATAGGCACAAATATGCTGCCGCTTTGCACTTTGTCTGTGACGTGAGCTCTCACGACAATTGAAGAAAGGTCACTTGAAATTTCAACCAAATCGGTATTGCCTATACCAAGCTTACTTGCGTCTATTGGATGGATTTCGGCAAAAGGCTCCGTTAGATGCTGAGATAGCCGTGGACTTTTACCTGTGCGTGTCATGGTGTGCCAATGATCGCGAACCCGCCCGGTATTTAGGGTGTAGGGGTACTTGTCACCGGTCTTAGATTTTTGCGCGCTTGCTTGAGTTTGAAAACGCGCTTTTCCATTGGGGGTGAAGAAATTTCCATTAGCAAAAAAGCGTCTATCAGCGGTGTCACGTTTGCGCGTAAGGGGCCATTGTAACGGCGCCATGTCTGCATATTCATCGTCAGAATAGTCTGCAATAATGCCAATATCGAAGTCACGGGTTCCGCTGTTCTCAGATGCAGATAGTGCTGCGAATTCCCGAGCAATGTCAGCGCTTTTAGTGTAGGAGAAACCGTTTGTAAATCCCATGCGCTTCGCAATTTCGGTGAACTGCCACCAGTCTGCTTTTGCATCCCCCGGGGCTTTTAGAAAGGCGCGCTGCCGTGACATTCGGCGTTCGGAATTTGTAACCAGTCCCTCTTTTTCGCCCCACCCGAGGCTAGGTAGTTTGACGTGGGCCAGCGCTGTTGTATCCGTATGAGATTGAATGTCTGAGACAACGACAAAAGGGCATGCCTGCAGGGCTGATTTTACAAAATTTGCATCTGGAAGGCTGTCCACCGGGTTGGTTGCCATGATCCAGATAGCTTTAATTTGGCCGCTCATTACAGCCTTGAACATATCCACTGCTTTGAGGCCGGGTTTTTGGGCGATGGTGGGCGACTTCCAAAAGGATTGAACGATTGTCCGGTGACCTTCGTTCTCGATGTCCATATGACAGGCAAGCATATTGGCCAGGCCGCCAACTTCACGCCCACCCATAGCATTGGGTTGTCCCGTAATAGAAAATGGCCCCATACCAGCGCGGCCAATGCGCCCCGTTGCCAAATGACAACTAAGGATGGCATTGACTTTATCCGTCCCGACAACAGATTGGTTCACGCCTTGGCTATAGACTGTGACTGTTTTATCGGTTTTTCCAAATAATTCGTAGAACTGCTGAATTGCGGACAATGTTAGTCCGGTCTGACGAATGAGTTCAGCCTCTGAGAGGTTGTTTGCGGCATCCACGGCATCTCTAAACCCGGTTGTATGTTGGTCAATATAAGGAGTGTTCAGAAGTGAATTTTTGGATAAATAGGATAACAATCCTTGAAACAGGGCAACGTCTCCATCGGCCTTAATGGGGAGATGAAGATCTGCGATATCAGCGGTCATAGTTCGCCTTGGATCTACAAGAACAACTTTCATTTCAGGCCGGGCAATCTTTGCAGCGACAATACGCTGGTAAATTACGGGATGGCACCACGCCAAGTTCGACCCAACAAGGACAATAACATCGGCAAGTTCCAAATCTTCGTAGGTGCCGGGCACCGTATCCGATCCAAAAGTTTGCTTGTGCCCCGCCACACTTGAGGACATGCACAAGCGAGAGTTTGTATCGATATTAGCGGAACCGATGTACCCTTTCATCAGTTTGTTGGCGACGTAATAGTCTTCGGTTAGCAACTGACCAGAGACATAAAACGCAACGGAGTCTGGACCGTACGCCTTTATGGTTTTCTTGAACTTATCCGCCACATGATCAAGAGCTGTATCCCAATCGGTCGGACTGCCAAGGATCTCCGGATGTAGCAGCCTTCCAGATAGATCCAGAGTTTCACCCAAAGCGGATCCTTTCGAACAAAGCCTGCCGTAGTTAGCCGGATGATCGGGATCGCCTTTTATATCAATTGTTCCTGCGCTGGTTTTCGTTGCCAGAACACCGCATCCGACGCCGCAATAGGCACATGTGGTTTTGACCGTTTCACCAACCTGGATATCTTCTTGCATTATTTAATGCCATCACTTGATGTCTGCAATCCAAGCAGGATGTCATCGCCGTCTTGTTTGATGGGGAAACTTAATGTTGACCCTTCATCCGGCCCTTGAACTTCACCGGTCTCTAGCGAGATCACCCAGTTATGAAGCGGGCAAGTGACGCAACCGTCATGGACGATCCCTTGGCTTAAGGGGCCATTCTTGTGAGGACATTTATCTTCAAGCGCAAAGACTTTGTCATCAGCACTCCTGAACAGGGCGATGGTCAGATCTCCGTTTTTAACGCATCTTGATCCGCGTTTTGGGATGTCTGACAGTTTGCCAATTTTGATCCAATTTTTCTGAAATGCATTCATTCTGCTGCCTCTTGCCCGAAAATAGCGAGGGGATTAAATTCGTGTTTGTCTTTGCCTGAAACACGTTCTGACCAAGGATCATGCTGGGCAAATTTTTGAGAGTAGACAAAGCGTTGGTACAGGTTTTTGCGCCCGATATCATCGTCAAGGATTTGGCTTCGAATTTCATCCACTCCGACACGTTTTGCCCATTTGTAAATACGTTCCAGATAATGACCTTGCTCACGGTAGAGCTGGGTTAGTGCCACGATATATTCGAGGGCTTCATCTTCGCTTGAGGCGTGACCAAGGAGCTCGGTGCCTTTGATATCCAAGCCAGCGGCGCCTGCGAAGTGAATGTCATATCCAGAATCCACGCAAATCACACCAATGTCTTTACAGGTCGCTTCTGAACAATTTCTAGGGCAACCGGAGACTGCCAATTTCAATTTTGCAGGTGTCCAAGATCCCCACATAAATTTTTCAATTCGAATGCCGAAACCAGTTGAGTCTTGGGTCCCAAAGCGGCACCAGTCGGATCCCACGCAGGTTTTAACGGTGCGCAGGCCTTTGGCATATGCTTGGCCTGAGACGAAACCTGCATCACCAAGATCAGACCAGACACCGAGCAAATCTTCCTTTTTGACGCCCAGCATATCAATGCGCTGACCACCTGTAACTTTCACCGCGGGGATATCAAATTTATCAACAACATCCGCAATTGCCCGCAGCTCATCAGAGGATGTCATACCGCCCCACATGCGAGGAACCACAGAATAAGTGCCATCTTTTTGAATGTTGGCGTGGACACGCTCGTTAATATAACGAGACTGGTAATCGTCCTCATATTCGCCGGGCCAGTCGCTGACGAGGTAGTAGTTAAGAGCGGGCCGGCACTTTGCGCAGCCACAAGATGTCTTCCATTCAAGCTCTTGCATGACAGCGGGAATAGATTTGAGGCTTTTAACCTGAATTAACCGGCGAACATCATCATGTCCAAGGTCAGTGCAGGGACAAACGGCGGCTACTTTTGAGGGATCATACGTATCCCCCAAAGTCACACTCATCAATTGTTCTACTAACCCTGTACAAGTTCCGCAGGACGCTGAGGCTTTTGTGTGGGACCGAACCTCATCAAGAGTATTCAGTTTTTTGTCGGTGATGGCCGTTACGATTACAGATTTACAAATGCCGTTACAGCCACAAATTTCTGCATCATCGGGCAGAGCTGCAACGGCTTGCATCGGGTCCAGCGATGCGCCGCCTTGATAGGCTTGACCGAAAATGAGGCTATCGCGCATTTCGGAAATATCTGTTCCTTTCTTAAGCAAATCAAAGAACCATGGGCCGTCAGTTGTCTCTCCGTATTGAACCGCGCCGATAATCCGGTTTTCTTTTAGAACTAAACGCTTGTAGATACCTTGCGCCGCATCACGCAGAACGATTTCTTCTCTATCATCGGCCTCTGCAAAATCACCAGCAGAATAAAGATCCACACCAGTGACTTTCAGTTTTGTGGCTGTGACAGATCCGGTAAATTCGGCGTTGCCGCCAGTCAGGTTTTTGGCAAGAACCTTCGCCATTTCATATAATGGTGCAACAAGGCCGTAGCAGTCACCGCGATGTTCCACGCATTCACCAAGGGCATACACATCTGGATCAGATGTTTGCATTTTGTCGTCCACAAGTATGCCGCGATTGCAATCGATGTCAGCGTCTTTTGCAAGACTGAATGAGGGACGAATGCCAACCGCCATAATGACGATGCTTGCATCAATCACAGTGCCGTCGTCTAAGGTAATGCCTGAAACGCGGCCATCTTTACCCAAAATTTCCTTGGAGTTGACCTCAGTTAAGACCTCAATCCCTTTGTCTTTGATGGCCTTTTCAAGCAAGTAACCGGCAGCAGGGTCTAATTGTCGTTCCATCAAAGTGGGCATCAAGTGAAGAACGGTTACATCCATTCCTCTAGCTTTGAGCCCTGCCGCGGCTTCTAATCCAAGGAGGCCACCGCCGATGACAACTGCCCGGCCTTTGGATTTGGCTGCTGTTAGCATGGCGCCCACATCATCCAAGTCGCGGTATACCAAAACGCCGTCTAGATCATGGCCGGGAAGCGGAATAATGAACGGATTAGAACCTGTGGCGATGACTAATTTGTCATAAGATGCAACAACGCCCGCCTCTGATGTAACCGTCTTTAAATTCCGGTCAATTTCGGTGATTTTGGCACCTTTGAGCAAAGTTACATTATTTGCCTCATACCACGCATCATCATGGGTGATGATGTCTTCGTATGTTTTCTCGCCAGAAAGAACCGGAGATAACATCAACCTATTGTAGTTGACCCGAGGTTCGGCGTTGAAAATAGTAACGTCATAGGCGGTTGCGTCTTCTTCGAATAAATGTTCCAACATCCTGCCCGGTGCCATGCCATTTCCGATAATTACAAGTTTTTGTGTCATTTTTCTCTCTTCCTTTAAATGGCAAAGGATGCAGTTTCAGATTTGCCAGAATTTTGTCTGGCAATCCGGGTTTCCCGTTTTTCGCGGATAGATTGAAGTTGGTCTTCGCTTGGGTTCGCGCCGCCTTCGTAGACGTCCAAGAAACTTAAAAGTTCTTCTCGGTAGGCGTAATAATCAGGGTGTTCGAGTAATGCTTTTCGAGATCGCGGACGAGGGAGGTCAACTTCCATGATGTTGCCAATTTTCGCGTTTGGCCCGTTAGACATCATCACCACACGGTCAGCTAGCAGAATAGCTTCATCAACATCATGAGTGACACAAATCGCTGTGACTTGGGTGCGTTTCCAAACGTCCATAAGAACATCCTGCAGCTCCCATCGGGTCAAGCTGTCCAACATCCCAAACGGCTCATCCAGTAATAAAAGTTTTGGAGACAGGGCAAATGCACGGGCAATGCCAACACGTTGCCGCATTCCGTTTGAAAGGCCTGCTGCCATCTTATGCATGGAATCCCCAAGACCAACGCGAGAGAGGTAATATTCGACAACTTCAGCCCGCTCTGTTTTTGTGGCTTTTGGATAGACCCGCTCCACCCCGAGGGAGACATTGTCGTAGGCGGTCATCCAAGGCAGCAAAGACGGCGCTTGGAACACAACAGCGCGATCAGGACCAGCCTTCGTGACGTGGGTACCGTCCAGAATTATTGCGCCTTCAGATATTTTGTTTAGGCCCGACACCATCGATAAAACAGTGGATTTTCCGCATCCGGAATGACCGATGACAGAAATAAATTCGCCCTTTTTAATTTTGAGATCAAACCCATCCACAACTGTAAGTGGGCCGTTGGATGTTGGGTAGATTTTGGTTGTCTGACTAAACTCAACATACCGATCGGACCGGGTAGAGGCAGCGGCTTCGCTATACGCCGCTGGTACCTTCTCGTTCCGCGTGATGGGTACGATATTGGGGAGGTGCTTTTCAGTAATTTTTCCGCCCGCCCGTTCTGCGCCCAATGCCATTAGGTATTCTGTGATTTTGCCCCGAATTTTGATGAATTCTGGATCGTCATTCATGGATGCGCGATCTCTGGGATGGGGAAGTGAGATGTTAAACTCTTTTCCCAAAGTGGCATTAGGTCCGGGTTTTAAAGGAATAACGCGATCGGCCAGTAGAATGGCTTCATCCACATCATTGGTGATGAGGATGATTGTCTTTTTTTCCTTCTGAGAGATATCTGCGAACTCGTCTTGTAATTTGGATCGGGTTAGCGCGTCCAAAGCGGACAAAGGCTCATCCAACAGAAGAACTTCAGGCTGGGTGGCAAGGGCACGGGCTACCGAAACACGTTGCCGCATGCCACCAGATAACTCGTTTGGTTTACGGTGCTTGGCATGTTTCAGGCCAACCATTTCTATGTATTTATCGCAAAGTGCGCTGCGTTCTTTCTTAGGTTTTTTCTTGAGGACAGCATCTACGGCCAGTTCAATATTGGCCTGAACGGTCATCCAAGGCATGAGTGAGTAAGATTGGAAAACAACGCCCATATGAGTGCTGGGCTCGGTCACTTGCTTGCCTTGGAATATAACCCCGCCCTGATCAGGTTTAATAAGACCTGCGAGTGCAGAAATCAGAGTGGTTTTTCCAGACCCTGAAAATCCAACAATGGCAATAAACTCGCCTTGTTCGACTTTCAAATTAATGTCTGAGAGCACTTCGGTGCGGGTTCCGCCATGGTCAAAATGTTTTGACAGCCCTGATATTTCTAAAATCGGCATGGCAATTCCTAACGGTTTGACGAGAAGGTGAAGGCTTGTTGCAGGGTGTACATAACCCGATCCAACATGAAGCCAATGATGCCAATGGTAAGGACAGCCACAATGATTTTGGCGAGGGATTGGGAAGATCCATTTTGAAACTCGTCCCATACGAATTTACCAAGTCCCGGATTTTGCGCGAGCATTTCAGCCGCGATTAGAACCATCCATCCAACGCCCAGTGATAGGCGCAATCCAGTAAAAATCAACGGAAGAGACGACGGGAGTACCAACTTGGTGACGGTTTTATATGTTGGTAGCTGTAAAACGCGGCCCACATTCATCAAGTCTTTATCAACAGATGCAACGCCCAATGCCGTATTAATCAGGGTCGGCCATAAAGAACACAGGGTCACCGTTACAGCAGACACGACCAATGATTTTGGAAGGAAGGACGTCGGATTTGCATAGGCTGCAGACACGATCATGGTCACGATGGGTAACCAGGCCAGCGGCGATACTGGTTTAAATATCTGGATCAGCGGGTTTATGGCCCCGTTTACAGCTTTTGATAAGCCAGAGGCAATTCCAAGGGGGATCGCAATTGCTGTCGCAATTATAAAGCCCAACCCCACAGTAAACAGAGATGTGAATATCTGATCTATGTAGGTTGGTTTACCCGTGTATTTGCGATGTTTGACTTTGTGCGCTTTACCTGCGGCAATTAATTGCTCGTTCCTCACGGCTTGCCGCTCAAAGAAAGCATCGGCTTTTGCCCGTTCCCGAACATGGTCGTCCCATAAGTTAAGAGCTTGCTCCCATACGGCCATAGGGCCAGGAATAGTTCCTAGCGATGTTGTTACTTTTGGTGCGAGCGCTCCCCATGCCACGAGAAATAAAATGATCCCGGTTAAGGGAATAATGAGCACGCGGCGCAGTTCAATAAGCTGCTCTTTAGCGTCGTCACCAGCGGCTATTTTCAGCAAAGGTGTTATCCATGAAAAACCTAACGCGTCAAGCCATCCGGAAGTGGCATTAATTTTAGAAAATATCTTTTCCTGTCGGGCTTTTTTCTTTTCTGCAGCTTCTGGGTTTTCAATTGGTGATGCTGTGGAAGAGGCCATGTTATTTTCCTTATTACTCGGTAATGCTTGGGGTGCGACACACCACATCCCGGAAATGGTGTTAGCCGCCGACAATCGCGCCAGCTTTGACGGTCTCGTTCGATTTCAAACCGATGGTATGTACGTTGATATAGGCA
>Ga0209826_1000824_pt1 | contig 22181 bp, 17 predicted proteins | sample GOMGulsemesocosm_5_FD_184637 | JGI IMG/M metagenome (GOLD analysis project Ga0209826, IMG submission 184637) | Methane-oxidizing microbial communities from mesocosms in the Gulf of Mexico - GOM15C Gulf of Mexico (SPAdes) (version 2) | ecosystem: Environmental > Aquatic > Marine > Cold seeps... | reverse complement strand
CCAGAATATTGCACAAAACGGACAAGCGGATCATCCACACTTTCAACACAAATACTCTCCATGGGATTTTATTACAATCAGCCTAATATATTAATGAAGTCCTTTTAACCAGAAACGGATGATAAAAAGGACCACACATACGTACACAGACATTTCAGTACGACGCTTATCCCCTGAGCTCGCGACGCAGGATTTTACCCACATTGGACTTGGGCAGCTCCGCCATAAATGTCACCTGCTTAGGTACCTTGTAGGCGGTCAGTTGCTGACGGCAATAATCCCGTAGCGCCTCTTCCGTCAGGTTGGTGTCAGTAGCGACGACATACAACTTCACGGCTTCGCCGCTCTTTTCGTCGGCCACCCCCACCGCCGCGCTTTCCAGCACCTGCGGGTGCCCTCCGGCCACTTCTTCAATTTCACTGGGGTAAACATTAAAACCCGAAACAATAATCATGTCTTTCTTGCGGTCGACAAGACGCAAACTGCCGTTCTCCTGGCGAATAGCCACATCACCTGTTTTCAACCAGCCGTGCTCATCAATGGACTCAGCAGTGGCTTGTGGTCTATTCCAGTAGCCTTGTAACATCTGCGGCCCACGGGCAAACAGTTCTCCCTCCTGTCCATCGGGTAGTTCTTCACCCAGTTCGTCCACAATTTTTACCTGGGTGCCTGCCGTAGGCTCACCAATACTGCCCAGTGGGTGAATGTCAGGATGACTAATCGAAAGAACACCCGATGATTCCGTCAGTCCGTAGCCCTCTCTAATACGGCAGCCTGTTTTTTCTTGCCAGCCCTGCGCTATATCCGACACCAGTGCAGTCCCGCCAGAGACGGTAATTTTCAGTTGACTGAAATCCACCTGGTCTATAGCAGGATGATTTAACATGCCACTAAACAGAGTGTTGATACCGGCAAAACCAGTGAAAGGAAAGTCCTTGATGGTGTTGATCATCGCAGTCATATCTCTCGGATTCGGGATCAATACCGACAGGCCACCGCGAAAAATCATGCCGTTCAGATGGGTGGCAAAACCATAAACATGATAAAGCGGCAGCGGGGCAATAAAAATCTCACAGCCATCTTCGAATGTATCTGCGGCGATTTCACCTTGCTTTGTACAGGCGAAGAAGTTGCCGTGGGTGAGCACCGCGCCTTTGGCCACACCCGTGGTACCCCCAGTATATTGCAGCACAAGAATACTCTCCATCGACAGGGGTACAGGCGGAAGCTGCGCCCGCGCGCCCATCACCAGAGCATCGGGAAAGGTGGTGATGCAATCGTCGAGCGAGGATTCTGGCGCCGGCTGGGCTGCATGCATGTCGAACACATTGCTGACGATAACCTTTTCAATTGCGGTTTGAGGCACCACCTTTTCCAGCACCGGCAGGAAGTCCGACAAGACCACCACCGCCTTGGCCCCTGAGTCATTAAACTGGTGCACCAGTTCGCGCTCTGTGTAGAGCGGATTGGTATTGACCAGAATGACTCCGGCACGAATAGCGCCCCAAGCGACGATAGGATACTGATTCAGATTGGGTAGCTGTATCGCCAGGCGGTCACCTGCTTTGAGCCCCCCCTCGTTGAGTAAATAAGCGGCAAAATCACCCGTGTGCTTTTCCAATTCAGAGAAGCTCAGGTTCTGCCCTAGACAATTAAAGGCCGGCTTGTCGGCGTAGGTCTGGCAAGCTTGCAGAAAGACCTCAACCAGGTTGTTATAACCTTCGGCATTGAGTTCTTTCAGCATCTGTTCGCTGTAACGTGTATTGGCAGTTTGTGACGACTTCATAACATATCTCTCTGTTCTGGCCCTGTCAATCTGGTGCGATTGACTAGGGTTTTATGATCACTTTCCCGCAACGCTCCGGTTCATGACCCTGTTCAGTGCATCGGTGGTATTCTCGAGAGGAAATACCTCATCTATCACAACGCTTACCTTGCCCTCATATACCATTGCAGAAACTCCTGTATTTTCCGGAGTAATCCTGTGGTTACGTCATGGCAAACATACCCGAGAAAACACCGACGACTGAGTAGCCATTGACAAGTGTCAAGCTGACGGGTACCTGAGGTATACGAACCGACTAAAAACCAATGGCCCGAAGGTGACTATTCCAAATTACGGCTGTCACCAAAATGACATTTGGTTTTTAAATTGACGTTAATTTTTTGACAAAAACTGGCGTTTTATTCCTCTAATTCTATAGCGTCTCTGTGACCTTATTGAGATGAGGAGGCACATCTGGGTTAAATCCACGCCGCAAAGACAACTCATTAGCCATACGATAAAAACTCTGAATCTGCAGTAATGGCGCACACGCAGGATGGACAGAAGGTATCACTGGCAAGCGCCAGGGAGCAGGCTCCCCCGTAGCAGCTAACATGACTTTGGCATCACGGTTTAAAAAATCCTCCGCGACCTCGGCAAGCCCGGCACTGGAGTTGTCTTCCTGTCCAAACATTAATACCGGAAAGCCTGGACCAACAATGGCCATAGGCCCATGCTTGACCTCTGCAGAACTGAGCGCTTCAGCGTGCAGGCCACATGTCTCCTTAAACTTTAATGCCGCCTCTAGCGCCACACCAAAGCCGTAACCACGACCGAGCACAAAAAGATTTCGCGCGGTCGCTAGATTTTCAACAACGGATGACCAGTCCAGCTCCCACGCCTGTAACATTTGTCCAGGCAATAACGCCAAGCCCTCTTGCAAGGCTTTATCGCCACTCCAGCAGCTTACCAAGTGCAATAGCGCTGAAAGTGAACAGATAAAGCTCTTGGTTGCAGCAACGCTTATTTCAGGACCAGCGTGCAGAGGAATCACAATGTCCGCGGCTTCTGCAAGCGGTGAGTCTACATTGTTAACCAGCGCTATCACTATTGCTCCAGACTTCTTTGCAGACTCAGCCTGACAAATTAAGTCAGGGCTCATACCAGACTGTGATATCGCAACAAATAACGCCCCATCCATTTTGGTAGAGGCTCCGTAGACAGAGCTTACCGAAGGTGCCGCAGAAGACGACACCAAACCCACGATGGTCTCGAACAGATATTTTCCGTAACTCGCGGCGTGATCTGAACTACCTCTGGCACAGGTGACAATGACACGAGGAGACATTCCTCTCAGGTGCTCTCCCAACCCTTTCATCAAGTCGTGATTTTCTTGAAGCTGTCGTGCAACGGCAGCTGAAGCTTCAGCCGCTTCCGTAAACATTAATGTGCTGGGTACTTTCTGATTATTAAGCATTTATGTAAATTGCCTTTAAATTTTAATTGAAAAAAGTATATTTTGATTTTATCTATATCTTAAATTCACTTCCCGCCGAAAGTCCTGCCGCATAATAAAATTCTCTGGCGGCCTCTTTAACCTGACTGGAAACACGAGGTATCTGAGCCATTGTAAAAACCGTAGCCGGCGCGAGAATACCCATTGCGGCTACGGTTTCACCGTGAGAGTTATAGATGGGTACCGCCAAGCCGCGTACATTATCGCAAAACTCACGATTTTCAACGGCATAACCACGCGCCACCACTCGAAGAGACTCCTCATTCAGACCTCTTAAAGTAGTCAGTGTCTTATCCGTATTTTTTCTAAAACCCACGGCTTTGTTAACTTCTTCGATTCGCCCATGAAACTTATGAGCTAAAAACACCTTCCCAACTGATGTTGAATGAAGTGGCATCTCCACACCCGGTGCGTAAGAGGCTTTTACTGAACTCGGGCTCTCACAGACTTCCATAATGACGCCACAATATTGATTGGGAACGGCTAACTGCGCCGTATATCCAGTCTTGATCGCCAATTCATTTAGAATTCTCATAGAGCTTGATCGCAGGCGACTTTCCGTGACCTCTTTAACCCCAAGTTTGACCAGTGAAGTTCCAACTTTGTAACAGCGACCCTGCTTCTGTACAAATTCCTCGTGGCATAATGTTTTTAAAATTCTAAACAGTGTTGTTCGTGGAATACCCAGCTCCTTTTCAATATCAGAAGCCTGCATACCCTCCACTGAATTAATGAGGAGTTTCATTATTCGGCACGCGTTCACAAGATTCGGAACTAAGTAATCAGCCATGGTTAAACACCATCATTGATAAAACACAGTGAAGAAACCGACGCGACACATTGAATAACTTTCATAGCGAACCACCTCTAAGGTGTATTAACAGACAAGTCTGTTTGATCCCTTACAGAAAACCATGTTTTGTTGACAATCAATGGTCTGGCCCAAAAACCGATACTAAATATATAAAGTATGGTTAAAAACAACACACACATGCCCGCACGAAGGCCCAACCAATCACCAAACACGCCTATTAATAAAGGCACCAATGCTCCACCAAATATTCCCGTACACAAAATCCCCGAGAATGAGCCATGGTGTTCGCGCACAGAATTAAGCCCCAATGAAAAGATGATCGAGAACATGACTGAGATAAGGAACCCTGACAATGGAAATGCAATCAAAGCCACATCCAGAGGGCCAAACAATGCACAAGCCACACCAACAAGCGAGCCGACACTGAACAATTTAAGTACGACCCTTGAATCCATCAACTTCAACAGACCAAGTCCGACGAGACAACCAAGGGACATGAGCCCCCAAAACTGCCCCACCACAGAGGCACCCTCTTGCTCTGGATTGACGCCATGGTATTGATGAAGAAACTCCGACATAAAGTTGGCCAGACCCTGCTCAGTTCCCACATAAGCGACTATACCAAAGAAGAACAACATGACGGAACGAGACGCCAACAACTCTTTAAACACGGCTAAACCACGGCTTTTTTCATCTGCCTTCAACTCCAACGAAGGTATTGACATGCGACAAACCGCTACTATAACCAGCACAAATACGACGGCAAAAACCCAGTAGAGAGAGATCCAGTGTTTATCTTCTGGCGTTACTGCACTGAGTAATCCCAATACCCAAGAGCCATCAGCACTGCTGTACTGCTGCAAGGCCATCATCAGATAGGTGAAGACCAACGGGCTTACAAAGGAAGCCAAACCAAATACCAGTTGTGCCATCACCGAGAAAAAGGCGAAATTTTCTTCTCCGCCAGCAGTACGCATTAAAGGGTTAATAATGACCTGCAGCATGGCCATGCCCATGCCGATCACAAACAACGAGCCCAGTGCCACCAGGTAAACGGGAAACAATGAAAACATCAGCACCCCCGCCAGGTTCAGGCTAAAGGCAATAATCATTGACTTCTTTGTGCCTATGGACTCGATCATAAGTCCGGAGGGGATCGACACCAGTGCATAGGCCAGGAAAAATGAAAAAGGCAAGAAAGCCGCCAAGGTTAGGTTTAAATCATAGGTATCAATAATGGAGGGCATCAGCGGCCCAATAATATTGGTGACAAAAGAGATAACAAACCAAACTATTAAAATAAAACAAACCATGAATCCACTGCGTATCATAATGAAATCCTCGACATTAATTCAGCGTACAAAAACCACGGTTGCTGCACCGATACTGCCGGTCCGACTGCCGAAGTGTGCGGCACAAATTGTTACATTTTCCATAGCGGCAGGCTGAGCAATAGCCAAGGCACGCTGCTTAAGTTCCTCAATATAAAAATCACCTACATCAGTGATATCACAAGCAACAATAACTTTTTCAGGGCCGAGAATATTTATTAAGCTGGCAATACCCGTCGACAGATTATGAAGGTGCCATTGCATGGCCGATGTGTAGTTTGAATCACCCAGAAGGTAACCTTTAGCAATTGATTCGCCATTCACTGGTTCCTGATCGACTCCCGCCAACGAACTATAATATCGAACCATGGCTGCCACCGAAGCACAGGCCTGCAAACAACCACGGTTACCACACTCGCACAGAGCACCGCCTTGCTTAATGACCATATGCCCAAGCTCTCCGCCGCGATTTCGGCTGCCACCATAGAGCTCGCCGTTAAACTTCAAAGCACCGCCAATCCCGGCACCGACGGTGAGAAAAATGACATCACTGGAATCCATAGCGGCGCCATAACAATTTTCTGCCACCGCCATCATGTGGGCGTCATTCTCTATGTATACCGGCAGGTCAAATACTGAAGACAGTTCGACCTTCATATCCAGCCCCAGCAAATCGGGTATATGCTCTACTGCCCCTATCACCTTGCCGTCTTCAATCAAAGCTGGAACGCCGACACCGATACCCGCGACCCGAATGTTATGCTCCTTGGCGACATCCATCGACAGAGTAATTAACCTTCGCAGCTCGGAGACGATTGAGACTCTATCTACTGGCGTAGTGCAGCGACTGTGGAACAGGGTTTCACCATCCACCCGCAGCAGAGTGCACTGAGTCCAGGTCTCGCCTATTTCAATACCAACGGCGCAACTCATATCATTTGATTTTTCGTACATATCAGAATGATCCATCACATTAATCATACTTTTTTATAAATAAACTCAGTCAACACGGTACGGTTGTGTTTCCCGAATTCATCACCTGATCAAGCACTAAAACTGGCTGTTTTTCTTGTTCGATTATTGAAAAAATCTATGGTTCGGACATTGGTGGCGAAGCCGAGCATGGAAATATTCGATTCCAGATCATCGCCTATCGGTACATTGGGTATAATAGGTGTTAAGTCTGAAAACTGCTTTGCACCTAAAGGCTCTATATTTACTGAACCGACGGAAGAGATATAAATCGGTACACACTGAAGTGTTTTTCAAATGTTTCCGAGCGTGAATATTAACCGCCTCAATCCCGCACTCCTGCTCGCCAGCCGACAACACTACGCTTGGAGCAACGCCACCTGTCACCCCCGCAATCAGGACGGGCATTAACTTTTTAGCTGACGGGTCCGTTTTCATGGCTCTCCACCCCTCATGCTGACGTTAATCGATATTAGGTAGGTCACGTACCTAATTCCTAAAAAATCTATAAAAGGTATTTTTTAGAGAACAAAACTATTCTGGAGTTCTTAACTTACTAAAGACAGTTTCTATGACGGGATAATTATAGACAAGCCGATACCAGGATAACCCTCCAACGACCCAGCAGAAGTTCCACATATGGTACTCCCCCACAATAAGCATTAAATATTGACTATTCAGCGAATACGGCACTTCTTCGGCTGCCCGAACTTCGCCAAAGCTCGACAAGGGAATTCTGATTGATTTACGATCGAAGCCTTTGCACTGACCGGCATAGGACACTGGCCGCTAGTCCCAGATAATTGAGACGGTACGGGCAGCAGACCCACCTACTTCAGAGGCCAAGAAAGAAGCCATCTGTGGCCGAATGCGACCACGGGCTCATCGCGCATGAAACGCCTTCCTAACCTTTCGCAGTCCCAACCACAGCAAAATCAATACGCCAATCAAGACCAGTAGAATTTTGACTGCCATAATGGTAACCAAGCGAACGTAGGGGCTAGTATCCGCATTTCTCCCACTCTCTTTCGCGACAGGAAGCTCACCCAGCGATGCCTTAAATACCTCGACGGCTTTCAGCATGGTCTTCACCCTGTCACCCTCCCGTCCCGCCAAATTGCTCTTCTCTTCAGGGTCCTCTTTTAGATTGAACAACAAGAGTTCATGCCCAGAGACAAAACCTGACTGCAGCAGAGCCAGCGCCTCCATATCCCCCTCAAAGGGCAACTTCAGTTTCCAGTTACCGCTGCGGTAGGCGCGCAATTCACCACTCATATAATAGAAAAATTCCTGATCTTCTCTCTCGCCCTGGCCCGTCAGAACAGAACTTATATCTCTGCCGTCAATGGGCCTGTCACTTGGCACAGCTGCACCGCTCAGGGTGGCAAAGGTGGGCAACCAGTCCATCATAGTGGCTAAGCCCTCGGGCTGGATACCAGCAGTAATCCGGCCAGGCCAATAGGCAACCGCCGGAACTCGCATACCGCCCTCAAAAGTGTACTGCTTACCCTCTCTAAGCCCGCCGGCCGAGCCCCCTTGTGCGCCCATTAGCAACCAAGGCCCGTTATCGCTGGAAAAAACAACCAAAGTATTTTCTGACAGACCCCGTTCATCCAGTCGTTTGAGCACCTCTCCGACGCTCCAATCCAGCTCTTCAACCACATCTCCGTAGAGCCCACCGGCCGATTTCCCCTCAAACTCAGGGGATGCATAGATAGGTACGTGGGGCATATTGTGCGCAAGATAAAGAAAGAACGGCTGCTCTCTGTGCTTATCGATAAATTCTAGCGCTTTCTCGGTATAGGTCTTGGTCAGGTAGCGCTGATCAATTTCGTCAAAGGTGATCTCTTTGTCTCTAAAGTAATAGAGCCCCGCCATGTCGTTGCTGTATGGAACCCCGAAAAACTCATCAAAACCCTGATTCCATGGCATAAATTTCTCGTGATGACCAAGATGCCACTTGCCTACTAGGCCCGTCGCATAACCCACAGTTTTGAGCATTTCAGCAATAGTCACCTCTTCAGGGTCCATGCCCTGAAAACTCTCTGGGGTGAAGACACCGTGTATGCCCTGACGAATGGGGTAACGCCCGGTCAACAAGCCCGCCCGTGACGGCGTACACACGGGGGAAGCCGCATAGAATTGATCAAACTTGGCACCCTCTGCTGCCATTCGATCAATGTTGGGCGTGTTAATGGCCTGCGAGCCGTAGGCTCCGATATCACCGTAACCTAGGTCATCAGCAAAAATAAAAATGATGTTGGGCTGTCTGGCAGCAACAGCGAGGGAAGCCGTTCTCGGCTGAGCGAGCGAGGCCTCTGCTGGAGCATCAGCCTTTGCAATCGCTGAATTAACAAACAACAACACAACAAAAATATATAGCCTTGATTTCATATTGGCGCCTGCACAGGTTGTAGATAAAAATGTGAATAGGAAGATAGCGTACTACCAAAATAATCAGGAAACAGATGAGCTCCATCGCCGACAGTTGCTTCTGCAGACAGAGATATTGCCACTACTGTCGCCTATTGCCGAAATCTTTGAGTAATTCGACTGGTCCCTCTTGAGCCGTAAATAAACCTAGCCGGGGACAATCAATTACAAAATATAATTAATCTCCCGACCATAAGTTCGTGGACATTAAAAACGTAAGAAATATTTTTCTTGCCTCAGGACTACCTAACTCAACGACAAGAAATGTTATAATCTATAAACACCTAATATCTAATTGAAAAAAAAATTGAATAATTTTTTATCGAACAAAAAATAATACCTTTTTGATGATAGATAGTGTCTATTAATGGATACTTATACACAATTCGATGCTGGCGAAAACCACCGGAATCACCTATTAAAATCCATATATGGGACCAGCGGTCTAACCCTCGATACCTAGTATCGATTAAAAGTGCCCCCTGCCAGAGCATCGGCGCTTGAAACAGCCACATCAAGACAAGCTAACGCGTCAGTCGACACAAACCTGACATCACATGAGCGCCCTGCTCGTTTGCAGGAAAATGTTTTGGTTTTGCTATCCAAAAAAAATGCCAGCATAGGCTGGCATTTCCTTTTTCAGGTCTAACAGGTCGGATTAGAAATCCTTGTTCAGGGTGATACCGTAGGTGGCCGGTGAACCGCCAAAACCTATCAGCTTACCATCCTGTATTGGAGCATCGAAGCTTCCACCACCATTGTAGTGGTTATTCAGCACATTCCTGCCCCAGAGGGTCAGGTTGAGCTGGGACTCATCAAAGTAAACACCAGCGCGCAAGTTCAGCAAACCGTAGCCTTCACGCTGCTTCATAGGATCCCCGCTTTTTCCCTGACTAGAAAGGTAGGCGTATTCACCGAAGACATAACCCTCGGCACTATCGGCCAGAGTGAAGCTCTGCTTCAGACCCAGGTTGGCGAAGTGCAGCGGATCTTTGGCACCGGTTCGACTACAGACATCCTTTCCGTTTATAACGGTTAAGCTAGGATCATTCACACCGGTGAGCGCAGGAGTCGCCACCCAACAGGAGGAATTCTCAAAGCTCTTGAACTCTTTTTGCGTGTAGGCATAACCAAAGCTAACTTCGGTGTTCTGGGCTGGCTGCCAGAAGGTCTCTAGCTCAATACCACTAGTGGCAAATTTACCGGCGTTACGCAGAACATAGCTGTCGCCGTTAAAGCTGTTCGACTGGAAGTCGTTCATGATGGTGTAGTGTAACGCGGCATTGACGCGCAGCGCCTGATCTGGCAGTTCGGCCTTAACACCCAGCTCAAACGACTCGGTCGTCTCGGCAGCGAAGGAGGCTTCGACACCCACTGGAATACGGTCGGTATTGAGACCACCTGACTTGTAACCCGTGCCGTAGGAAGCGTAGGTCATCACATCTTCAGCCACGAACCAGCTCAACTTGAGGGTACCGCTGATCTGCGAGTCGTCCAGATTATCGTTTTCATCCACCCGCGGCGTGAGGCTGCCGAATAAGTGCTGCCCCCAACCGCGGCTTCGATAGGCATCAAACTGTGCCGCATAGGCGGGGGCAAGCAACAAGAGCGGGTTACTCTGCACATCGCCTAGAAGATCACCAGTCGCGGCGATATCACTGCCGCTGATTACTGGACCATCAACCAGGAGTTCACCGTCGAGGTATTCAGAGAAGGTAGTCGAGAGCTTTTTCTTTTCCTCGGTATAACGCAGGCCCGCCGTCAGAATAATATCTTCTGAAAAGTTGTAATCAAACTGACCGAAGAGCGCCCAACTTGTGGACTCCTGCTTGGCGTTATGACCGCCCGCCAAACCGTCGAAGGGATCTGCGCTAGGGGCAAAGGCTGGGTCATCAAACGCCACGCCAGGGGCGATTGTGAGACCATCCGCGCCAGCGGCGGTGAAACCAGCGCTGAGCGCATCAAATCCTGCTACAAACTCGTCAATACCCTCAGCCGCCTGAATAAACTCGCTCAGCTGTGTCCCAGTATCCAGAGAGTACACCAGATCAAGATCTTGCTGGGAGTAAAAGGCCCCGACCACCGCATTCATATTATCCGACACGAAGCTGAGGCGAAGTTCCTGAGAGAAGTTTTCCAACCCAGCATCGGATCCGGTATTAAAAAGGTCCGCATTGCTGAAGTCGGAGTCTTGGTAATCAGTGGAATTATACTTGCGGTAGGCGGTGACGGAAGTATAGGTGTAGTCACCCTGATCCCAGTTGACTTCGACCGACAGGCCGCGATCCTTGGAACTGGCTTCGGGTAGAACATTGACTGAGGTGGCGTAGCTATCGCTGACATCGCCTTCGTAGACGGTGGCGCCTAGGTCCTGCAAAATCGAATCAGTCGAGACATAACCATCCGCTACTGTCAGGTTGTCACCTATACCCACCACACCACAACACACTTCGCCAATCTTGGAGTAGTCGGCAATCACACGGATACTCAAGTCGTCTGTCGGTGTAATTAAGGCCTGCAGGCGCGTACCCCAACGATCGCGATTGTTTAACACATTATCGCCAAAACCCTCGGCGTCAATGTAGCCGTCGCGCTCGCTGCTAAATGCGGTACCACGCAAGACCAATACATCCTCAACCACTGACAGGTTGCCAGCAGCGGAGAAGTTCTGCATACCACGGTTACCGGCTGTTGCCGATACGAAGCCATCGGTCTCATGGCTAGGAGCCTTGGTACGAAAATGCACGGCACCCGCGGCGGTGTTCTTGCCAAACAGGGTGCCCTGTGGGCCGCGTAGAACTTCTACCGCTTCCATATCGATCATATCGTTGATCATGGAACTCTGGCGAGCTCGGTAAACGCCGTCAACATAGAGGCCTACAGAGGATTCTACGCCGAAGTTTGAGGAGTTTGAGCCTATGCCACGAATCGCGAAGGTGGTCGAGCTGCCCGTTGTTGCCTGGCCAACACGCAGGCCGGGCGTGCTGGTTTGCAGGTCAAAAATATCCTGAATCGCGGCCTCTACAATCTGATCACCGCTAACGGCGCTGATGGCGACTGGCACATCTTGCAGGTTTTGTGCACGCTTCTGGGCGGTAACCACTATTTCTTCGAGAAAGATCGCCTCATCTGTCGCTTGTACACCAACACTGGCCAAGCTGATGGCAACAGCCAGCAGCGAAACGGAAGCGCTCAAACGATTGGATGTCTTGGTAAAAGGACGATAGCTTTGTGAGTTCACTGGTTGTCTCTCCTTATCGTTGTTATTAACTGAGGGAACTAGTTGTTTACTTAATGAATTATTATTCACAGCGCGCAACCCTCATGCTTTATTTATACTGCGTAACGAGTTTCATTAACAAAGTTATTCAAACAAAAAGCTTATAATTAATACATTTACTATAGGACAAGCCGATTTTTAATCGACTGGCTGAATTCAGTTTCTCTGAACTCAGTGATTGAGACAAACTCAATCAGGTAAAGACCAAGCACTTACTATAAAAAATTTCATATATGGCACTCCCGCTTATGACAGATATCCAAAGCGCTAAATAACCTTCTTAACTCTCTATTTCTAGTCTTGGTTATAAATGAGGGGGGATTACCGACTTTGTACTAATGGCAGTCAAGGTTAATAAGGCGACGAATGTAATCATCGCTGGAGGGGTAAGCCGCAACACACGCGGTCTGGTCAACGTTTTCATACCCAAGCGGAACACAGCACAAGCGAGGCATAAGCCCTGTGTTCAACAGCGCTTATTAAGAGAATAGCGATCTCGGCGATCGCTTAGTTAATACTAAATTAATAACAGAACCGCAGCCGGCGCTTTGTCAAAGAAAAGCAGGCCTGTTCAAATCCTTCATTGCGCCAGCAGTCGGCACAATGATCATTTTCACAGGGTTTTAGTTTCGGTAATCCACGAATATCGGTGATGACCAGGCCCGTTGACCCACCGGCGCCTGACAATCATCTTCTGCAGACGTGCGGTAGTCGCCAAAACAGGGCGCGATCGACACAGGCGAGCCCTGCTCGTCAAAATCCGTATTGAGATTATTGGCGTTTATCGTGGCAACCGCCTCTTCAATGACACGCGCATAATAAAGTGCTGAGCGCCCTTCACTGGCAAAGTTTTCATCGGTAAATTCTATCGAACAACCATCAGCCGAAGGTTCGCATTCAAACACCCGCCACTGGTCTTCAATCAATGGGGGAATCGCTTCCCCGGCAAAAGCTTGGGGCCGTATTTTCACCACTTCAATACGCGCTATATCATATCGCTCATCGGAAGGGTGATAACACTCACCCTGCGCCATTCTATCCAAGCGGCGTTTTTCCAGTGCAGAGATCACATACTCAGGGCAACCCGGCAACTGCTTAAAGGAACCCAAAGCCTTTACCCGAAACAAGGGGTTTTCCGCCATCACCGCCTCACTGCCCATGGGTTGAGTGGTTCCATCGGCGCGGCCATTGAGCAGATCAAACCACAACATAATACGGTGTCCACTGGTGCCGTAAACTTCTTGCCGTTTCAACGCATCCCAGACGGCATCGCGGTTGCGACCACTGGCGTGAACGGCGGCAATACCGCCCCCGGTCATAAATGAAGTGGTGCGCTCAAATTCAGATGAATACAACTTGGCTTTTAACGGCTCAATTTGATCCGCCGCCAGTGAGCGAGCGCTGGCGGGCGGCAGCTCGGCCGTTGAGCGGGCGATGGATTGCCAGAAGGGTCCTCGTACACCATTGGAGTCGGTTGTCACCAAGCGCTGAGCTTGTTTAAAGCCGGCCCCGGCCTTCGCGGCGTGTGTGTCAGTGGAGGCAATAAAACCCCATCGAAAACGCTTTGGGTTTTCAGGGTCGTTGAAGTCCTGCAGTGCCAATCCGTACTGCGCCGATTTTTTAGGCCGATAGTTAAACGCGGGAAGAAAAACATCCCGCGCCTGGCCGGCATCCAGCCACTCTTCTGGTTTGCTGTCCGGCACGGTTAAAAAACCATGAATGGTATCCACCTGAACAAAATTATGCCGCGCCTCTAACGCCCGTTTTTCACACTCAACCCCATCGACACCTTCAGCCAAGCAGCGCTTACGGATGATATTACCTGCCTGCCAACAGGCTGGCAGGTAATTGTCCTGTGGCTCAGGGCAGTACCATTCACCATCTTCATCTCGCTCGCGCACAGCAAAATCCCTGAAGACTTCTGAGTTACCATGCCCGGAATAAACCTCTATCAATTGAGTTTTTTCAGGTGCGCTGTGCTCACCGCTTAGCTGATGAGCCCAGTTGGCATCGGGCGGTGTGTAAAAACCCCAACTGGTGCCGTGGGGAATAACGATGTTATCCAGCCCCCACTCATCCAGTTTTTCAAACAGTTGCGAAGGTGACGACGCCGACTCATAACAGTCAATAGGTAATTGCGGGCTCGGCACGGACGTATCGCAGTTAGGCGTCGCGGCCATAAGCCCCACCCACTCATTATAAGCCGCGTAATAACTGCGGTGACGCGGATCAAGTAATTGAACAGCGGCGGGCTGCTTGGAGCTCTCCGAGCGACTGGCGACCGTCGCGACGCCAGCACCCGTGGAACCAATGGGACGCGCAGGCAGTAAATCAAACGCATCATCCTTAAACAGTACATTGTGGTGGCCGTAATGTTTCTCTGCGGTAGCGCCAACCTGGGTCCACTCCCAGCCAACAAACGCCATCAAATCCGGATTCTCAGATTCTCCTGCCAGCTGATTACACTGCTGCACTGACTCAATAGCATCACGCCACTGCCTCGGGGTAAAACTCTCTGCGTGATCGGTGAGGAAATAAAAGTCGAGTTGAGAAATAAAACGCGCGTAGTCACAGGCATAAGCGGGTGGAAACGCACCCACTGCTCCGTGTATTAACGGCAGGCTATACATAAAAGCATCGGCCGAGTTGGTGGTGTGTACGTGGGTGTCACCAAACAGAATTTGTTTGTCTGATGCCGCCGCCACGGCTTGCATGCCTTTGCTGCGCGCCTCATCGCGTGCAACAACAACCGCTTCCGGCAAGCGAGCCTCAGTGACTGGCTGGGAGGTCAAGGGCGACTCACTCCACCACTTATCCGGATCAGGGAAGTAGCCGGGAAACACCCGGTACATTTGATCTGGCGCAGCGCCTGACAACAACCACCCCCCAAGCGATGCCAGTAGGAATATGGCTAAGCCTGCCTTTGAAGATGGCAATTTCATACATTTAACCTTTTATTTTTCAACGTTATTCAGAGTGCAAAGCTGCGCACCACAAACCAGTACGAACCTACTGCCAAGAGTATGGCGGATGCGCCATCCACAACTGCTCTAAAATTCTTTATCAATTCAAACCTTCGAGCACAACTTATTAGATACCAGGCCGTGCCTACGATCACCAACTGCCCCAGCTCAACCCCAATATTAAATCCAGCCAAGGCAGATAGATATCGCTGATCAGGCAGCCCTATCTCACTCAACAACCCCGCAAAACCAAAACCGTGAACCAGCCCGAAAACAAGCGTCAAGAACGGACGCATGGCGACGGCCTCGCTGCGGTTTTTCGACAAAGGAAGATAAGCTAAAGTAAAAACAATCAAGCCAAATACCGCCAGCGGCGTTAAACTTCCGCCCCAGAGGTAGGACATCAACCCCAACCCAGCTAATGCTGCTACAACCGCGTAACTCAGCTGGCGGTTCGCTCGTGTTATCGCACCCAGATTCTCAACGGCAACCAGGGCAATGGTAAATCCAATAAGCGCTTCAACCAGTACAACATCCGGTTCAACCAGACCCAATACCGCCAAGCTGAGCGTTATACTGTGACCCAGGGTAAAACCCGATACCATCCACACAACATCACGTAAACGTCGCAGTAACAGCATCAGCGCCAGCAGAAAAGCAATGTGATCCAGACCACTGAAGATATGATTTATACCCAGTTCCGCGTACTGCAGAAAAGCATGGTGAAACGTCTCGATGCGACTGCTAAAACGATTGACCACCTGGCTGCGTTGATCATCTGTAAACAGATACTGCTCGGGCATCTGCTCGGCAAAGGCCACCCGTGCGTAGTGCACATGGGAAGACGCCACAGAAAAAAAGCTGTCCATATGCAGGGTTCTATCGCCTTGATCGACGCAGCTGAAGGACCACTTGGCCCTGACATAACCCGTAGCGGCTGGGAGCGACATGGGCTCGCCGTTGCTCTGACAGAGCTGATCGCCCGACTCTACCTTTATGCTGCGCTGCAGGTGCGCTCTCAATAGAGCGTCCAATGTTTTCAAACCACCCTCTAACGGCGGCAATCGAGTGACTTCTCGCGCTTTTACGGTAAAAATAACATCAAGTGAATCGCCACTAATATCCCAAGAGGAAAATGACTGACTGCGATTGTGAGCCTCTGCCTGCAGACAAAAAAACAGCGCTGATAATAAAAAAACAGCCTGGAATAATGCGTGCCTGTACCGTGTCATTGCGCCAGCCGTTAGAACGTCACCAATCACATTACGGGTATAAAAAGAATCGTTATTAACCGTATGTTTACCAACAGCCCCCAATATTAATTTATCCATTCTATATTGGCCTCTTGCTGCAGCTGTTCTATGTATGCATCCAGCGCGGTTTGCTGAGGAGATTCAGCAATCACATCAACCTGGCTTTCTCTCCCCTCGACACTTGCAACGGTTTTGTCGTTTTCCCCACTATTTTTAGCGCTCGCCTCAAACTCAACGGTCACCCCTTTAATCAATGATTCAATCATCGCCATCCGCAAGGAGCGGTCACTTCGCACCAGCCCTATGGAAAATCCATGCTGTGCCAGCAACTCCTCTTCGATCATGCGCTCCAGCACCAGAGTACGATCCGCATCCGTGAGAACACCACGCTTTTCACTGGCCAATAAACTCAACGCTGTTTCATACTGCCCGCGTAAAATGTCGACTTGATTCACCCGCGCCACAACCGAGTTGGGTAATGTACCCAGCTCAAGCCATTGCATCACACTGAGAAAACCCAAAGTAATGCCAACGGCCGCGCCGATGGCCGCCAATAACAGCGAGCGTCGATTCGCTCTTAACAAAAGTTTGTCGGTAGGCGCAGCGCTCATAGCGTCCCAGACTCACTGTTGGCATTGACGAATATTGGCGATGACCAGGCTCGCTGTCCTTTCATGGTCTGGCAGCCATCGCTGCGTTCGGTGCGATTATCGCCGTAACAGGGGGTGATGCTGTCCACTTCGCCCTTACTGTTTCGCTCGGCACGTAAATTTCCACCGTTAATGGTGGCGGTTGGTTCCTCAATGGCTCGAACATAATAGACCGCGTCGCGGCCACTGCTGACAAACTCTTCGTCGCTGAATTCAACCGTGCAACCAGAAACATCTGCAACACAATCAAACACTTTCCAGCTATCGTCAATGAGTTGATCAACCGATTCACCGGCATGGTTTTGCGGCCGAATACGCACCACCTCAATGCGATCTATTAAATAACGCTCATCCGATGGGTTGTAGCACTCGCCGCTGGCCAGGTGATCAAGGCGTTTTTTCTGTAAAGCCTGCTCCACATAAGACGGACAGCCAGGTTTTTGTTTGAATGAACCTATGGCCGTCACGCTAAACTTCGGCGGCTTTTTCATGACCACTTCACTGCCCATGGGCAATGGGGTGTCGGCGGCATTAAGGATATCAAACCAAAGCAGCAGTCTGTGCCCGCTGGTGCCGTAGACCTCGCGTCGTTTCAGGGAATCCCAAATAGCGTTTCTATCCCGTCCCTGTGCGTGTACGGCAACAACGCCGCCAGCGGTCAAAAAGGACATCTTTCGCTCCTGCTCGGAGGCGTGCATCATGGCGTCGCCTTCCGGCGTCAATATCGATCGAGAATGTGCGGCAGGCTGCTCCTTGGTGCGATCGTAAATCATCCATTGCCAGAAGGGCGTGCGTCCACCGCGCATACCGGCATCGCCGGTACCGATACGCAGTGTCTGCTTAAACCCATTGCCGGGGCGAGAAAAATGCGTGTCAGTCGAACCTATAAAACCCCAGACGTTGCGCAATGGATTTTCTGGGTCGTCAAAATTGCGCAGTGCCAATCCGTATTGCGCGGATTTTTTTGGCACATAATTAAAGGCTGGCAGAAATACGTCCCGCGCTTGCCCTGCATCCAGCCAATCCTCAGCCGACGTACCTGGCACCGTAAGCCAACCGTCTACACTCGCCACATCGACATGATTTTGACGTGCCAGTTGTGCCCGCTGCTCACACTCAGCCTCATTTTCACCGGTTTCTAGACAGCGTTGCTGAATGATTACACCCGCCTGCCAACAGCTCGGCAAATAGTTTAGCTGGGGCTCAGGGCAATACACCTGCCTTTGTGCATCAAAAGCCCGTGCTTGAAAGTTTCTATAATTTTCTGAATTTCCATGCCCAGAGTAGACTTCAATCAAACGTCCTTTTTCAGGGTCGTGGTGCTCTGCCGTTAATTGATGATCCCAACTTGATCCAGGTGGTGTATAGATTCCCCAGGAAGAACCGTGGGGAATCACCAGCGTGTCGAAACCCCACTGATCCAGCTTGTCATGTAATTCGCCTGGGTCGGCGGCCGTTTCGTAACAGTTCACGGGTAACTCGGGGCTTGGCACACCCTTCTGACAATCGGGTACCAGACTTAATTCATCGTAAAATGTATTCATGGCCTGGTAGTAAGAGCGGTTACCCATATCGAGCCAGCCCAACATTTTTGCCATGCCCCGGGTTCCCTGCCCATCTCTCAGCCCTTTACCTGCAATCCCAGATGCGCCAATGGGTCGCGCCGGCAGTTGCTGCTTTTCTGTATCACGAAATAGCACATTGTGGTGCCCGTAGTGATCATCCGGGGTATCCCCCATTTGCGACCACTCAAACCCCATAAAGGCCACCAGGTCGGGGTTGTTCTGATCGCCGGATACCGAGTTACATCGGCGAATAGCTTCCTGGGCATCCTGCCACCGCTCAGGGGTATAACTTTCGGCATGATCCGCCAAAAAGAAGAAATCCAGTTGAGAAACGTAGCGGGCGTAATCACAAGCCGCTGCCGGAGGGTAAGCGCCTTTGCTGCCATTCATGATTGGCAGGGAGAACATAAATGCATCCAGAGACCAGGTGGTATGCACATGAGTATCGCCGAACAGGATTTGCTTGTCGGTTCCTGCAAGCTCACCGCTAGCTTCAGTCAATAGACTTGCCGCCGAGAGGTTTTCTTTGAAGGGTTTGAGTGGGGCACGCTTGCGCGCGGCCTCCTGTAACTGCTGTCGCCGAGCCAATTGATCTTGTGGTGTTGGCGCCTCAACCGGGCTGCCGGCCTCCAGCGGGTTGTTCAGATAATACCCCGATGGGTCTGCGATTCTCACATAGCTAAAATAGAGACCCGCGACAATAACAAGGGCCAGAACAAGGCTTGCACTCAGTACTTTTGTGAGAGATCCGGTCTTAGAAAAGGTATTCATCATTGGCTAACCCAGTTGCCTGTCTTGTTTTTCTTTGTCTTCATTCGTTTACTGCAACAGCAATAGAATTTCCCACACTGCCTGTTAACGCCGCTGTATCAGTTAACCTCATAGGGTCTGTGTGCGCCCCTTTATCAGTAAGCGACCCTTTGTCAGTAAGCGGCATCGGTTCAGTAAGCGGCCTAGGGTCAGTCAACACGCGGGGGCCAATTAGGCGGCGGTTTATTTTCACATCCGAGCTGGCCCATAGTGTTGCCAATGTTTTCTCCAGTGCCAAATCTCGTCCTCGGCGCAGGTATTCGGCCCTAACCTCCTGCTTAACCTGCTCAAACTCTGGAATCGATGCGGGTTGTACATGGCGTACATAAACCAGATAAAAACCATCGGCGCGAGAAGTCGGCACTGTCACCTCGCCTGACCCCAGTTCCAGTGCCATAGCGGCCAAGCTGGTACCCAGATAACGTCTTAGCATATGCGCAGGCAACAACGCAGAAGGAACATGTGTAAGCAGCGCGTTTTTTATGGGGCCGTCTGTGACAGAGCGCTGATCGCCGGCCAACAAAGTAAGGCGCGCCTGTTCGGCGTCCGCCAGTGTTGAAAATCTTAGGGCGGATACGGCCAGTCTTTTTGGAGATTCAAACACACCTCGATGCTGGCGGTAAAACGCCATCAATTGCTGCTCACTAACAGAGGCACTTAAAAATTCTGTGACCACTCGGGTAATAACCGCCTGAACCAACTGCTTGCGCAATCCTGGGTCTTCCCGATAGATACCCAGAGATTCTGCTCTCTGTAACAGCAACTCTTCATCAATCAACAATTGCAGCAGTGCCTTTTGAGACTTCGCGCTCAGCTCATCAAGCGACGTTTTCCCCAGACGCTGAACCACAAAGTCCATGTGTTTGGCCGTAATAGACTGCTGGTTTACCCGTACCAGTAGATCGGTATTCTGCAGCGGAGCCTTGAAAAGACTGCTGCCCAGCAGTGCCAGTGCCAAGCCCGCTGACGCCAACACACAGCGTAGGCCAATCACATGCCACCGAACCCTATTAAGCGTTGTATTCATAACAAAAAGGTCATCATTTTGTCGCGGTTTAAACCATTAGGCCGTGTACTGACTGTTCATGCCGTACCCTTTACACTCTTCTCTTCTGCCCGCCCCCCAATCAGCCTTTGGCTCCACGCGGTGAAAGCGCTGAATTTCAGTGGGGGGCAATCTGTTTCGGCCCAGCTCTCCTGGCACGTGCAAGATATGCGCAACGGTATCCTGACTATAATAGATCCAGTTATCATAGGCGTGTCGCTGCTTATTCTAATGTCTAATACAGACACCCATGTCACCAATACGGACAAAACCTAAGTCCTGCTAATTCGAGAATATGTGGCTCTGCCCGCCGGGCATACACGTTGCGTCATTGTTGGCACTGGATATTGTCTGTGATTATAATAATAGCTGCTTGCGTCTGCAGACCGACATACAACCTCAAACGCATTCGGAAACACGATTAGAACGTAGTCGCCGCGAATGGCCGGAACCCTGTCATCATCGATGTTTTGTGAGTGATTTTAAGCCTGTGAGTGATCAAACCCTGTGAATGAGCAAACCCCTGAACATCGACTTGCCTCTGTCCCCGCGGTGAAGCAATACCTGCGCGCAGCGCAGGCCTGTGGACTGAACTACCAAGCCTACCTTGAGCAGGCCAATATCAGCCAAGAAGTCCTCAACAACAACAACCAGTGGGTTCCCGCTGAGGCTTTAGAGCAACTATTAACACTGTTGATTGCCAATTGTGGGGACCCCTGTTTTGGCCTGCATACCTCCCGGCACGTCTCCTATGATATTTACAGCGTGCTGGGCTACATCCATATGAATTGCGCCACCATGAGAGAGGTCTGGGATCAAACACCTACCTACGAAAAAATTGTGGGCGACATGGGCGTCTCAATGGCTGTTTATGGTCAAACTGAGTCCTGTCTTCGCTGGCGCTGCAACTACACGGATCCAGAGGTTCGGCGACACATCACAGAGAACATTATCGCCTCCTGGCACTGCTACGCGAGACAGCATTTGTTCCCTGAGCATAATGACAGCGGGCCTCTTAGAGTGTGTTTCACGCACAGCGCCCCTGCTGACCCTCAGCTATTGGAAGACTACGAAAAGATATTTGCCTGCGAGGTTTTGTTTGATCAAGAATATAATTGCATCTGGATCGACAACAGCCTGCTCGACCTGCCCATCGAGCAGGCAAATCCTGAATTGCTCAACTCCCTGCTTGATCACGCCGCCAAACTACTGCTTGAGCGGGACAAGAACTGTAGCTTGGCAGAGAAGGTTAAAAATCTGTTGCGATTGATGCTCAGCAATGAATTACCGCGTCGTGAAGCCGTCGCTGAGCAATTGCACATGAACAGTCGAACGCTGCAGAGAAGATTAGTCGAAGAGGGAACCAGCTATCAAAACCTTCTTAATGAGCTGCGTATAGAGCTGGCTTGTCACTACCTGGTTAAGACGGATTTCACCCTCGAGGCGATCGCCGAAAAACTCGGTTTTACCGAAACTCGATCTTTTTACCGTTATTTTAAAAACTGGGCCGGAATCACCGCTGGCGAGTACCGCAAAAGCCATCAGAGCTAACGCCGACTCTCGTTCAATTTCATCCGACGAGAAAGAATTTTTCGAATGAAATATTCTCATGAAAAAGCCGTAAACCCAGAAGCTGGGCTCACGGAAAGTACAGAAGTTTAACTCAGAAAACGCTAAGTTCACTTTTCTGAGAAATAAAGATGGCGCTATGTATTCTAATGCCCCTCAAATACCGGTTTCTGCTTAGCAAAAAATGCGGTTATCGCGCCTTCGCAATCTTTGCT
>Ga0209826_1000823_pt1 | contig 22192 bp, 21 predicted proteins | sample GOMGulsemesocosm_5_FD_184637 | JGI IMG/M metagenome (GOLD analysis project Ga0209826, IMG submission 184637) | Methane-oxidizing microbial communities from mesocosms in the Gulf of Mexico - GOM15C Gulf of Mexico (SPAdes) (version 2) | ecosystem: Environmental > Aquatic > Marine > Cold seeps... | reverse complement strand
TAGGAAAAAATGGAGCAGGAAAATCAACCTTACTGAAAGGACTACTTAATATAAGTGATATTGATAGCGGTTCTGTGACCATTTTTGGAGAACAACATCAAAAACTAAGTGCCAAAACCAAAGGACGTATTGGTTATGTGCCACAAGAAAATGATGAAATATCTTGGTTGTCAGTCAATGCTTTAATTAAATTTAGAAAGCAGTTTTACGATCAATGGTCTGATGAAAAAGTGTCTGAATTAATTACTCGTTGGGATATTGATGAGAAGAAAACCATCGCAGAGCTTTCACCTGGTCAAGTACAGCGAGTGCTTATTATTTTGGCATTAGCGCCAATGCCTGAATTAATCATATTTGATGAGCCAGCTGCTGCGCTTGATCCTGCTGCCCGTAGAGAGTTTTTAAAGGAGATAGTAACACTTGCGAGTGATGAAAATATCACTATTGTTTTTTCAACACACATTGTGTCAGATCTTGAACGTGTGGCGAATAAAATTGCCATTTTAGACAAAGGACAAATTTGCTATTTTGACGATTTAGACGTAACTAAAGAGAATGTAGTGCAGTTATCTATTCATCACTCAATAGATCAAAAAATAGATGTTCCTCATTTACTACGAAGTAAAAGCCACAGCCAAGGGCAAAATTGTGTAGTTTCACAGTTAGACCAACTTTGGCTTAAAAAAATGCAAGAACAAGGGATTGAAATTACGGTTACACCGATGGGGCTTGAAGATATTTTCTTGGAGTTGACAGCATGAACACATCCTCAAATATAACAATGATGTTAAGTCTATTGACACGGGGTTGGATTGGACGAATTTTTGTTTTGTTACTATGGGCTTTAATCATTGCGCTTTACTTTTTAAGTTATAGTGATGTTATCGAAGCAGAAAGTGTAATAACGAAAGCAAGTATTATGTTGTTTTTTGCAAACATGTTTTTCTATTTTATTATTGTAGCGCACCTACCTTCTATTATTCAAAGCCAAATGGCAGCTTTATTGCCAAACTATTTTCAAAAACTAAGATCGGCTTTATTTTTACTCTTATTTATTAGTTTCTCTCCGGCACTAATTTTGTTGACTAAAGCGGGGGTAGTTGAGTGGCTTTCTTTATTAACAGTTTTATTATTATTAGCAATGCTAATTATGGTGATGATATTTCAAGCAAAGTATTATTTTATTTTCATTTTATTAATGTTTATACCTGTTAATTTTGTTGAATATCTATCAAAAGTAATCTCTTTAGGTAATAACCTTTTAGCTTTTGTTTTTCCGTTCTTACTTGTTTATTCATATCACATGTTAGGGAAACTAGAGAGTTTACGGGGAAAAACAATGTACTTCTCTCAGTTTTTATCAATGTCGAGTTTTTCTTTAACAAAAGCACAGGCAGAACAAGAAATAACGGCGCCAAAATCTAAGAATATATTTACTAAGTGGTTAGTTAAAAGTAATAGTGCACATTCTCTTAATTTAATTGGATTTGAAGGTTATTTATCTAAACGAAAATTACTAGGTATAGCGTGTCAAGGTAATACAGTTATTGGCCGAGGTACTTATGCTTTTTGGGCTGCAATGGTTATATTTATTTGTGTAATTGCGGGTTTTCTTGATGAAACGTATCATCATTATTTTATACCGATGATGATCATATTTCCTTCAATGATAATTGGTACGGGAACAATGACAATGTTTCAAAGCTTACTTAATAAAAAAAGTTATTTAACGAGAATATCTATTACCCCTATTTTTGCTATAAAAAATAGTTTTGCTAGTGCCTTTATGAGTTTTATTATTTTTGAGCAAATTAAACTATATCTGTTTACTTCAATAGTAATAACACTTTTTGCTTATATTACCCAACACTTAACGTTAACTGTATTTATGAATATAATGTTATTGGCTATATCTATAACTTTGATCAATGTTGCGTTAATGCTTTTAGGGTTGGGTCGTAAGGTTGCCCATAATAGTTTAACTATGTGGTTAATGTTTGTAGTCTTTATTATTTATATGATTTGGCTGTTAGTTGTGGTGGCCGGTAATGTGGAATTAAAGAATAGTGTAGAGTTTCTAGGCTACTTTAGCTTGTGTATAGTTTTATTTTTTATTAGCTTCTATCGTGGATATCAACGGATTCCTCATTGGTTAGCTTAGATAAAGTAGTACATATTTTACTTGGTATTAATCATTTTTTAAATGACTATTAAAAAAGCCAAACCTTATTATATAAATAGGTTTTGGCTTTTTGTGTTTTTTTACTCATAAAAATTTAAACTAAAATAATCTCAGCACGCATGCTATAAAGAATAGATAACATTTCTTCATGTTCACGTTGCCCTACGCCATTTTTTGTTAATGCTGCCATAGCATCATCTAAAACAGCCATAAATTCTAATGCTGAAATATTCATACCTTTGTGTGCAGACATCATATCTCTTCCTTGATAATTTTCTGGTCCGCCAGTACCTGTGCTTATAAACGTTTCAGCTGCATGTTTAAGTTGATCAACGGTCATTTTCATATTTTGAAAACGAGCTGATATTGCAGGGTTATTTAAATGATTTTCAACTAAATCATTTGCTATATTTGCAACGCCTTGTGTACCGCCTAAGCGGTCAAATAGTGAATTAGCCATAATTATTTTCCTTTCGTTTGTTAGTTTTGTTAATAGAATGATAAAAATATTTGGTTATTTTTATATGCAAAGTTAACTTAGCATTGCTATGGTAAATGGTGAAGTACAGATTCTGTAGTGACACTATCAACCGGTATAAAAAAATAATAACAGGAAGGTTTTATGAAAAATTATGGTCAATTTTGCCCTTTAGCGCAGGCAACTCAGCTCTTATGTGAACGTTGGACATTAATTGTAGTTCGAGAATTTATTGCGGGTAGCACACGTTTTAGCGAATTACAAAAAGGTGTGCCAACTATGTCGCCAACATTGCTATCAACTCGAATTAAACAGTTAATTAAAGCGGGTATTATTATTAGACAAGGGGAGCAGGGGCATTATAGCTACCAGTTAACACAGGCAGGACAAGAATTAAGACCTATTGTAGAGTTGTTTGGTGCTTGGGGGCATAGATGGGCGCGCTCTGATCTTAGTAATGGTGATTTAGATGCAGGCTTATTAATGTGGGATATGCGTCGAAGTGTTGATACTAGCAAGTTTCCGTCAAGAAAAATTGTTATACAATTTGAATACCCAGATGCTCCAACTGGCGCAAAGCTTTGGTGGTTAATTGCAGAGCAAGGTAAAGTTGATTTATGCTTAAATGATCCTGATTTTGATGTTGATTTAGTTATTCAATGTTCGTTAGCAACGATGACCGCAATATGGACTTGCCAGATGAATTTTGATGAAGCGGTAAAAAATCGTCAAATCAAGGTGTTAGGAGATAATGTTTTAATGAAAAACTTATCATCTTGGCTTTGTTCAAGCTTGTTGTCAAAATTAGGTACTTTAGATGAAATGCCTCAATTAAATTGGCAGCTTGAAAAAGAATAACCTGATTAATATCAATATTTAATCAAATTTATATTAAAAAGGATGATTAATTGCTGAAATTGTAATGAAAAGTTTCTTATGCCCGTAGAATAAAAAGGGCTTTTTATGTTAGAATCGCGGCAGAAAATTTTAACTTAGAGCCAGTGGGCCTCTATTTTTAATCTTAGTATTAAGAATTGATGTTTACTGATAATACATTGAAATTTGTATTTTTGGATTATATAAGTGTTATTTAAATCTTTAATATCAATTATATAAGTCAATATACTTATTTTATACTCCTATCAAAAGTAGCGTAAGTGTTTATGATTACAATAAAAAAAGGCTTAGATGTTCCTGTTCAAGGTGCTCCTCAGCAGGTAATCCATGATGGTCCGTCCATTAAAACCGTTGCAATGCTAGGTGAAGAGTTTGTGGGTATGCGTCCAACCATGTTTGTTAAAGTGGGTGATCGCGTTAAAAAAGGTCAAGTTCTGTTTGAAGATAAAAAGAACTTAGGCGTTAAATTCACAGCTCAAGTCGCCGGTATTGTTAAAGAAATTAACCGTGGTGCAAAACGTGTTTTACAGTCAGTTGTTATTGATGTTGATGGCTATGACCAAAAAACGTTTGCCAATTTTTCTGCTAATGAATTATCTTCAATACCTCGTGAAGATGTTGTTAAAAACTTAGTTGATTCAGGTCTTTGGACTGCATTAAGAACTCGTCCATATAGCAAAATCCCTGCTATTGATAGCACACCTGTTGCTATTTTTATCAGTGCTATGGATACCTCGCCACTTTCGGCAAATCCTGACGTTATTATTAATGAGCAAAGTGAAGCGTTTAAAAATGGCTTAACTGTTCTTGCCCGTTTAACAGACGGTGAAGTATTTGTTGGTAAAGCGCCAGGTGCAAACATTCCTGTTTCAGATAATGTGCAAGTAAATGAATTTGCGGGTAAGCATCCAGCTGGTTTAGTTGGGACTCATATTCATTTCTTAAAGCCTGTTAATGTAAATAAATTTGTTTGGCATTTGGGTTATCAAGATGTAATTGCTTTTGGTAAATTATTTACCACAGGCGAAATCGATAACACACGTGTTATTGCGCTTGCAGGCCCTGCAGCTAAAAACCCTCGTTTAGTGCGTACTATTATAGGTGCTAGCACAAATGAATTAACAGCAGGTGAAACTACAGACGGTGAGGCGCGTATTATATCCGGTTCATTATTAATGGGTGCTATTGCTAATGAAGTTCATAGTTACTTAGGGCGTTATCATGTTCAATTATCTATAATTCTAGAAGGTCGAGAAAAAGAATTTATTGGATACATGTATCCAGGACCTAATAAATTTTCAGTAACGCGTGCATATATGTCTCATTTCTTCCCTAAGAAATTATTTAATATGACAACAACAACAAATGGTAGCGCTAGAGCAATGGTGCCTATTGGTAACTTTGAACGTGTTATGCCTTTAGATATTTTGCCAACAATGTTGTTACGCGATCTTTGTGCTGGCGATACTGATGGCGCTCAGCAGCTTGGTGCTTTAGAGCTTGACGAAGAAGATTTAGCATTATGTACATTTGTTTGCCCAGGCAAAACAGATTACGGTGTGATCCTTCGTGATTGCCTAACTACGATAGAGAAGGAAGGTTAGTCATGGGCTTGAAAAAAATTATTGAAGACTTAGAGCCGCATTTTGATAAAGGTGCTAAGTTAGAAAAATTGTTCCCTCTTTATGAAGCACTTGCAACTGCTTTATATACACCTGGTTTTGTGAATAAAGGTAAAACGCATATTCGTGACAGTATTGATTTAAAACGCATCATGATTACTGTTTGGCTTGCTGTTTTTCCAGCGATGTTTTGGGGAATGTATAATATTGGCTTCCAAGCAGTTGAAGCAATAAATGCAGGTTATTCTATTCCAGATACATGGCAAACGGGTTTGTTTACGCTACTTGGTGGAAGCCTAGGGGCAGATTCAAACTGGTTTAGTATGATGTTTTATGGGGCTATGTTTTTTGTTCCTATTTACGTTGTTACTTTTGCCGTTGGTATTTTTTGGGAAATATTATTTGCATCAGTACGTGGGCATGAAGTGAATGAAGGCTTCTTTGTGACCTCAATTTTATTTGCATTAATTGTTCCTGCGACCATTCCTTTATGGCAAGTTGCTATTGGTATTACCTTTGGTGTTGTTATTGCTAAAGAAATATTTGGTGGTACAGGTAAAAACTTCTTAAACCCTGCATTAGCGGGTAGAGCGTTTTTATTCTTCGCATATCCTGGAGAAATATCAGGTGACTCAGTATGGGTTGCTGTAGATGGCTTCTCAGGCGCTACGGCGTTGAGTGCAGCTGCTTCAGGTAACTTAGACTATGCTATTAATGGCTTAGCCATGAGCGAATCTTGGTGGAATGCTTTTTGGGGCTTTATTCCTGGTTCTACGGGTGAAGTATCAACAGCTATGCTTTTATTAGGTGGTTTTTACATCCTTTATAAGGGTATCGCTTCATGGCGTATCGTTTTAGGTGTATTTGGCGCTATGGTATTAACATCATTTATGTTTAATGCAATTGGTAGTGATACTAACGCAATGTTTGCTATGCCGTGGTATTGGCATTTAGTTACTGGTGGTTTTGCCTTTGGCATGTTCTTTATGGCAACAGATCCTGTATCTGCTTCATTCACCAACACAGGTAAGTTTTGGTACGGCGCATTAATTGGCGTTATGGTGGTTTTAGTTCGTGTAGTAAATCCTGCTTTCTCAGAAGGCATGATGCTATCTATATTATTCGCTAACTTATTCGCACCACTATTTGACTATTTTGTTGTACAAGGAAATATCAAACGGAGGCTTGCACGCAATGTCTAGTTCTAAAGAAAGTTTCGGCAAAACGCTGATATTCGTATTTATTGTTTGTTTAGTTTGTGCTGCACTTGTTTCTATTGCAGCTGTTGGCTTAAAAGACATGCAAAATGCCAATAAATTACTTGATAAACAAACTAAGATTCTTGAAGCCTCGGGCTTATTAGAAAAAGCAGGTACTGACATTGTTGGTACTTATAACAAATTTGTAGTCGCTAAAATGATTGACCTAGATTCAGGTGAAATTGTTGAAGGTGATGTAAATATGTTTGATGAGCGTAGAGATTCTCGCGATAAGGCTAAAAGTTCAAAACCTAAAAATGATATAGCAGGTATTAACCGACGAGCTAATAATGCAGTTATTTATTTGGTGAAAAATGATCAAGGGCAATTAGATACCGTTGTGTTACCTATTGTAGGTTCAGGGCTTTGGGATTTAATGTACGGCTTTATTGGTTTAGCTGATGATTTAAACACAGTAAAAAGTGTTGTTTATTCTGATCTTAAGGAAACTCCGGGCTTAGGCGCTGAAGTGTTAAATCCTAAGTGGAAAGCTTTATGGCCAGGTAAAAAAATGTATCAAGATAACGGTGATATTGCTATTCGCATCGTTAAAGGCGGAATGGCTAATTGTAAAACTAATAAAAATTACTGTGTTGATGCACTTTCAGGTGCAACATTAACAAGCAGTGGTGTTGAACGTACTATTCATTTTTGGTTAGGTGATGAAGGCTATGGGCCATTTGTTGCTAATTTTCGCAATCAAATAGCTAACGGAGGGGTGAACTAATGTCAACAGATACTAAAAAAGTTCTTTTTGGACCTGTTTTAGATAACAACCCAATCGCTTTACAAGTTTTAGGTGTTTGTTCTGCCTTAGCAGTTACAAGTAGCATGGCTAATGCATTAGTGATGACAATTGCGGTAATGTTAGTAACAGCTTTTTCAAGTTTGTTTATTTCTATTATTCGTAATCAAATACCATCAAGTGTGCGTATTATTGTGCAAATGGCCATTATTGCTTCATTGGTAATTGTTGTTGACCAAGTATTAAAAGCCTTTTCATATCAATTATCAAAAGAGCTTTCAGTATACATTGGTTTGATTATTACTAACTGTATAGTAATGGGTCGTGCAGAAGCCTTTGCAATGAAAGAAAAGCCATTTGTTAGTTTTTTAGATGGTATTGGAAACGGCTTAGGCTATGGTGCAGTCTTAATGATTGTTGCTTTCTTTAGAGAATTACTTGGTTTTGGTACTTTCTTTGGTATTGAGGTTTTACCTTTAATCCAAAATGATGGTTGGTATCAAGGTAATGGCTTACTCGTTTTACCATTTAGTTCATTCTTTATCATTGGTTTGATTATCTGGGCAATTCGTCAAGTTAAACCAGAACAAGTTGAGAAGGATTAATTAATCATGGAACATTATTTAAGTATATTCATTAAGACCATATTTATTGAAAATATGGCATTAAGCTTTTTCTTAGGTATGTGTACTTTCTTAGCTGTATCAAAGAAAGTTAGCACAGCAATAGGCTTAGGTGTTGCAGTTGTGGTGGTATTAGGTTTAGCGGTTCCTGCTAACCAAATTATATATCAAGCAATATTAGCGCCTGGTGCTTTAGATAGCTTGATGGGTATAACAGACCCAGCTGAATCTATTGATTTAAGCTTTTTATCTTTTATTACTTTTATTGGTGTGATTGCCGCGTTAGTACAAATTTTGGAAATGATTTTAGATAAATATTTTCCAGTTTTGTATCAAGCATTGGGTATCTTCTTACCTTTAATCACTGTTAACTGTGCCATTTTTGGTGCGGTATCATTTATGGTTGCAAAAAATCTAACGCTTGGTGAAAGTGTTGTTTATGGCATTGGCTCAGGAGTGGGTTGGATGTTGGCAATTGTATTAATGGCGGGTATTCGTGAAAAAATGAAATATTCTGACGTACCAGATGGCTTGAAAGGTTTAGGTATTACATTTATTACCGCAGGATTGATGGCTTTTGGCTTCTTGTCTTTCGGCGGTATTTCGTTGTAACGATTTATCTCACGCAACCTAAGTTTATTACTTAGGTTCGAGGTTTTAAATAAAATTAAGGAAAGGTCGATGGAAATTATTCTCGGCGTATCAATGTTTACTGCAATTGTACTTGCATTAGTTTTAGTTATTTTATTTGCTAAATCTAAATTAGTTTCAAGTGGTGACGTAACGATAAGTATAAATGGTGATCCTGACAAGTCAGTAACAACGGCTGCGGGTGGTAAACTATTAGGTGCATTAGCAGATCAAGGTATTTTTGTTCCATCAGCTTGTGGTGGTGGTGGTACTTGTGGGCAATGTCGTGTTGAAGTACATTCAGGTGGTGGAGATATTTTACCTACTGAATCGGGTCATATTAATAAGCGCGAAGCAAAAGCGGGTTGTCGCTTAGCTTGTCAAGTTGCTGTTAAGCAAGACATGGAAATTGAATTAGAAGATGAAATTTTTGGTGTTCAACAATGGGAATGTGAAGTTATCTCGAATGATAACAAAGCTACATTTATAAAAGAGTTGAAATTAAGAATTCCAAATGGTGAATCTGTACCATTTAAAGCAGGTGGTTATATACAAATTGAAGCCCCTGCACATCATGTTAAGTATAAAGATTTTGATATTGATGAACAGTATAAAGGTGATTGGAATCATTTTGGTTTCTTTGAAGTTGAATCTAAAGTTGAAACAGAAACTTTACGTGCTTATTCAATGGCGAACTACCCAGAAGAAGAAGGCATTATTATGCTGAATGTGCGTATTGCTACGCCACCTCCGGGACGTTTACATTTACCAGCAGGCAAAATGTCGTCATATATCTTTAGCCTTAAAGCGGGTGATAAAGTCACTATCTCTGGTCCATTTGGAGAGTTTTTTGCTAAAGAAACTGATGCTGAAATGGTCTTTGTTGGTGGTGGTGCTGGTATGGCACCAATGCGTTCTCATATCTTTGATCAGCTTAAACGATTAAAAACTAATCGTAAAATTAGTTATTGGTATGGTGCTCGTTCTGCACGTGAAGTTTTCTATGAAGAAGATTTTGATGGCTTAGCGGCAGAAAATGAAAACTTTGAATGGCATATTGCATTATCAGATCCTCAGCCAGAAGATAACTGGGATGGTCTAACAGGCTTTATCCATAATGTGTTGTTTGAAGAATACTTAAAAGATCACGAAGCACCTGAAGATTGTGAGTTTTATATGTGTGGTCCACCAATGATGAGTTCAGCGGTTATTGGTATGCTGAAAGATCTTGGTGTAGAAGACGAAAATATACTCCTAGATGACTTCGGCGGTTAATGCGATGTTTTTAACTTGCTTGTTGGCTTAATTTCGTCGTCGGCTGTGCTCATTGACTAGCGTCAACTCCGCGCAGCCTTCTAGAACTAAAGCCAACATTCATCGTTAAAATCCAACGCATAATGAATATTATTAAAGTTACAATGAAAAAATAAATAAAAATAAAGGTGGCTTTGGCCATCTATACCCGTGATACAAAGTAACACGGGTATAAATTATTTATATAAGCGAGTTTAAAGAGCTTTTTTATATAAATAATAATTTGGAAAATTGAATAATGACTAAACTTAGTTTGCTGTTTGTTTTAGTGCTATCCATTACTCTATCAAGCTGTTTCCCCGCTAATGACTCTGTTAATAATGAAATATTATTACAGGGTCGAACTATGGGAACAACGTATAACATCAAAGTTGTATCTACCATTGAAAAAGTTAAAAAACTAGGTTTGCAGCAAAAAATTGATGACTTACTTAAACAAGTTAATCAAGAAATGTCTACGTATATCAAAGATTCTGAGTTATCAAAATTCAACGCGAATCAATCAACTAAGCCTGTTGAGATCTCTTCAGGTTTGCAACGAGTTATTAAAGAATCAATTCGTTTAGGTAAGTTAAGTGAAGGGAAGCTTGATGTTACTGTTGGCCCGTTAGTTAATTTATGGGGTTTTGGCCCTGAACAAAGAGCAAATAAAGTTCCTAATAAAGATCTTCTTGATAGCACTAAAAAGCGTATTGGTTTAAATTTTTTAACGCTTGAAGGTAATCAATTAACAAAGTCTATCCCTAATCTTTATGTCGATTTATCGACTATAGCGAAAGGCTATGGTGTTGATGTTGTTGCTGAATTAATTGAAGCCAATGGCATTTCTAACTATTTAGTTGAAATAGGCGGAGAAATGCGCTTAAAAGGCTTTAAGCATACAGGGGAGCTTTGGGCTATTGCTATTGAACGACCTGTTGTAGATACATCGGGTGAGCAACGTGCTATTCAACAAATAATAATACCGAAAGATAATGCGGTTGCAACTTCAGGTGATTATCGAAACTATTTTGAAGCAGATGGAGTCCGTTTTTCTCATATTATTGACCCTCAAACAGGTGCGCCTATTCATCATAATTTAGTCTCAGTTACTGTCGTGCACCCATCATCAATGACAGCGGATGGTCTTTCAACAACGCTAATGGTTTTGGGAGCAAAAAAAGGGATGGACTTTGCCGCTAAAAATAAGATAGCAGCATTATTTATTTCAAAGACAGAAAATGGTTTTAATGAGCAGTTTACATCAGAGTTTCGACAATATTTAAAATAATTTGAGTAGTGTTGAATTAGTGCATTTTGAATTTAGAATAGTTTAGGCAGTTTAATTGTTATGTTGATATTTTTTATAACGTTTTGTTTTTTTCTACTGGTTGGCACAGCAATGGCGGTAGGTTATATTTTTCAAAAGAAAACACTAGCAGGAAGCTGTGGTGGCTTAGCAAGTGTCGGTATTGAAAAAGAGTGTGATTGCGATAATCCATGTGAAAAACGTCAAGAGAGAGAGCGGATTGCTGCATTAGATGAGAGATCAGAAACTAGAATTGATGTACAAAATTTATAGATAAAGCCTTATTTTTCAATAAAGTCATTAATCTTCTTAATAATACCTTCACAATCTAAACCTAAATCATGATGTATCTCTGTTTGTGTACCATGTTTTATAAACTGATCGGGCAAACCAATATTTAATACTTTTATTGATAATCCTTGTGATAATAAATATTCATTTATTGCCGAACCTGCACCACCAGCAATGGCATTATCTTCTAATGTCACTAATACATCATGATTTTTATTTATCGTGTCTATAAGCTCAGAATCAAGTGGTTTAACAAAACGCATGTCGGCGAGGGTTGCATCTAGTTCAGTTGCTGCTAATTTTGCTTCTTCTAACATGGTTCCAAAGCTTAAAATAGCCACCTTCTTTGTTTTGCTTTCTCGTATAAGTAAACCTTTACCAATTTCAATTGTTTCATTTATATTAGGTAATTCTTCTCCAATGCCATTTCCACGAGGATAACGTACAGCTGCAGGGGTATCTAACATATGACCTGTATTTAGCATTAATTGGCATTCACGTTCATTTGCAGGAGTCATAATTGTCATGTTAGGAATACAGCGGAGAAAGCTTAAATCAAAAGAACCTTGGTGTGTTGCACCATCAGCCCCAACGACACCTGCTCTATCGATAGCAAATAAAACCGGTAAATTTTGAATAGCTATATCATGAATTAACTGGTCATAGCCACGTTGTAAAAAGCTTGAGTAAATGGCAACAACAGGATGTTGCCCACCAATAGCTAACCCAGCTGCATAAGTAACAGCATGCTGCTCTGCAATTGCCACATCATAATATTGATTGGGAAAGCGTTGACTAAACTCAACCATGCCAGAGCCTTCGCGCATAGCGGGTGTAATAGCAACTAATTTAGAATCAGCTTGTGCCATTTTACAGAGCCAATCACCAAAAATTTGAGAATAGCTTGGTAGACTAGGTGCAGATTTTGGTAAGTTTGCACCAGAGGGATCAAACTTTGGTACTGCATGATACTTTATTGGATCTTGCTCTGCTGCGTGATAGCCTTTACCTTTAGTGGTTGCAATATGTAACAGTTGTGGCCCTTTAAGGTTTCGCATGTTTTTAATGGTATCAACTAAACCATTAACATCGTGACCATCAATAGGACCAATATAATTAAAACCTAACTCTTCAAAAAAAGTACTGGGTACAACCATCCCTTTTAAGTGTTCTTCCGCTTTACTGGCTAATTCTTTTATAGGCGGGATATTTTTTAATAAACGTTTACTGCTTTCTCGAAAACCAGCATAAAGGCTACCAGATAGCATTTTAGCTAAATGATTGTTTAATGCGCCTACATTTTCTGAAATAGACATTTCATTATCATTAAGAATAACAAGCATGTCTTTATTTATATCTCCAGCATGGTTTAGTGCTTCGAAAGCCATACCTGCTGTCATAGCGCCATCACCAATAACTGAAACTATCTTTCGGCCTTTGCCTTCTTTTTCTGCCGCAACAGCTAAGCCAAGAGCGGCAGATATTGAGGTGCTTGAATGTCCCACACTGAGTGCATCATATTCACTTTCTTCACGCCATGGAAAAGGGTGTAAGCCATTTTTTTGTCGAATTGTATGTAGCTGATCCCTGCGACCGGTTAAAATTTTATGAGGATAAGCTTGATGCCCAACATCCCAAATTAAATGATCAAAAGGAGTGTCATAAACGTAATGTAATGCAACCGTTAATTCTATCGTACCTAAGCCAGATGCAAAATGACCACTACTTTTACTAACAGAGTTTAATAAATAACGGCGTAACTCATTGCTGATACGCGTTAACTGAGTTTCCGAAATTTTACGCAAATCTTTAGGAATATTTATCTGTGATAATAATGGGTAATCTGCAAGGTTTGTAGTCATATTGTTTTTGTTTTTATATATAATATCTATTTTATTAATGCGTACGTTTAATAATAAAAGTCGCAAATTCAGTTAAAGCTTGGGTATTGTAAGGCAAACGGGCCAAAGCTTGAAGCGCTTGTTGATATAAATATTCAGCTTTATTTTGTGCACCTTGTAAACCAAGCAATGAAGGGTACGTACTTTTATTCGCAGCAAGATCTGATCCCGTTGGTTTTCCAAGCTCTTCTTCACTTGATGTTATGTCAATAATGTCATCTTGTACTTGATAAGCTAAGCCTATCAATTGAGCAAAGTCACCTAATATAAGTTTTTGTTCAGCAGTTACTTGTGTAGAACATTCAGCTGACATTAAAACAGAAGCGGATAATAAAGCGCCTGTTTTTAATGAATGTAATGTTTCTAATGCTGACAATTCTATAGTTTTATTTGTAGCAGCTAAGTCCAATGCCTGACCACCACACATACCTTGATATCCAGAAGCTTCAATTAGTTGTTGAATGAATTTAATTTGTTTACTTTGCCCAAAAGGAGAAAACTGATGGTTAGCAAGAATATCAAAGGCTAAAGTTTGTAAACTGTCACCTGCTAATATGGCAGTTGCTTCATCAAAAGCTTTATGACAAGTCGCTTTTCCGCGTCGTAAATCATCATCATCCATTGCGGGTAAGTCATCATGTAATAATGAATAAGCATGTATGCATTCTAAAGCACCTGCAACCGCATCTAAATCACTTTTTTTTGCACCGAGGGTTTCACCTGTAATATAGGCAAGGTATGGTCTCATACGCTTTCCACCAATTAACAACCCATATTGCATTGCATCAAGCAGTTTTTTATCGTTAACGTTTAGCTGGCTTAATTTGTTTGCTAAAAATTCATTAATACGAGTTTGGTACAGGGTATAATTATGTAACGTGGACACTAATATTGACCTGTTGATAAGTTAAAGTCAGTGAGCTGAGTTTCATTATTTTTCTCTAGCAAAATTTTAATTTGTTGTTCTGCATTTTGTAACTTTGATTGACCAAGGTGACTTAAGTTTAAACCTCGTTCAAATAATGTCATCGATTCTTCTAAACTTATATCTCCTTGTTCCAAACGTTGAACAATTGCATTTAATTCGGATAATGATTCATCAAAACTGAGATTTTCTAATTTTTTTTTTGCCATGTTATTACTCTGAGTGATTTATACTAGCTACATATGAATATAGGGTAAATGTTATGCTGATAAATATACATTTATGCACATAAGAGAATTAATATAAACGCAAACTTACCTTAGCTTGAGGCAATGGTCAATCTAGCTTGATATATTAATATTGAAAAAAGTGCCTTTAATCTTTAAGTTATTGACTATGTGGACGATAATATATTTAAGTATTAGCGAAAATTAATCAGTTGATGTACTCTATTTTATTAACATTGGCATTTTGAGTTGGTTTAGGAGATATTTGTGGATTTAGCAACGTTAGTCGGAATACTCGGAGCCATAGGTTTGCTTGTTATGGCAATGTTATTGGCTGGAGACATCATGATGTTTGTTGATGCGCAGTCTGTGATCATTGTATTTGGTGGTTCAATTTTTATCGTACTATCAAATTATAACATGGGGCAATTTTTCGGCATTGGCAAAATAATTGCGAAAGCCTTCATGTTTAAATTAGAAAAACCTGAAGAATTAATTGATAAAGCTGTTGATATGGCTGATGCAGCGCGTAAAGGTGGTTTTTTAGCATTAGAAGAAGCAGAAATATCAAATGCTTTTATGCAAAAAGGTGTTGATATGTTGGTTGATGGCCATGATGCTGATGTAGTGCGAGCAACACTACAAAAAGATATAGACTTAACAACAGAACGCCATGAAACAGGCGCTAAAATGCTAATGGCATTAGCCGATGTTGCACCTGCAATGGGAATGATTGGCACATTGATCGGTTTAGTTGCGATGCTATCAAACATGGATGATCCTAAATCAATTGGGCCAGCAATGGCTGTAGCATTATTAACCACTCTTTATGGAGCATTTTTGGCTAACGTTATTGCCATTCCTCTTGCTTCTAAATTAGCACTGCGTTTAGCAGAAGAAAAAATGAATCAAGAATTAGTATTAGATGCTGTTTTAGGTATTCAAGATGGTCAAAACCCACGTGTTATCGAAGGCTTGTTGAAAAACTATTTAGCTGAAGGTAAACGTGCTGTTGATACAACAGAAGAATAATAAAAAAGGTTGATAGGAGTAATTTATGGCTCAAGAATGTAAATGTCCACCTCCGGGGTTACCTGCATGGATGGGCACATTTGCGGATTTAATGTCATTATTAATGTGCTTTTTTGTATTATTATTATCTTTTTCTGAAATGGACGTGCTTAAGTTCAAACAAATAGCAGGCTCAATGAAGTTTGCTTTTGGTGTGCAAAATAAAATTGAAGTTAAGGATATTCCAAAAGGCACCAGTATTATTGCGCTAGAGTTTCGCCCTGGTAAGCCAGAGCCAACACCTATTGAAGTTATTCAGCAACAAACGACAAAAATGACACAGCAAATGCTTGAGTTTCAAGCTGGTGATGAAGATTCTGCAGGCGGTAGACAAGAGCAGCGCGGCACAGAAAGAGGCGGGCAATCTCAAAATACAGAAGATGCATTGTCTGTTCAAATGATACAACAAGCGAAAGATCAAATTTTTCAAGCAGAGCAAGAACAAACAAATGAACTATTGAAAAAAATTGCTGATCAGCTTGAACAACAAATTCAAGATGGTGCTATTGAATTAGAGTCTTTAGGGCAACAAGTGATTATTCGTATTCGTGAAAATGGTTCATTTCCATCAGGTTCAGCATTTTTACAGCCTCAATTTAAACCTATAATTCAACAAATAGGAGCGTTATTAAATACTGTTCCGGGTGAAATTATGGTTTCAGGAAATACCGATGATAGGGATATTACTTCTGAGTTATACGCATCTAATTGGGACTTATCAAGTAAGCGAGCTGTCGCTATTGCTCACGAATTTATTAACGTTCCAGATTTTGATGCTAATCGACTATTAGTGGTAGGCAGAGCTGACACTAGGCCACTTGTTCCTAATACTAATGCTTTAAACCGTCGTCGTAATCGTCGAGTGGAAATTGCAATTAATCAAGGTAAAGCAAAAGAGAGTGAGCCGATTGGTTTAATACAAGAATAACTTTAGCTGTCTAAAATTAAGGAGCCCTCACTAAAGTATTTTAGTTAGGGCTTTATTTTTTGTATATTCAACAGTAATGGGTATATAATGCGCGCCATTATTTTTATGTTTTTAGGCTGTTTTTTAGATGAAATTTATTGTAAAACTTCAAGCTGAGATAACCATTAAATCTCGCCCTGTTAGAAAACGCTTTACTAAAATTCTTGAATCAAATGTTAAGAATGTTCTACGTCGTATTGATGAACAAATAACAACCCGTATGAATTGGGATAATATTGAAGTTAATACTAAAAATGATACGCCTGAAAATCGTGAACGTTTAGTCGATGCCCTTAAATGCATTCCTGGTGTTCCCATGTTTTTAGAAGTACAGCAAACAGATTTTGCTGATGTTCATGATGTTTTTGAAAAAACACTTGCTGTGCATGCAAAAACCATTGAAAACAAAACTTTTTGTGTTCGAGTGAAACGAACAGGTAAACATGACTTTAACTCATTGAAAGTAGAACAATATGTGGGTGGTGGTTTAAACCAGAATGTTGAAAGTGCAAAAGTAAAATTAACTAAGCCAGATGTCACTATTCGTTTAGAAATTAAAAATGAAAAGCTTTTCATTGTCACACAGCGTCATAAAGGATTGGGTGGTTTTCCTATTGCTACTCAAGAAGATGTTTTATCGCTAATGTCAGGTGGTTTTGATTCTGGTGTCGCTAGTTATCAAATGATCAAAAAAGGCGCACGCACACATTATTGTTTTTTCAACTTGGGTGGTTCTGCACACGAGGTTGGTGTTAAACAAGTGAGCTACTATTTATGGAATAAATTTGGTGCGTCTCATAAGGTTAAGTTTTTTGCTGTTGATTTTGAGCCTGTTGTTGCTGAAATTTTAGAAAAAGTTGAAAACGGGCAAATGGGTGTTATTTTAAAGCGTATGATGATGCGAGCAGCAACCACCATTGCCGCGAAAGGAAAGATACAGGCATTAATAACAGGTGAAAGTTTAGGTCAAGTTTCAAGCCAAACACTCACCAATTTGAATGTCATTAATCGTGTTACGGATACCTTAATTTTACGTCCTTTAGGTGCTTATGATAAGCAGGATATTATTGATATAGCTCGTCATATAGGTACGGAAGATTTTGCTAAAACTATTCCTGAATATTGCGGTGTTATTTCTAAAAAGCCTACAGTAAAAGCTGTTTTATCTAAAGTTGAGTCTGAAGAAGACAATTTTAATTTTGATATACTCGATAAAGTTGTAGCAGAAACACGCGTGTTTGATATTCGTGACATTGGCAAGGAAACAGAAGAAGAAATTCATGCTGTAGATATGGTTGATAATATTGATGAACTATCTATTGTTATTGATATTAGAAGTCCAGAGGAAGAAGAAGACAAGCCACTTGAACTGGGTGATATTCAAGTGAAACATATCCCTTTTTATAAATTATCAACTCAATTTGGTGATTTAGATATGAGTAAAAATTATCTTCTTTATTGTGACCATGGGGTAATGAGTAAACTTCAGGCACTATATTTACTTGATAATGGTTTTACTAATGTAAAAGTATATCGACCCGTTTAATTGTTTTGTAAATCACTTCTCGCTAGGTGTTTTATTTGTTGCCACATCATACTATTCGTGGGTGTGGTAATTTTATGCTTCAAGCCCAGTTGATGAATGTAACCATTAATATAATCAACTTCTGTTTCACGTTTTTCCAAAAGATCACAGCGCATAGATGAACTGTTTTCAGCTGTAGCGCATGCAACCTCACGCACTTTTTTTATAAGAGCTGAAAATATTAGAGCAATACCTTCTGCTTTGGCAACTATTACTATTTCAGTCAAAATAGCATGAATTAGCAGGCTAAATTTTTCATTATTCACCTCACCATTTTTAATATCATTTAATGCAGTTATTGGGTTTATAACTGCATTGATAGCCAATTTTACCCATTGTTTTTCTAAAATATCATGCTGAAACTCAACAACGGGCAAAGCCTGATTTAAAAAATCAGTCAGGTAGTTTTGCTCTTGAACAGATAATCGCCCTGATAATAAGCCGATATCTGTTTTTCCTATGCCAGTATGTTTTATTGTAAATGGTTTTGTTCTCAAGCAAGCATGTGTTGTTAATAAAGTCAGAATTATGTGCTGTTGTAGTATGTGTTTGGGTAACTCTGTTAGAACACCAAGACCATTATGCGCTAATATTATCATTGCGTTGGGTTTGATATTATTGATGATAGAAAGCAATGCTGATTCTATTTGATAAGATTTAAGACAGAAAATAATAATATCGGCACTCTGTAAATTACCCTCAGTAGTATATTTTATCTTTCCTAAGAAAGGTTTATCTTGTTCAAAAGGAACGAATGAATAGGTGTTATTATTTTTTTTACTAGAAGAAAGTAAACTTAATTGAGTTTTTACTGAATTTTGGGCAATATGCTGATACCACAATAAGCCCATAGCACCCTGACCAACGATAACAATATTCATGAAGTGGTTTTAGTATAAAGAAACATGTGTACAGGTTATCATATACTCGCTCTACCTGAATCATGCATTTTCAGGTGGAACGGGTATATACCCATTAAATAGCTTACGATAAAAGAGAATATGTTATGCCCTCATTAGATATTGTTTCAGAAATAAATTTAGAAGAAGTTAGAAATGCTGTTGATAATGCCAGCAGAGAATTAGATACACGTTTTGATTTTCGTGGTGTAGAAGCTAGCTTTGAATGGAAAAAGCCGAACGTGGTTATTAAGTCAGAGGGTGACTTTCAATTAAAACAGTTACAAGACATGTTGAGAAATCAATTATCCAAAAGACAAATTGATGCTAAAGCAATGACAATTTCTAACCCGGAACATAGTGGTAAAACTTATAGCCTGCAAGTATCTTTTAAAGAGGGGATTGAACAGCCAGTAGCAAAAAAAGTTGTTAAAATGATTAAAGATGCCAAATTAAAAGTACAAGCTGCAATTCAGGGAGAGCAAGTGAGAGTTACAGGTAAGAAAAGAGATGATTTACAAGCAGTAATGAAGCTGGTTAAAGAGTGTGATTTAGAGCAATCTTTTCAATTCACAAATTTTAGAGACTAGCGCGGAACAATATTTAGTGAGATTGGTATTAACTTCAAAAAGAAATAAAAATGACTATAAAAGTTGGAATTAATGGCTTTGGACGCATGGGGCGTTTAATTATGCGAGCAGCATGGCATTGGCCAGATGTTGAATTTGTTCAAATTAATGATCCTGAAGGTGATGCTGAAACATTCGCTCACTTACTTAATTTTGATTCAATCCATGGAAAATGGAATTTTCAAGCAAAGGGTAGTCATGGATTAATAATGATTAATGATAGCCAACTTAAGGTTACTCATCATCATTTAATTGAAGATACCGATTGGTCATCGTGTGATGTTGTGATTGAAGCTTCTGGTGTGATGCGAGATAAAGAAAAATTACAACGTTATTTAGATCAAGGCGTTCAAAAAGTATTAGTCACTGCACCTCTTAAGGTAACAGAGACTGATCAAGGTGTTGTTAATATTGTTATGGGTGTTAACCATCATTTATATGATGCTAAACAACATAGTATTATTACAGCGGCATCATGTACTACAAATTGTTTAGCGCCTGTTGTTAAAGTACTTCAAGAAAACATAGGTATTAAGCACGGAAGCATCACCACTATTCATAATATTACTAACACTCAAGTAATTTTAGATTCACCACATAAGGATCTTCGTAGAGCGAGAGCATGTGGCACAAGTTTAATTCCAACAACAACAGGCTCAGCAAAAGCTATTACAGACATTTTTCCTGAATTAAAAGGTAAGTTGAATGGTCACGCAATTAGAGTGCCTATCGCAAATGCTTCTATAACCGATTGTGTTTTTGAGTTAAATCAGACAGTAACAGCAGATCAAATAAATCAATTAATGGCGACAGCAGCACAAGGTGAACTAAAAGATATATTAGGTTATGAAGAGCTTCCATTGGTGTCTATTGATTATAAAACTGATCCGCGCTCATGTATTGTTGATGCCCTCTCAACAATGGTAGTAAGTGATACTCAACTAAAGATGTATCTATGGTATGACAATGAATGGGGTTACGCCAACCGCAGTGCAGAACTAATGAAATTAATTGGTCAATCTATAACACCCTCACATTAATTCCCTATGTTTTTAAAAATAACCAAATTATCTACAGAGCTGAAACAATACTTAGTAATTACTGGTAATTACTGGGTATTTACTTTAACTGATGGCGCTTTGCGGATGTTAATACTGCTGTATTTTCATCAATTAGGGTATACACCACTTGCTTTAGCGATGTTGTTTTTGTTTTATGAATTTTTTGGTGTGGTAACAAATTTAGTGGGTGGGTGGTTAGGCGCCAGAATTGGTTTAAATAAAACCATGAATATAGGTTTGTTCATTCAAGTTATCGCCTTATTAATGCTCACAGTACCGAGTGAGTTTTTAACTGTTTTTTGGGTTATGCTCGCGCAAGCACTTTCAGGCATTGCTAAAGATTTAAATAAAATGAGTGCTAAGAGTAGTGTTAAATTCTTACTAAAGGATAGTCCAGAAAATGAACTTCAAAGTAGACTTTTTAAATGGGTTGCTTTCTTAACGGGTTCAAAAAACACCTTAAAAGGTATTGGTTTTTTTCTTGGTGGAATGTTATTAACCAATATTGGTTTTTATGGTGCAGTGATGAGTATGGCATTAATGCTATCACTCGTTTTTATATTTAGCTTGTTCTTTCTGAAGTTGGAATTAGGAAAAGCGAAATTCAAACCTAAATTTAGTCAGGTTTTTTCTACTCATACATCATTAAATTATTTGTCTGCTGCTCGCCTGTGTTTGTTTGCTTCAAGAGATGTTTGGTTTGTTATTGCTTTGCCTGTGTATCTATCAAATCAGTTAAATTGGAATTTTCATCAGGTAGGAAGTTTTCTAGCATTATGGATTATTGCTTATGGAATTGTTCAAGCATATGCACCCAAGCTAGTGCAAATAACAGAGTACCAAGCAGGTGTTAAATCTTCTTATATTTGGGCTGTTATATTAACGATTTTAATGTTTTCGTTCGTCTTATTATTTAATCTATTTTCAGAGACTGCTTTTGTTATTATTATCGGTTTGTTTGCTTTTGGTTTTGTTTTTGCGATTAATTCATCGCTACATAGTTTTTTAATTGTTGCTTTAGCAAAGAAGGAAACTGTTTCAATGGATGTTGGTTTTTATTATACCGCTAATGCTTTAGGGCGTTTATTTGGAACTATCTTATCAGGATTTTTTTATCAATATTGGGGTTTAACGGCTTGTTTAATTGCATCAGTTTTTTTACTTATCGGCTCAACATTCTTTATTAAACGTGCTTAGCAAATTAATCTATTCACCAGTCTCTGTATTTTAAATTAGCTTGGGTATATACTTTATATTAAGGGATTAATTCATTTTTTTATGGTGGGTATATAACCATCACATCTGAAGTCTATAGGCTTCAGGACAACTGAATAAGTCATCTTCTGCATTGCATTTATTTTTAACCTCGTTAAGGTGCTGTTTTTGCGACAATACATTAAGAAATTATTCTGTGTGAGTAATGATGAAAAACCACTATATTCTATTAAACTAAAAAGCATAAGCTTGTTTAGTTTGTTGCTGATTTTGCCATTTTTTTCTGTTGTTTTATTAGCAGAAGAGCAAAAGACATATTTTAATCAAGTTATTGATGATGTTGAGAAAACTAAAGATTTTAATTTAACATTAGCTTATGACAA
>Ga0209826_1000821_pt1 | contig 22199 bp, 14 predicted proteins | sample GOMGulsemesocosm_5_FD_184637 | JGI IMG/M metagenome (GOLD analysis project Ga0209826, IMG submission 184637) | Methane-oxidizing microbial communities from mesocosms in the Gulf of Mexico - GOM15C Gulf of Mexico (SPAdes) (version 2) | ecosystem: Environmental > Aquatic > Marine > Cold seeps... | reverse complement strand
AATTTGGCATTCAAAGTTTCTTCGCCTAAGTGGTCGAGTTTCAAGAATACGTGATCGCCGTTGGGACCTGCGCCTCTACCTTCCAGAATTTCCAAAACCATAGAGCGTGCCACTACGTCGCGACCAGCCAAATCTTTTGCGTTGGGCGCGTAGCGCTCCATGAAACGCTCGCCGTCTTTGTTGACGAGATAACCACCTTCACCGCGACAACCTTCAGTAACCAATACACCAGCACCGGCAATACCGGTTGGGTGGAACTGCCACATTTCAATATCTTGCACAGGGAAGCCAGCACGCAAGGCCATGCCGATGCCATCACCGGTATTAATGTGAGCGTTGGTGGTTGAGGCGTATATACGTCCTGCTCCACCCGTCGCAAACACTGTGGCTTTAGATTTAATAAAGACTGTTTCACCGTCTTCAATGTTGATAGCAATAACACCTACCACCACACCGTCATCGTTTTTAACGATATCAACAGCAAACCATTCATTCAGAAAGGTGGTGTCGTTTTTCAGGTTACCCTGATATAAAGCGTGCAGCAGAGCGTGACCAGTACGGTCAGCGGCAGCACATGTACGCGCCGCTTGGCCGCCACGTCCAAAATCTTTAGATTGACCACCAAAAGGACGCTGGTAAATACGACCTTCTTCTGTACGAGAGAAAGGCAAGCCCATATGGTCAAGCTCGTATACCGCCTCTGGACCTACCGAACACATATATTCGATGGCATCCTGGTCGCCGATGTAATCGGAACCCTTAACGGTGTCATACATATGCCAGCGCCAATCATCATTCGGATCGTCGCTTGCGATTGCACAGGTGATTCCACCCTGAGCCGACACAGTGTGCGAACGAGTTGGAAATACTTTGGTAATTACGGCCGTCTTGTAACCCGACTGAGCCAATTGCAGTGCAGCACGCATGCCCGCACCGCCGCCGCCAATAACAATGGCGTCAAAAGAAATAGTACGCATATTAGACATTACTTAAAATCCCCACAAAATTTCAATGCCCCAGACCGTGTAGGTCATGGTGACTAAACCAAGTACGCCTTGCGCCACTAAGCGCAACACAGTGGCTTTCGCTCCCATTATACGGTTCGTGAGGTAATCGGTGAGCACAGCCCACAAACCAATCCAGGCGTGAGCAGCGATAGACAGTAATGCGGCCAAACTGAACACGCGCATACATAAAGTGCTGTAGAGGTCCGACCACACGGCAAACGTGAGATCTGGCGTCAATATAATAAAACCTGCGACAAATAGGGTATAGGCTGCCAATACAACGGCACTAACCCGCTGGATAAGCCAATCGTAGAGACCGCTGCGGCCAAAACTCGTTACTGCAGTTACCATATCCAAGCTCCCAATAAGGCAATGATAATGAACGCCACAAATAAGACGATCTTGGCACCGTTTTGGCCACCTTCTAAGGTTTCACCTATACCGATGTCCATTATGAGGTGACGGATACCCGCTACCATATGGTAGGCAAGTGCGGCGAGAGTGCTCCATATAATAAACTGACACAGTGGATTGTTGAGCGACGCTTTTAACGCGCTGAACTGTTCCTCTGAAGCCAAGCTATTGTCTAAGGCCCAAAGTAACACTGCTACGCCGGCAAACAGGATGACACCTGAAGCGCGATGGAGGAGAGAAACACAGGCAGTAATAGGGAAATGTATCGTGGTAATGTCTAGATTGACGGGTCTGTTTTTCTTCACGGTTGAATCACACCTCTTTGTCCAGTGAAAGGACAGATTCGAGATAACGCAAATCTGCGCGTCTCCTCAAGGGTAGCAGTAGATGACCAAAGCGTCATTTTACCGGTTTCACCTTGAAGACGCGCGAAATTATAAGGATGTAGACCGAAAAATACAAACTAAAACCGATACTTATCGCACTGTTTGCAATTCAGCCTGAAGTTTGAGCAAAACGCAGGCGAAATAGCCAGCGCAGGACAATGTCCCGCACTATTGTGCGACATTTTATGCACCGTATTGACGCAGGACAAAACAGAACAATATATACCGACGAATTAAGCGGCTATTTCTCCGGCGATTAGCTATAATTCACGGCTTTTAGCACCAATTTAATTGACAAACTCTGTGGTGACTTTATAGTTGTGCCGCTTTTGCTTCGGTTGGCCATTTGCCAACCACCCTATAAATCAGCCCGCATTTAGCGGTGTTGATACCCTAATTTTCGCAGATACAGGAGTCCGTAATGACTGATAAGAAAGCGCACTTAACGGTCGACGGTTTGGATGAAACCTTCGAATTGCCAGTTTATAGCGGTACTACAGGCCCCGACGTGATTGACGTCAGCAGCCTTACCGCAAAAGGCCTTTTCACTTATGACCCAGGCTTTATGGCCACCGCCGCATGTGAATCAGAAATCACATACATTGACGGCGGAAAAGGTGTACTGCTACACGGCGGCTACCCAATCGACCAGTTGGCAGAACATTCTGACTACCTGGAAACCTGTTACTTGTTGCTCAACGGCGAATTGCCTAATGCTCAACAAAAACAAGAATTTGTTGATGTTATTTCCAAGCACACCATGGTGCACGAGTCTTTAGCGTCCTTTTTCAGAGGCTTCCATCACGACGCCCACCCAATGTCGATCATGGTTGGTGTTGTCGGCGCTCTAGCATCGTTCTATCACGACTCACTGGACATCACCAACGAAGAGCACCGTCAAATCTCTGCTCATCGCCTGATTGCGAAGATGCCCACTCTGGCCGCCATGTGCTACAAGCACCACGTTGGCCAACCTTTCATGTACCCAGATAACAAGCTTGGTTACGCAGAAAACTTCCTGCACATGATGTTTGGCACCCCTTGTGACGACCCAAAGGTGAATCCTGTTCTGGCTCGCGCAATGGACAAGATTTTCCTCTTGCACGCTGATCACGAGCAAAATGCCTCAACCTCTACCGTAAGACTGGCTGGCTCCTCTGGCGCCAACCCCTTTGCTTGTATTGCCGCAGGTATTGCCACTTTGTGGGGCCCCGCTCACGGCGGCGCTAACGAAGCTGTTCTCTCTATGCTTGAAGAGATTGGTAGCGTAGACAACATCGACGCATTTGTTGCCAAAGCAAAAGACCGCAACGATCCTTTCCGCCTAATGGGCTTTGGCCATCGAGTTTACAAAAACTTCGATCCTCGCGCTAAAGTGATGAAAGAATCTTGTGATGAAGTATTGGCTGAGCTGGGCCTTGAAAATGATCCACTTTTGGCCATTGCCAAGCGTCTGGAGCAAATCGCTCTGGAAGATGAGTATTTCATCGAGAAGAAACTTTACCCGAATGTAGATTTCTACTCTGGCATCATCATGAAGGCCATCGGCATTCCTACGGATATGTTTACCGTGATATTTGCAACAGGCCGCACCGTTGGCTGGATTGCACACTGGCATGAAATGATCAGTAATCCATACAAGATTGGCCGTCCACGCCAACTTTACAAAGGTTATACGCCTCGCGACTTCACTCCAATGGAAGAGCGCAGCTAGTTATTCCTTATTAATGCTTAGCATCACCCAAAGGCCGCTCCATTGAGCGGCCTTTTTTTGATCTCGAATAAGCCCAACAATCCCCCTGCAAGCCCGGCCTTCCCAACTTGTCGACTTAGCTCAACAATTATCAATGGTCGGCGTAATTTGTCTTATACTTTTACAACCATCAATAATAATTCCTACTAGGACGTCTATGAACTGGCTAAATCGCAGTATGCAAACCCGCCTGCTCTTTATCGTAATGGCTGGGCTGGCCGCACTCTTAATTGTAGCCAGCACCTCCATCTGGACCCTAAACCTACGCCTACAGGATTACCAGTCACTCATCAGTAATAATATTTCCGTCGAGCGAGATATTAGCCAAATTAACTATCGCTTCAAAACTCAGGTGCAGGAGTGGAAGAATGTTCTTCTTCGCGGCGGCGACCCAAGCAGCCTCGACAAATATTGGGGCCGCTTTAAAGACCATCAGGCAGGTATACAAAACGATGTAAATCAAGTGCTGAGTCGCATGGACGAAGGCGATTCCAAGAGTATGCTACGTGATTTTGGGCGCTCTCACGAAACTATGGGAAAGCGCTATATCGACGGCTTTAACGCCTTCTCAAACGCTGATTTTAATGCCAAGGAAGGCGATGCCGCCGTGAAGGGTATGGATCGCGAACCGAGCAAGCTACTCAGCAATGCAGCACGTGAAATTAGCGGCGACGTAGCCAAACTCTCAAAAAATCTGCGCGACGGGACTGCTGGCGTAATTTTTTGGGCGGAACTATCGGTGATACTCGTTGCGCTGCTGGTTGTTGTGGTTCTATCAATAACCTTAAAGCGAAGCTTTTTGGCCCCGCTAAAGATCGTGATGGGCGACATTCGTCAATTTTCTGAAGGTGATTTTAGTCAAGCCTTAGACCTTCGCCGCACCGATGAACTTGGCGAGCTCGCTCGCAATCTAGACCACATGAAACAGGAAATTGTCAGTATTATTTCAGCGGTTAAATCCACCTCTGGCGAGCTCAACGACGCCTCATCTCGAATCAACAGCACCGCCAATGAAATCAGTGATCAAACAGGGAAAACGGATCACTATATGGACCAAGTGTCTACCGCCATGAATGAGATGTCGATAACAGTACAAGAAGTGGCCAACAATGCCTCGGGCGCAGCCGAAGCGGCTCAAATAGCTGACTCAAGCGCTCGGGACGGCTTGCAGGTTATGGAAAAAACGATTGGCTCTATCCACGATCTCTCCACTGAAGTGGACAATGTATCTGGCGCTATGGACAAATTGGAGCAAGACACCGCCAGTGTCGGGGCCGTGCTTGATGTGATTAAAGGCGTCGCCGAACAAACCAATCTACTGGCGCTGAATGCGGCCATTGAAGCGGCTCGTGCCGGTGAACAGGGCCGTGGTTTTGCCGTAGTAGCCGATGAAGTGCGAGGCCTTGCTCAACGCACACAAGAATCCACAGCCGAAATCCAGCAAATTATTGAAACAGTACAATCGGGTGCTTCGGCGGCTGTCAAAGCCATGCGCGACAGCAGAGAAAAAACGGGAGCGACGGTGGAGTTAGCGACAGAGGCCGGCACGTCGATCCGGCAAATTAGTGAATCCATTAGCAGTATTCGTGACATGAACGCACAGATCGCCGCTGCCGCTGAAGAACAAAGCTACGCCACCGAAGAAATTACAAAAAATGTGGTGAACATCACCGCTTTAGCACAAGAAGCTCACACGAGTTCGAAACATGCCTCAGAAATTGCAACAGGCCTAGATAAAACCTCGGGAGAACTGTCACACCTCATTACCCGATTTACTGTCTAAGCTCGACGCGCTACAACTGTGGCGCCCTATTCAGTTTCCTGCTGAATACGGCGACTCAAACTCTGCCACTGTGGGAGCGCTCCGCTCCCCTTCGCCGACAATTTTTTGCCTCGAGATTTAGCCAGCCATAAGCTGTCGCCGTTAAAACTGTATATAGGCATTAAATCCGGTCGCTGGGAAGCGGGAAGAATTGTTTTGTTAATATTGTCGAGGATTAAAGGCTCAGCATCTGGGCTCGAGTAATAGGCCAACACCATATGCGCCTGGTTATATTCAAGTGACTTAACATATGTAATGCGGAGATTGTCCGTGTGCACACCAACATCTTTTAAGGAAAAATATTTACCAATTGAAAAATCTTCACAATCGCCGCCATCAGTTGCCAGCGTCTCTATGGGTGTTGCCCAATAATCTTCCGTACCCCAGTGCTCTAAATCGGTAACCCACTCCACCAGATTAAAAAAGTCATTGGCGGCGCGCATATGTTTGGCATCTGTAAAATCTTGATTCGCCCTATTGTCGAGCATTAGGCGCTGCCACTGCGCGACACGTTCACGTGCGGGCTCTCCAAAGTTACGCTCGACGTTATTCAGCGTTTTTTCACCCATACCAATGTATTGCGCCGAACTAAATGCCGAAAAACTGCACGTAGCGACCAAGCTAAGCCCAATAACAAATCTTTCAACTCTCACTATCTCGCCCGCTCCAAATACCAAGTTATTCTGTTTGCAGTCTACAGCACTTTAGAATTTCGGCAATCGGTGCAGACAAACCCCCTGAGCATGAAAAAGCCCAGCACAGGCCGGGCTACCAAGTCAAACTGTGGCCATTCATTAAAGTGGATGGCCATTGTGTTGCTACAGGCCAATAAAGTAGATAAAAATTCAATCTAATTCATCTTGAAATCGTGCCAGGAGTCAATTAGATTCAATGAATTACATTCATTTACACTGAAAATTTCATCAATTATACATACAGCGTATTGAGTTTCTCGTTAAAAGACATAACAAATTAGAAAATGGAATATTCACATTGCTCATATGGTCAAATAGGTACTAATGACTGCTTTGCCACCATGCCCTCGGTCAGTATTGGACTTGAAACGATCACTTTATGCGCATTGCGGAAGCTACGAGTGACCAATCAACTCTTTAGCTCCCAGCCATAAGCTGACGTTAGTTTTTTAGTAAATAACGACAATTAAGAATTTAAATAGCTATTTAGTTTTGTGTATCCACGATCCATATTTAGAGTAATATTAACCAATATTTCTGCTTATCTGCGTGGCTGGTTAATAGCTCAAAACAGACGCCGGTTAAATAGCTCGTGCTTTATGAGGGGCAACTTGGATATTAACTGCCAAACAGCAACCTACTTGTTTTCTATTGACTAGCCTCTACACGGTTTCGTCCTTGTTTCTTTGCTTGATATAAAGCTTTATCCGCACGTTGCAAGGTGTCATTGAAATTTGTATCATTTGTGCTTAATTCAGCTACTCCTATGCTTGCAGTGAAAGTTAAAAAGCCCCTTGAAGAAGTATTAACTTTAAGAGCGGAAATTTCACTTCTTAACCTCTCTGCCAACTCTAAAGCTTTATCACTCTTGGTCTCAGGTAAAATAATAGCAAACTCTTCACCGCCAATTCTTCCTGCTATATCCGTGGAGCGAATAACTTCTATAACTTTTTTTCCAAGCAACTCTATTACCTCATCACCTGTAGCGTGCCCGTAATTATCATTGACCATTTTAAAGTTATCTAAATCTATCATAACAATGGTATATTGATGCTTATAACGCTTGGCAAGTGCTTCTATTTTACTTGCTTGCTCAAAGAAAGCTCTACGGTTATTTAAGCAGCTCAGTGGATCTATTTTTGCGAGAATCTCTGCTTGTATTTTTGCTTCTGTTAGTTTTATAGTTCTCTCTTTAACTTGTTCTTCTAAAGAATTGTTCAATCTTCGAAGATCGGCTTGAGCTATTTCTAGTTCTGCCATCTTGCGATCACTTATGTCTTGAACTATTCCCATAGACTTAATAATCGCGCCCTGCTCATCGAACAAAGGTTTGGATATTTCACGTATGTAAACCTGCTTACCTGCCTGGTCATTGATTCGATATTCAATGTCATATCCTAGCTTACTTGCCCGTGTACGGACCTGAGTATATCGTTCACGATCGTCCTCGTGAACAAGGGCAGTATAAGCCACCTCGCTTGTTAGCGTCTCAACCATCTGCTCAACTGTCATACCATTGATGGTGGCACACTGCTCTGAGCAGCTAGCAAGCCGTTCGTTTATTTCATCCCACTCCCAATAACCCAGCTTGCCCATTTTTTCTGCATGCATAAATAGTAGATTGATTTTCTGCATTTTTTCTTCGGCTATTACTTTCTCAGTGATATCCATGAAGGAGACGATAATTTCATTTAGATTTCCGCGCTTAAAAACAGGAACAGCACTGACATGAACCCACACAATATCACTGGTTTCTGTACGGCTTATACCCAGATCCATCTTATGCATTGGCTCCAACGAGGCAATAACCTGATTAACAGGGTAATTCTTAAGCTCTACAGGGGTTCCATCTAGGTTAAGGAACACCCATCCTGGGTGGATGGCTTTTCGACCCTTCGCCTGAGGCTCCGTTATTCCTAACAGCTCCAATGCCTTGTCGTTGATTAAGGAAATACTGGTGTCCGCTGCGTGCACAACCACAGCCGCTGAGATATCTTGCACCAGCTTGCTAAATCGCTCCTCCCTTTCAAACAGTTTTTCTTGTGTCTTCTCAAGTGCGGATTCAGCAAATTTTCGTTCTTGCATGTCATGCCGTCGGATCAAACCAGCAAACCCGTCAGTGTAGTCAGACACGAAGTCAAAAACTTCTTGCTGATATTCCCTCGCTAGTTCCGCGATAATCCGTCGTTTGTCGTTTTTGTCTTGCCTGATTGCAATGATCCCAGTTTTCTTAAGCGACCCCAATAATCTCCTTGCCGTAGTTGCAGGTATCTGCGTTCCAAGTGAGATATCTGTAACGGCGACAGTTTTTTCACACAGCTGGCACTCGATGAGATAATAGAGAACCTCCCAGTGAGATACCTTTAGCGCGTCCAATGCTGAGGTGTTACCAATTTCGAGTAAGCGTTTCCGTAAAGTATGGTGTCGGTATATGCCCGACTCAATAATTAATGACAAGGCTGCTTTGTAACTTGACCGTTCTGCTTCTATCAAACTCATACTTTGATGCTGCCAATTTTCACTAAACTTGCGAGGAGAATAATTAGTATTGCAGAAAACAATAGTGACACCACTCTTATTTCCGCCAAATTGGTCGCTAATATTTAAGAATTTTAATAGTCACTAGAATTCTAGCGTAGTTTAGGAGTTCGATTTCTTCTGATAGTACTTTCGGAAGCTCCCCAACGGGGATCGACCACCTCTGCCTCTTTGATCTTTGCTGTGATCTCGGAACGACTGGGTTGTTAGCTTAGTTCACATTCAGGCTTAAAGACTTATCGACAAACGTCATCATCAAAAGCCCCATGCTTGTATCTATGGAGGAACGTCCGCTTTCGTATCTTAACTGTCCCTTAGCCAAGGTTAATTCGAGTGATAATTTCGATCAGTGACCTCCCCACCAGAATTCAGCCCATGGACTTAATGAGATTTCCAGCCGGTCTAACAAGATGGAGATTTCACCGTGAAGAAGAGATTTACTGAAGAGCAGATTATCAAGGCGATCAAGCAGTACGAGGCGGGTACCAAGACCGAAGAGATATGCCGTCAGCTAGGCGTCTCAAACGGCACCTTTTACAACTGGCAGCGGAATATCCTCGATACGACTATCTGATGTTGCATAACTTGCTGAAGACTGAAAGCCTAGTGATCAATAGGAAGCGAACATATCGGCTGTATACAGAATAATCGGTTCAAGTGTGGACTAAGAAGCGAAAGAATCAGCGTGAATTTTATCGGGGATCTCATTGATTCCATCGCGTTAATCTGGGGGGAAAGGTCAGCCCAGCACAGGCTGGGCTTTTTTATCAAACTAAAGTTTACTCGTTTGCTGACAGTGTACCGCGACGTATTTGATCCCTTTCAATCGATTCAAACAAAGCCTTGAAATTGCCCTCGCCAAATCCGTCGTCTTTTTTACGCTGAATAAACTCAAAAAAGATTGGCCCAATACGCGTCTCAGAAAAGATCTGCAGCAGTAATCGAGGGTCACCATCCTCAGTTGAACCATCAACCAATATACCTCTTTTCTTGAGCTCATCCACTGGCTCCCCATGACCCGGCAAACGCTCTTCAAGCATGTCGTAATAGCTTTCAGGAGGCGCCGTCATAAAGGGCACGCCCTTTTCCTTGAGTTTGTCCCAGCAGGGCAAGATATCATCACAGGAAAAAGCGATGTGCTGAATACCTTCACCGTTATATTGCATTAAATACTCTTCAATCTGACCACCGCCACCGCCACCAGACTCTTCATTGAGCGGAATGCGAATCAAGCCATCAGGGGCCGTTAAAGCACGGGACTGCAAACCGGTGTATTCGCCCTTAATGTCGAAATAACGAATCTCTTTGAAGTTGAATAAATTTTCATAATATCTCGCCCAATAGTCCATACGCCCGCGATAAACGTTATGAGTCAAATGGTCTATCACCTTAAAACCGCAACCCACAGGGTGGTGCTCCACCCCTTCCAGATACTCAAAATCGATATCATAGATTGAACTTCCGGGCTCGCATCGATCAATCAAATACAATGCCGCGCCGCCAATACCCTTCACAGCAGGCAACTTAAGCTCCATAGGACCCGCGGGGATATCCAGAGGCTGAGCCCCTTTTTCTAACAGCAAATCGTAGGCTTTATGGGCATCGTGCACTCGGAAAGCCATGCCGCAGGCGCAGGGTCCATGCTCTTCAGCAAACCAAGCCGCCGCGCTCTTGGGCTCGTAGTTGATGATGAAATTAATGTCGCCCTGGCGCCACAGGTCGGCGGCCTTGGACCGGTGAGAGGCCACATGAGTAAAACCCATCGATTCGAATACTGGCTCAAGCGTACCGCGCTCTGGCGCAGCAAACTCCACAAACTCAAAGCCCCGGAGGCCCACTGGGTTTTCAAATAAATCGGCCATTGCTCTCTCCTGATAATGTTTAATTCGTCATAAAAGTATAAGGCTAATTTCAAGGCGGAACTTTGCCATTTGGGCTTAAATAATGCACTATTGAGCAGGAATCCACCCTAAATACCTAAAAAATGGATGTATTACACCATGCCCAATGAAGATAGCCTGCCCTCAAACGTTGAGCGGAAAATATTAAATGCCCTGCAAAACAACGGTCGGATGTCGAATGTAGAATTGGCACAACAAGTGGGCCTTTCTGAGTCGCCCTGCTTTCGGCGGGTGCGACAGCTGGAAGAAAACGGCACCATAAGTGGCTACAGCGCCAATTTGGATCAACGCAAGCTGGGCCTTCAAGTAACCGCTTTTGTCCAAGTGGACCTAGACCAGTGCTCTGAAAAGGAAACGGAGGGTTTCCGGGAGGCCGTGAGGGCCGAGGATTATATTACTGAATGTTATGCCATGAGCGGCAATTATGACTATCTGCTAAAGGTAGTAGCACGCAATATTGACCATTTTGGGGAGATTACCATGAAGCGAATTTTAAAGTTTCCTGGAGTGAGAAACATTGAATCGAGTTTTAATTTGCTAGAGATTAAAAACTGCAGAGCCCTACCAACCGCAAGCGATTGATCACAATGGCAGGGCCATGTCTATGCGGAGCGGGTCAAGCTCTCGCGACCGCACTTTCCTTTTGCTCTCGATCCAAGCGTAAGGCTGGTACCAAAACAACCGCCATACACAGCAACAGAGCAATGGCCGCGACGGACAGCATGTTCGAGTAGCTGCCGTCACCCACTAAAAATGCAGCGACCATTGGTCCAGAAGCCAGACCCATTTTCGAAGCGAAGCCCCCAACTGCGGCCATCTGGCCCGCCTTATCAAATTCGGCACACATACCAAACAGGTAAGGTATTACAAAGGCCCAGGTAATCCCCACGCCACAATTGGCCACGACATAGACCCAAGGTAACTCACTAAAATTGAGGGCGAAGGTCCCAGCAGCCGTTATGATAACGGCACTAACAACGGGCAGTGTGCGACCAAAACGCGTCGAAAAAACCACCACTAACAGAGAGCCCACAATACCAATCCAGGCAGCGGCACCTAGGCTCGGAGTAATGAAATCCATACTCAATCCGGCCTCGCTGCCCAAGCCTACAATATAAGCATAGGGCCCCATATTAGCCGCCTGAAATAGGAAAATGGCCAGTAAGGTTAATATCATGGGTTTAACGTGGGCCGCCTCGATGCCACGAGGTTTATGGCCAGCCTTATCCTCTGGCACGGGATAATGACCTAGAAAAGGCAGCATCAATAACGTGACAATATCAAAAGCAATCAGCGACATAAACAAGACCTTGGGGCCGTATTCGGGCACTAAGGCAGGGAGGTACATCACCCCTACACCGCCAAAGCCGAACTGTACTAAAAGCAGCACGCCGAATGTAATGTCAGCCTCTTCCGTGCGAGCAATAATCGCGAAACCAATGCCAACCAATAACCCCCCGACCAAGCCGTGCACAAAGCGGGTACCAATCAAGAGCGTCGGCTCCGTCATAAACATGGAAACGATATCGATGCACACTAAGCCTACAAGCAACATCACAGACACGGGCTTCCAGCTGATACGCTTGATCAAAAATACCGCTGCAAGTGCTCCAGCCGCGGCACCGTAAACGTTCGCCGAACCCACAAAGCCAGCATCTTGATTGCTGAAGCCTAAACCTTTAATTAAGCCGTCCACCAGAGCGGGCATTATATTGACGTAAAACAAACCTGCCGTGGCTAGGAACGCTAAGAAAGTACGCGCTACCATGCCATTAGGCGCTAAGTGGTACGTTGAGAAAAAAGATACCGGAGTAGAGTCTTGTTCGGTGGCCATAGGAGCTTCGCTTTTGTAGTTATTAATCGATAAAAATAGCTGAATTAACCATACCAAGCTTCGACCGCATTAATAGGGCCAGTTGCGGGGGCCTTGCTAGTCCAAATCTCAAGTTATTGTCAGTAACTATTCGATCATCGGGTTAAATTGTCAGCCGCGCCGAAAACCATTTTCGGCGGAGTTAACTACGACATTTACACCTGTAGTTACAATTAGGTAATTGTCACACCTCCAGCCTCAAGGCGAGATTTCAAGCCTTGAAGTTGAGTTTCATAGCGGCGGCCACGACCGATGGAAGTTGAATATAATTTCTCTCTTACCTGGACTGCACTGGCCGTGCTTGTAGCCGCCGAATTCAAATGAAAATCAAGACATTCATCCTGCCATGGCAGCTGGCAATAAGCCACCATGGCCCTAGCTTCGGCTTCCAAATTTGTCACCAAGTTCTCGTAGGAAACTTCATGAATAACGCCTGGCATCACCTCAAACCAATGTGCCATCAAGTTGCGATATGCGATGTAATAATCAGCCAATTCATCCAAGCAGTACGAAAATGGATAACCGCTGCGAAATAGTTGTTTGAAAACAGCAAAGCAGGTATCTATCGGATTTCGTGTCAGGCTAATAATTTTGGCATTCGGGAAAGCCAGATGAATCAAGCCTGCATACAAATAGTTGAACGGTAGCTTATCAATGAAACGGGCGGTACTGCCGGTCATAGGTCGCGTGCTATCCACATAATTTCGCCCCAAGGCCGCGAAGTCGACATGAGCAGTATTCTCGATAAAACTCAGTCGAGAATCCAAGGTTTTTTCTCCCGGAATTTTTGCTAGGCTTATCAATTCGCTAGAAAAATTATGCAACTCTCCTGCGGCATAAATATCGGTGTGGCAAGCGAGTATTCGTTCAACTAGGGTTGTCCCTGTGCGAGGCATGCCAATAACAAAGATAGGTTCCTTGGTTTCACTGCCCGGAATTTGCCCGTCAAATAAATCACTATGAAAAACCTCAGCGATTTTTTCCATGATACCCAAATCGGTTTCTATGCGATAATCTATATTTTTCCGCTTGAGCTCAGCACCCGCCTGCAACACTTTAAAGGACTGCGCATAATCTTCGACATCTTCGAGTTCTTTCGCTAGCGCAAAGGCAAGGTTAACTTGCGAGGAATTTGAAAGCGAGGGGGTCTCGGCCAAACCTTTCAATTCAGCTATGTGGTTTTTATTGAAAACCTGCTTGCGTAAACCTGAGCGCAGCAGCTGCGCCTCAGTATCTAAAGGGTCAAGGGCAAGCGCCTGATTCAACTCTTCCTCTGCCTCCTCCAACAAACCAAGAAAACGCTGACAGCTCGCAAGATTGTAATGATGACCTGCAATACCCGGCTGCAAAACCAAAATCCGCTGATAGATGGGCAAACTCTCTCGATGAAGCTCTAGGCTCGTCAAAAAATAAGCCAATCGTCCGTATATCTCTGTGTTTTCAATTGGCCGCAGCGCAAGACCCTGTACCAGCTCCTTCGCTAAAGCCAGCGCTTGCGATTTTTGCTTATTGGCATTAAACGCTTCACACAAGCTGAGCAACAAAGAAACATGCTGGCCGGCGGCTCGCAGACTTTGCTGTAGAAGCGTAACCGCCCTATCAGGCTTGCCCGCACGTTGAAGTATATGTGCCGCTAATTGCCATGCTGCAACATCATTAGGACAGCTTTGATTTTGCTCCTGGCACAGAGACAAGGCTCCTTGAAAATCGCCCTGTTCAAGCATGGATCTCGCGGAATTGATGAGTTTGGAGCCCTCGTTCACCTGCACCACCTTTCAAGTAATTTGAAAACTTAAATAAAAAAAGACCGGGCAATACCCGGCCCTTTTAAAGTATACCCTACTTAGAAATTGTAAGAAAAATTCACTCCTAGAGTTCTTGGATTGGTGATGTATTCTTTCTGATTGTTGCCGTAGTAGTTTTCGAACACACCTGTATCTGTACCCGTGTAGGCAGCGGGGTAGCTTCCCGTAACACCCTCTTCGTCTGTCAGGTTCTTCGCGTATACGCTCAACACCCAAGCTTCTGAAGTTAATGCCACACTGGCATTCAGTAGAGCAAAGCCATCAAACTCCTGCTGCAGGTAATTGTCCTGAATGGAGTTAACAGAATCAGATTGATAATAAGCACCGACATTAGCATCTAAAATCAAGCCGCTAGCCAAGGTTTTCGAGTAATTAGCGGAAAGAGAAAAGACATGTTCCGACGTTCCGGGTAAACGCTGCCCAGATTCTGCGATCACACTGTCATTTTGCGGTTGAATTAAATCCTCGGTGAGCTCTCCTTCAGCAAAAGCATAACCCAAGTTGACACTTACATTCTCAGACAAGCCAACCGCCGCTTCAACCTCTATACCGCTGGTCTCAGCTGCACCACCGTTTTGCGCCATGAAGAATCCCCACCAGGCGGTGCCGGTATTCAACTGTGGATCTTGCCAATCGACGTAATATACATCAGCGGAGTAGCGAATATTGGCCGTCTCCCCCTTTATACCTAACTCGTAGTTAGTTACGGTATCTTTGCCATACAATTCAACCGTAGATGGATTTAGCTCAGTAAAAGGCCCACTGGTAGGAATGGCGTTGGAACCACCGCGACGGAAACCTTCGGAGTACGTGGCATAAACCATTGCGCCACCCTCTAGGTCCCAAGAGGCATTCAGTTTGAAGAGTACGTCATCTTCTTTCTGAGTTGGGAAATCAAGAAACGGAATATCGCTAGGCTGCAAGTAAGCAAACCATGTAGACGTTTTGTTGCTCAATTCGTTGTCAAACCAACGCAAACCCGCCGTCATACGGAAGGCGTCACTGAAGTGATATGTCATTTCGCCATAGACACCCAAATCGGTAAAGCCTTCTTTACGGATGTAACTAAAATCCATGTCATTAATGGCTGGAACACCCGCCCACCAGCTACCGGAGGCGGCACAAGCCGCACCTACGTTCACACAGGCATCACCGTATTCACCCAGACCGCGCAAGTGACTGAAGTTGGTGGTAGTGCGATCTTGATCCATGTAGTAAACGCCCGCTACCCAGTCAATTTTGTCGTCACCATCAGTGTTGGAAACCAAGCGGAACTCTTGCACCAAGGCTTCATCTTCATAACCAGATTCAACATGTGCACCAGGGCGTGGCATGCCGGTATACAAAATATCAAACCAGTTTACAAAACCAACTCCATTGTTGCGGTCGGTTGTCCACAAACTGGTATTATCGCGCCAGCCAGTACCGGTGTGATCATAAACTGAAGTATTAGACGTTAGAGTTGCGAAACCCAAGTTTGCTTCGATCTCCATGGTCGCCATCTCAACTTCACGTTCGGAAGGTTCTAGGAAGGTCGAGCCATTATCTTTGTCGCCGTAGGGCTGACCAAAATAGTCATTGCCCGTCGTCACAGCGCGACGGTGACCTACTTCATCTTCCTGCACTTGGTAAGTTAAGGTCAGTGCCAAATCATCTGATGGTTCAAAACGTAAAGCCGCTCGGGCATACCAAATATCAACGTCGTCAGCATCTTTTTTCGACTGGTAACAAGAACCGTTATTGACTAATTCTGAATCTGTGAGCGAAGTGTCATCTACATTCAAACAAGAGCCGTTGTCGGCTTCAACCACTGGCACTCCACCATCATCCAACTGGTAGAGGTTCGGAAGGTCAATCACACCATCGTTGTCAATCGTGCCTCCCGACACGCGCAATGCCAGGGTATCGCTCAAAGGCAAATTCAACATCACATCTGTATTAATATTGCTGCCGCCCGAACCATTAGTCTGGCCATAACCGACACCCACTTTTCCTTCAAAACCTTCGGTACTGGGTTTATTCATTATGTAGCGAACAGTGCCTCCAAGGGCGCCAGAACCGTATAAAGTACCTTGAGGGCCGCGCAGAATTTCAACGCGATTGATATCTTTTAAAATAAAATTTGCAAAAATTGGGGTGCTATCAACATAGGTGGAAACCGTTGGTACGGTTGACTGGCCCACGTCACCGCTGATGCCACTTTCCACGTTAACACCGCGCATCACCATACTATTGGTATTGCCCGCGTTACGATGCCCTCGATCAACCAAAGACACGCCAGCTACCGTGCGCATCAACTCAGCAGAATCAACAATATTTTTTGCGGAAAGATCATCACCGCTTACCGAGGAAATATTAAAAGGAATGTCCTGCATGCTTTGCTCACGAAACTGAGCCGTCACCACAACTTCTTCCAAAAAGCCTTCCTCAGCTACAACCATCTGAGCAGAACTCAATAATGAAGCCGACGCTATCGCACTAAAAATTGCCGTGCGTTTGAAGCTGCTTGTATGCTGTTTATTACTCATGTTGTTGCCCTCGTTTTTCAATATTATATAATTATCAACTTATTGAGTTTCTGACTTTCGAACAATCCACCGCAATACTTGTTGTCAATACTACGGAAAGAAAATAAACATCGTAGAGCCAGTTTTAAAATGTCAATGAGTCCAATTAAGTTGTTTTAGTTATTTCGAGTATCATTTAAAGCCGAATTTTGAACACGCAGTTTGCCCAGAGCCCGCATGGCATCCGAGTTTCCGTGACCATCGGTATAAGGTGGAAACTTTACTGGGCTATCGCGGAAACTTTTTAGAGGCTGCCCCAAACCCAAGACACCTCGCTCGCGAGAACGCCTGACCAGATCCAAATCAATTTCAATGGGAATCAATTCGTGATTTTCACCGGCCTGATAAATCACTTCACCGGCAGGCCCCACAACCACCGAACGTCCGTTGCCGAGACGCCCCGCCACGTTAATGTCAAAGAAGTAACATTGGTTTGTCACCGCATTACTGCGGGCAATGGAAATTTCAACATCCCGGTCAATGGTGCCTGTCATGGTGGGGTGTAAAATCACTTCAGCGCCCATCCATGCTAGTGTTCGTGTAGTTTCCGGCACCCACATATCGTAACAAATAGACACCCCAAAACGCCCCACGTCAGGCACATCAAATACGCAAAATTCTGAACCGGCCTCTACGCCTTTTTCATAGGGTAAAAAAGGAAACATCTTCCGACAGCGGGTAACCACTTCACCCTGAGGATTGATCACTGGAGTGGTGTTATAGATTTTACCGTCGAAACTTTCTGACAAGGAACCCGGAAGTAACCAAACATTTAGTTCCTTGGCAACTGCACAATAGGTTTTTTCCGCGTCACCCGGCATTGGCTGGGCACAGGCTAGGTTAGCACCATAGGTGGCAAGCTCTCCTAGCAGAAACATATCTATCCATGGGAAGCGCAATTTCGCTGATTCGATTTCTTTTCGAATCCGCGCAAGATTGTCTTCGGCATTCAATTCAAGCTGTAAGCCGGCAATGGCAAAATGGCTCATGAGTAAGGCTCCGTTCTCTACTGCGTGATGCATACGCTGATTGCGGCATCTAATTTATTATCTAATATCAGTGTAAGAGGAGTTCAGACAAGGCGATAGAGCCAGAGTAGAGATGGTAATGAGGCCAATTGGCAACGAACGCCGGTGAAATTTCATACTATGTACACAGCAGTGTTGGCTAAGGCTGTGCAGCTAAGGCACATGGCCGCTTGATTTTCGAGACAGGTGTCGGCGAGAAACTGCGGTCTATATAAGAGTCTTTCTTGATATTTTAGCGAAACGTGAAGCGTTTATCCCTCAATAGACTATTGACTACAAAGGGCGTCTAATCATCGATTTTCTGTATCACCGCGCGATTAAAAAACACTTTCTCGCGATTAAACCATTCCACAGATTTTCCTTTAATCACCGTATACAGTTTTACTTCCTCGCCATAGGCCCAATTGTCCCATTGCCTCACCCAGCAATCGCCCTCCACCCACCAACGTCCCGAATCGGTTTCTTCGTTAGCGTAACCTGCAGTGCCGCTCAAACTACCATCAGCGTGAATCAATACAGACAAGGGTTGGCCATAAACGGTTTGATATAAAAGTTGGGTATCCGACACCGCCTCTCTCAGCGCCTCCCCTTTCAACCATCGGGGATCGGTATCATTTAAGCGCGCAATTTTCCCCCCAATCAAATCTTGAATAAGCTGGGCTAAGGTCTCGATGCCCTCGCGAATTTTCTCAACACTAATACTGGTGACTCCGACGCGAAAGCAATTGGTGTGCTCACCTTGTTTTGCAAAATAGTAATCCACCGGTTCAATAAGCACGCCGCGTAAAGCGGCTTCTTTTGCCAGGTATTTTACATCCAAGTCCTTTGGTCCTTGGACCCAATAGGCCGTACCGCCCTCATTGGGAATGGTAACAACGAAGTTGGGCATTAAGTAATTCAGGGCGTCCTGCAGCGCAAACCAACGCTTGCGAAACTCTCGATTGAGCTTGCCCATGATGGCGTCGTAGTGCCCCAGAGATAGAAAAAATGCCGCGGCGCGCTGGTTATTGGCGGCGGGTGACTTCACCATCATTCGCCGCAAATTCCGCGCTTCGCGGATTAACTCCGCCGGCCCCACCATAAAACCAATACGCAAACTGGACGAGAGAATTTTTGACAGGCTCGACACGTATACCACTCGCCCACTACTATCTAGGCTTTTTAAGGCGGGATGAGGGTTGCCTTTAAAATTACTTTCGCTGTCGGTGTCATCCTCAACAATGATCAGGTCTGAAACTTCCGCCCGCTTGAGCAAAGCCTGTCGCCGCGCCGTAGACATAGTCACTGCCGTAGGCATCTGATGACTTGGGGTTACCAGGGCCAATTGGCAGTGGGCCAGTTCCTCATCCACCACCATACCTTCATCGTCCACCGCCTGATGCCGCAAGCTGGCGCCTTGCCTCTCAAGCAATTGCCGGGTCTCCGGATTACCGGGTTCCTCGACCGCCACGGTCACCGTAGGGTCCACTAACAATTGGGTGAGAATATACAAAGCCTGCTGAGAACCGATAGTGACCAGAATTTCGTCGGTTTTCGCGTTGATACCCCGCCGAGGGAGTACCTTAGTGCGAATTTGCTCGATGAGCGAAGGGTCGTCGGCGTCACCACTCTGACAAGCCCATTCGTTAATCTCGCGCACCCCCAAGGCTAGGCGCGTTGCCTCTCGCCATTCCGCTGTTGGAAAAAGGGATTGATCAAACTGCCCATCAATAAAGGGGTAAGGGTATTGCTGCCAATTAGGTGGGCATTCAAAATATTCCTGAGACTGCAGTGGCACTTTAAAGCGGCTGGACCATTGGGAGGCCTGAGTCGCAATGTTGTCTCTCTTTAAAACAAGCTCAACACGACCGGACAAAACCTCTTCATTGACATAGATGCCACTGCGTTCGCGACTCAATAAATAACCTTCATCAATGAGCTGCTGATAAGCAAGCACTACGGTGTTGCGGGCTACGCTTAGGTGATCGGCGAGTTTGCGAGAGGATGGCAGGCGCTGCCCCACAGGAAACAAGCCTGACATTATCACCGCCACCAATTTCTGACGAATTTGGCTCTGTAAATTCAACTCACTGTCGTCATCGAGAATAATGAGCGTTTCGAGCATAAGAAATCGGTTCCAAGCTTGTGGCAATGCGGCTATTTGGGTCTCGGTATTTTAATCTTACTATGTATGTCCAAATTTCGGGCACATCTTGCTGATTTTATTCAACTCAGCTTCTGCGCCGGCAAAACTGTGAACCTGGCTGTCACTCACATAGTAATAAACGGCACCATTGGGGAACAACACGACGGCAATGCCGCCGTAACCAGACAGATAACTCACCCAGGAACCAGGGGGGCAGATAGCCCGCGGCCGCTGACCCATGTCGTAGCGCCATACGCCGTTAATATATCGGGTTCCAGAGCTTTTAGCCGGCAGCCCGGCATCGCTTCCATTGCCCAGCATGTCATCCATGATGGCTCCGTCCAAGATCTGCTTTCCTTTGATTACTCCGCGCTGATTAATTAGCAGGCCCAATTTGATCATATCATCAGCGTGCCAGTTCATACCATGACTCCAAAATGGCTGAGCAGGCAACTCTTGAGTGCGCACCGTCGTGTAGGCCGCAGGGCTCAACTGAAGAGGTTTGTATACTTCGGCTACCAATTTATTGAACAAGTCTCCACGAGTGTAATTATCCATAGCCACTCCGGCCACATAAGTGTCGGAAGAATGATAGGCAAAGCGAGTGCCTGGAACATTTTTACGAGGGTAATACTCGCAAGCATGTTTGATTTTTGTCTCATGGGTATACTTCAGGAAAAAATCCTTTAATACCGGAATACTGTCTTCATCCCTCTCGCCAGCGCTTTGACGGTAATTACCCGTGGCCATATCCAGTGCCTGCTCAACGTTAACATCGCTCCAGCTTGACGCCAGTACATTCGTTCCGTCTTGACACTCACTGACATAATCCGCCACCTGCATATAACGTGCGCTGTCACCATTTTGCTGTGTCAGCAAAGCGTGCGCAAAGTTGGCGACCGCTGTTTTTGCAGTGGAGTAGGAAGGCAAACCCATTACCTCGCAGAACGGGTAGTCACCGTTTCGTGTTCGACAAGGCGCCGCGTAGTGAATCCCTTGGTAAAACACCCCGTGGGTTGTTTCGCCAGCCGCCTGCTCAATTGCGATATTGCTCACCACGACATTTGGATACCGCTTGCTCAATTCAGCAATCGCTTTGCTGGGCAGACGGTTTAGCACTTCAGACTTGTAGTTCTCGACCAAGCTCCCCTCGCCCGCTACAGCGCCCTGAAGGTAGGTCGCTGGCACCAAACCCCAGAGCTCGTAATGAAAATATGCACAGGTTTCGCCCCCAACCTGTAAAGCTGCCTTGCTTATGCTGCCATCATTTTTAAACAGAAAGGTAATAATACCGTTATGCGTACAGTTGGCCTGATTTTCTTGCAAGGCGAAGGGTATCGCCACGCGACTGTAACCTTGATCGTGGTTTTCATTCCATACCCTTCCCGGCTCTAGTATGTAGTTCCAATCAGGGTGACCAGTCACCTGCAAGCCACGAAGCTTTGGAATAATGTGCGAACCAATTTGCACGAATTCAAAATCAAACACGGGCAAGGTTTCTGGATCTCCAAAGCTGTTGGCCTGGGGTTTACCTCGGGTTGTTTCAAGGAAGTTTAAGCGGGTATCGCGGCCACGGTTGAGCACTAGGCGACCCCGAAAGGTATTGCTGGGTTCTGCCGCACGGGATGTATCGGCACTAATTTCAGCTTCACCGTGACTGTAGGCTGAAAAATCCATCATTCTGAGCGCGCTACCATTGAGCTCGTCTAAACTTAGTGCAACACGAGGAACATCCCCGTCGCCGGTGAATACATGTAACTCATCGTTTGCTGACGATGAGGCCGAGGCTAGTGAGCTCATAAAAATGCATAATACAGCCAATAATACTGGCTTTGTAAAATGTAGGGGGAATTCTGAGCCATTGTCCGTCACAACAAAATTTGCTAGAAATACCGCCAGCCTTTTATCGAGATTATATGTTCGCATACGTTTTTCTTTTTAGTCCGATTAAAGAACGGAATGATTGATTAGAAACAATATCCAAACGCGCCTGAATAATTATACGCAGCGCGTCATTTGTCCGCCTGAGTCTATATAACATGATCCAGCCTTCGTCAGCTGGGCAGGATTAAAGATTAATAACCTAAAAGAATATTAAACAGATTTTTAAGCGGGAAAACACAAGTAAAGAAAATTTGAGCGTCCAGAGGAAGAGTCAAGAAGAAGGGTTTGGCCCCTAATCGCCAGCAGGCAAGCCAGCAAATTCAATCGACAATAGCACTCGTCGAAGCGCCATTCCACAACTTTCGGCCTTTATAATAAAAATACCCCGCACAGGTCAAATA
>Ga0209826_1000819_pt1 | contig 22245 bp, 15 predicted proteins | sample GOMGulsemesocosm_5_FD_184637 | JGI IMG/M metagenome (GOLD analysis project Ga0209826, IMG submission 184637) | Methane-oxidizing microbial communities from mesocosms in the Gulf of Mexico - GOM15C Gulf of Mexico (SPAdes) (version 2) | ecosystem: Environmental > Aquatic > Marine > Cold seeps... | reverse complement strand
ATCATTAGATTTTTAGCGATAGTACGTACTGCCGGACGTTATGCTGAACGCTTATTAACTCACCGTGCAACATTCAACGCATTGGCGCTGTTACGTCATTATTTTTATCAACAACTTGAGCATTTATTACCTTATTATCGTGTTAATTTACGTTCTGGCGATCTATTAGCTCGATTGCAACAAGATATAGATAACTTAGACAATTTCTATTTACGCGTATTATTACCTATGGTGGTGGCACTTATTTCAGTGCCCATAGTGTATTTTGTGCTTGCTTCTTTCTCTATCTCAGTTGCTTGGTTATTGCTCATTGCCTTGTTGATTGTTGCTATTATTTTACCTGTTATTAGTTATTTTTTGTCATTAGCGAAAGCAAAAGATAAAATTCGTTTAGAAAGTCAATTAACCGAAGAGTTAGTGAACGGTATTGGCGCAATAAAAACCTTAATGGTTTATCAAGTGAGCATTAATTATCAACGCTCAATCGCGAAGCTTACTAAACAATATTATACCGCTCGTTATCATTTAGTTAAAATTAACGCGGGTTTAAGCGCCATTACCTTTTTACTTATTCATTTATCTGCGCTTGCTTGTTTGTTTATATTATTGAGCCAACTATCCGCAGGTGAAATTGACCGCCAATCATTAGTGGCGATTATTTTACTTATTTTAGTGAGTTTTGAAACAGTGATTAATATGCCCTTAGCCATGCAGTTATTACCACAAAGTTTAGCGAGTGCAACACGGCTATTTGCTATTATTGATAAAGAAAAACCTGTCGATATTGGTATTGAAACGGTTAAATATGGCGATATTCATTTTGAAAACTTCACTTTTAGTTATCCAGAACAAAAAACAACGAGTTTAATTGATATTAACTTATCAATTAAAGCAGGTGAAAAAGTGGCGATTATTGGTGCTAGTGGCGCAGGAAAATCAACCTTAGTAAATTTATTAATGGGCTTTTGGCCAACAAGTTTAGCGCTTATTTCTAAATTAAGAGCTGAATCAAGTACCGAACCAAGTTCTGAATCAGGCTCTGAGCCAAGCTCTGGGTTAAGTGATGTTAAAAACAGTAATCTTCACCAAGGTAGAATAACGATTGCAGGTACTGATTTAAGCTTACTTAAAAGTGAGGATTTACGAGATAATATTGCTTTAATGAGCCAGCAAGGTCACCTTTTCGACGCTAGTATTGGTGACAATTTACGATTAGCCAAGCATGATGTAACCTTGGCACAAATGAATCATGTTTGTCAGTTAGTCAACCTTACTGAGTTTATTGATAGTTTACCCACAGGGTTTGATACGTGGTTAGGTTCAACAGGTATTGGATTATCTGGCGGGCAAGCTAAAAGATTACAAATTGCTCAGTTACTATTACGCCCAGCGAAAATGCTTATTTTAGATGAGCCTACAACGGGATTAGACAGGCGTAATGAAAAAACAATCATGGATAACATTTTAGCTCATGTAGCACAGCAACAACAAAGCTTAGTGATAATAACGCACAAGCCATTGATGCTAGATAAAATGGATAAAATAGTGCTTATGGAGCAAGGTAAAATTATTGTTCAGGGTAGTCATCAGCAATTACTTGAAAGTAATACTTATTATAAAAAGATACTTAATTATTTCTAAACTTATGACGTGATTTCAGGAATGATTAATTCAAGTGGCATTTTTTGGTTAATTCTTTTGTGAAAATAGCCTGCAAAATAGTTAACTCTTTGGTTCTGACATAATTAGGTCTCATGATAAAAGCAATTGTTCTATGTGGCCCAGGCGCATTTAAATGAACTGCCTTTAACTCTGATTCATTATATATTAACTGATCTAATGCCATTTGAGGTACAAAGGTTGTTCCGATATTACCGGCAACCATTTGAATTAAGGTATGTAAGCTTGCAGAATCAAAATCTGACTCTTGCTTATAATAATTAAAGTTACATACTGAGAGTACGTGTTCCTTTAAACAATGGCCATCTTTTAATAGCATTAACTGCCCCAATGCTACTTCTTCACTGGTTATTTCCTTGGCATTACTTAGCGGCTCATCTTTATGGCACACTAAATAAAAATCTTCTTGCCAAAAATCAAAACTCATCAAGTTTTCTATTGGGTAGGGCAATGCGAGAATAGCCGCATCTATCGCGCCAGATTTCACTTTAGCAACTAATACATGAGATTGTTCCTCTATAATTTTTAATTTAAAATCAGGATACTGCTTTCTTAATTCAGGTAAAACTTTTGGTAAAAGATAAGGTCCAATGGTTGGAATAACACCAATAGTCATCGGGCTAGAAAACAGCTGTTTACCTGTTTGTGTTATCTGTAGTAAATCATCTAACTCTATTTTGATTTTTTTTGCTTTATTGAGTACCAATTGCCCATGATTAGTGATTAATACTTGCTTATTATTACGCTCAAATATAATGAGCCCTAATTGTTTTTCAAGATTATTAATCGCTGTACTCAATGCTGATTGAGAGACATTACATAGTTCAGCTGCTTTTTTAAAGTGTAATGTTTTTTCAATGGCTAAAGCATAGGTCAATTGTTTAAAGGAGATCATATTTTATTAATGAATTTAATTGAATATAAGTGTTACTTTAATCAATTAGAAAGAATTAGTCATTTTAAATTTGTGTTTACACCCATGTGACGTAATCGCTAGGTATAGTAGATAAATCGAAGACAAGAAAATAGTGACATAAAAATAATCGGCAACGACCATTTAACAATGGCGGTTTATTTAATGCATAACAAGAGAAAAACGCCCTTTTTTTATTAAAGCTAGCCTCAGTTTTAAAACCCTATTTTTGGCTAATATATAAGTTCAAAAATGAAAGTATCGCTTGGGCGGAATTAAGCTACTTGACCACTTCAGTTCAATAATATGATAAGACTGTACTAAAACTGTTTTTTTACGCACCGTTGTACTCTTATAAGAGTAATTTGTACACTTTAATAATGGATTGATATCTCTTATTAAAGTGTGTAGTGCCATTTGAGCAGCTCAACTTGAATGAATCGTTTCAATAACGCTTTAAATAAACATAAGAAAGCCTTAAACAAGTGCTTCATTTCTATTAGTAAGTTCGCGAATATATCATTAGCGACTTTGCTTCAAGTAGCTTGCGGCTTATAATTTTACGTTTTAAGCTTCACTAAATTATTATTTAAAGCTACCGTCCCATTTAACATCTCATCACTATAGCGAGTTAACTCCTCAATACTCGAGGAGTTATTTTGAAGTAATCTATATAGAGTCTCTATTTCATCTAACAGTTCAGTATTATTGCCAATAATATTCTGATAGACATTAATACTTTCTTGAGTAACTGTCGTCGTTTTACCAATAAGCTCCACGGTGTTGTCAATCACTACCTCTGTTTGTTGAGAAATAACCGATAACTGTTCAATGCCTTGTGATGATTCTTCCAAGTCAGTTGATAACTCAGTAACACTCGTTGTTATAGAAGAAATAACGTGATCTATTTTATTTAAACTTCCCATTGTTTTTTCTGCAAGGTTACGTACTTCATCGGCGACGACTGAAAATCCTCTTCCCATTTCTCCAGCTCTTGCCGCTTCTATAGCAGCATTAAGGGCTAATAAATTTGTTTGTCCTGCAACTTCACTAATAATATTAATAATATCCTTAGTATCGTCAAGCTGATCCATTAAAATTGCGAATTTATTAGTAATATTTTTTTCTTTTTCCGTTGTTGTATTAACATTCCTAATGAGTTTCCTCATATTTTCTTTTGATTTATCAAGTTCTTGTGACATATTCTGTTGATAGTTGAGTATATCAGTAAATCCATCCGAGCTGGCTTTTAAGGCATCATTAATATGATGAGAGTCACCCTTTATCTTTGTAACAATAGTATTTTCAGAAACTAAATTTTGCTCTAATTGACTCGCAATTTTTTTTGAATTATCGGCATGCTCTGCATTTTCTATAGACACTTTTTTAGATAAATGAATACTATTTCTGATGTTAGCGATAAATTCATTTAAATTGAATGCCATTTCTCCAGGGATATCTCTATTAGGGATGCTAATGAATTTTGTTAAGTTTTCTTGATCGGTCTGTAAACTATCTCTAATTTTAGTAATTGATGTTACAACCTGCTTAACTATTAAATAAATATTAATAAATGCAATCAGCATAATAACAATACCTGAACTAATATTTTTAGATATTTGTTCATTAAATACACCACTTTGAGACAGCATGACAACATTAAGAATAACCAGTAAAGCTATTCCACCAATAACCGTGCCTAATATGCTGATAAACATTTTCTGACTAAAACTAATAAACGGATATTGTGAAGAAAGGGGAATTGTTTTTGTCCATTGTTCAAGTAAATTAATTAAAATAATAAAAAAGGGTATTGAAGAAAGAAGTATAACGGGAATAGCGATTAACTCAGCAAATAACCTTTCTTCACCAGAAATAAATGAAAAATCAAACATACTAGCCAAAGGCCCTAAACCACAATAAACAAGTGCACCTATAAAAAAAGCAAAAGGTAAAATAGCTATTTTTTTATAAAGTTGACTACTTACAGTTTTTTTTATTTTATAATTTTTTATACCTTCATCAATTGTTGATAATATATTATTAAAATAAAAAAACGCGATTAATGTTGCAACCAAAATATATGAAAATATTTTATATGAAAAAATTATTTGGAAAACTTCTTCCGCCGAAAAAACTTGTACATAATAAATTAAATATAACCATACGATTGGCGGTGTTACGAAAGCTAATAATATAGTAGTTAAAATCTTTGCTCTAATATTCATGGTTTTTCCTTATTATTACACCAACTAAATTATACACTTCAGAGTTGAATCTAGGAAATGTAAATTAACTTACCTTTTATTCTTAACTCTTAATTCTTGAACGGTAAAATTTTTACGATTAACACTAACATTATAATCATAGCTCTCATTTTTAACGTTGTACAGTGCTGCATGTAGCGTACTGCATTCACATAAACCATTAAAATAATCAGTAGTCTTAGTACCTATATAAACACCGAAAACATTTAATAAAAACAATTAATTAATATACGTTTTAAGAAAATAAAATGAACTTCCATGATGCTTTATGATTAAGTCTATCGCCAAACAAAGTTTTAGCAACGTCACACATAAACGTTGCTAAAGCATCAACTAACATGTCTTGATAAATTTTAATTTATAGATAAAATTAGAATTTATAACTATACGAAATAACAAGATTTACTTGAGAATGCGTCATTTCTATTGGTATAGAGGTATTAGGTTGACTGGTGTTGGTTTGTTTCTCTTTAAAAGCATAAGATATAGCGAAATCAACTTCATGGCTTTTATTTACTTTATAAGTAAAACCACCTGTTAGATGATCAGCAATATAAGCAGGTACAATGGCAAGTGTAGTATTATTTGGTAAAGCTTGATCTGTATGGCTGTAACCTGCTCTCAACGTCCAATTATTGTTATACATATACTCAGCACCAAAAGCATAAACATTAATATCATCATAATTTTGTGGTAATAAAATATTAATATTTTGGCTACTTTCATCATGAACAAAGCCTACATCAAGGTTTTCTAATGCGTCTTTCCAGAAAACACGTTGAACATCAAAAAGTAATGATAGTTGATCGTTAACCTTATGACTTACACCTAAAGAAAGTTGAGCTGGGTTTTGGAAGTCACGTAATTTAATATCACCATTAAGTGGGGTATTTTCGACAACATTACTGACAGCGGTTAAGGTTGCCCGTCCCTTTAAGTCAGGAATATTTGATTTAAAGCTATAAGATACACCGAAGGTTGTATCTGGCGTAGCTTGGTAAATCAAGCCTAATTTTGCACCATAGCCAACGGCATCAACACCCCCTCCAACAAATTCATTTTTAGTAAAGCTAAAATGTGCGCCAGATAACTCAGGTACACTGAGCAAAGTCGGCACTAATGAACCATCAACACGACCATCTGCAGCAAGCGAACCCACTTGAGTCACATCTAATAATAGCTCTAAGTTTAATGATGACCAAATAGCATCAACGGTTGCACCAACAGTTAGTTTATCATTAATTTGATAAGCTACAGCTAAAGGAATTCTTAAACTTAATAAACGAGATGAATTCTCTAAACCCGTATCAATGTTATTCACTGTGGTACGAGATAAAAAACTATTTGAAGCAAACTCAGTACCAACACCACCTTGCGCAAAAACACCTATACCATAAGTAAGTGCACCATTTTTATAGGTATAAGCTATTTGTGGTGCAAAATAAGGACCTCTATTATTACCATGATTGTTCGATGATACATTTTCACCCGTGTCTAAGTTTTTAGTATTTATATCCGTTGTAATAACATCTAAGCCAACATAAAGCGCAGAACCTTCATCCATTAACGCTAGCGTAGCTGGATTATACATCATTCCTGCAGCACCAATGTTATGCGCAACACCTGCCCCTCCTAAAGCTCGAGAAGTAGCACCGAACCCTTCCATATTAAAAACTTGTGTTGCACTGACTGTAGTCGACAATGTACCTGCAATACAGATAGCTAATATTTTTTTCATGATTTTCCCCATTTTATTTAAATGTTGAGTAATTTTAATAATTGTTAGTTACTCATTGGTTAAACTAATCTTTGACCTGGTCAAGCCTTACTGAATATTTTACAGAAAAGATTTTGGAAAAGACAAGCGGCAGTAAGTTATAACGGAGCTGAATGTCAGTTATGATAGAAAAACTCAATACGCCACTAACTAATTTAACGACATAATAGTGAATCAAACAAATTATTTCAATCTATGTAATTAAAGCCTAAATCATTAGCCGTGTTGAACTATATTTTAAATTAATTAGAAATACTCAAAATTGCAAATATGATCTATGATTATATATAACGAACAGGTACTATAGCGCCGTTTTTTTATGATTAATTCACCTTAGATTATTAAGTTATTTTGGAGTTCTATTTTATGCCCTTTAAACCCGGTCAACGTTGGATCAGTGATAGTGAATCAGATCAAGGATTAGGTACAGTTACGGGCATAGAGCACCGGTTTGTGAATATAGTTTTCACCGCGACAGGTGAATCTCGACAATATGCTAAAGAGAATGCACCCTTAACTCGTGTTATTTTTAACCATGGTGATACCATTCCTAGCCACGAAGGTTGGTCGTTAAAAATAACATCAAGTACTGAAGAACACGGCATCATTACCTACCATGGCTTGCGTGAAGACACCCAAGAACAAGTTTCCTTAAAAGAAGTGATGATTGACCACTTTCTTAAATTTAACAAACCTCATGATCGCTTACTAAACAGCCAAATTGATAGGCTTGATTGGTTTCGCCTGCGTAAAGATTGCTTACGCCACCAATACCAGCAGCAGCAATCTGAGTTAATGGGCTTAACAGGCGCACGTGTAAACCTAATCCCACACCAACTGTATATAGCTGATGAAGTGGGTAACCGCTTTGCACCACGCGTTTTATTGGCTGATGAAGTGGGTTTGGGTAAAACCATTGAAGCGGGCTTAATCATCCATCAACAATTGGTTAGTGGCCGCGCTAAACGTATTTTGATCATAGTGCCTGAATCGTTAATGCACCAGTGGTTAGTTGAAATGCTACGTCGCTTTAATCTTAAATTTAGCATTTTTGATCATGACCGTTGTGTAGAAAGTAGCGAAGATGGCGGTTATGTCGACGGTAAAAAAAGCAATCCCTTTAGCACTGAACAATTAGTACTCGTTAACTTAGGTTTTATCACGAATAATCCACAGTGGTATGACGCCTTAATTGACGAAGATTGGGATTTAATGGTGGTTGACGAAGCCCACCATCTAAATTGGCAGCAAGATAAACCCAGCCTTGAATACAGCTGTGTAGAACAATTAGCGCAAGTTATTCCAAGTGTATTGTTATTAACGGCTACGCCAGATCAGCTAGGCCATGAAAGTCATTTTGCTCGTTTACGCCTGCTTGATCCAGACCGATTTTTTGATTATCAAACCTTTATTGAGGAAGAGTCTCATTATAGTGAAGTAGCTGAAGCTGCTAATGCGCTGGTTGAAGGTGAAATGCTCAATTCTGAGCAAGAAAGTACCTTAATTACCCTATTAAAAGAATCTGATATTAGTAATGAACTTAGCGAGTTAAATAATAACGACAACCAAATTCAATCAAATGTTCGCCAACGTCTATTAAAGCAATTGTTAGATCGACACGGCACAGGCCGCATACTTTTTAGAAACTCACGTAATACCATTAAAGGTTTTCCTGCAAGAGAAGTACACGCTACACCATTAAAAATGCCTGAACAGTATCAGCACACTATCAACGATTTTATGCTGAGTGGTTGTCCTGAAACCTTAACAAAATCAAAGCAAGCTAAATTTATTTTCACGCCTGAAATGCTTTTCTCTTTAGATATTGGCTTAGATCATCAAAGCGAACAATGGATTGACTTTGATCCCCGTGTTGATTATTTAATTGATTTACTTAAATCACTGAAAAAAGAAAAAGTGTTAGTGATTTGCGCACAAGCACAAACCGCCATTGATTTAGAAGCCGCGCTTCGCGTAAAAGAAGGTATTCGTTCGGCCGTATTTCACGAAGGTTTATCTATTTTTGAACGTGATCGAGCTGCCGCTTATTTTGCTCAAGATGAAGACAGCGCTCAATTATTGTTATGTTCCGAAATAGGCAGCGAAGGCCGAAATTTTCAGTTTGCCCATCACCTGGTATTATTTGATTTACCCAGTAACCCTGATCTACTAGAACAACGTATTGGTCGCCTTGACAGAATAGGTCAAACAGAGATTATCCGTTTGCATGTACCTTATTTTGAAGATTCAGCGCAACATTTATTATTTGATTGGTATCAACAAGGCATGCAAGCTTTTGAACATACCTGCATAACTGGCCGTGTGATATTTGAAGCATTTGGTAAAGAACTATTAAGCTTAGCCCTAAGCGCACAACAAACTTCAGCTAAAGCTGAACAATTAATTAGTAACAGTTGGCAAAAACATTTAATCATTAAAGCCGAGCTAGAATCAGGGCGCGATAAGTTATTAGAGCTAAATTCTTCTGGTCAAGGTCGTGCTCATGAGCTAGTAGAAAAAATAGAACAAAGCGATAGAAAAACCGATCTACCGCAATTTATGTTTCAAGCACTTGATGTTTTTGGTGTGCAACAAGATGACAAAGCCGACAACTCTATTGCGTTAAATCAAAGCGAACATATGCTCAATAGCAATTTCCCTTGTTTACCTGAAGATGGCGCCACTATTACCTTTGACCGTAACACTGCTTTAATTAACGAAAACTATCAACTACTTACCTGGGATCACCCTATGGTGCGTGGCGTTTTAGATTTAGTGCTTAGTGATGAAATTGGTAATGCCAGTATCGGCTTATTGAAAAATGAAGCGCTACCCGTAGGTACATTTTTCCTTGAATGCTTATTTACGGTTGAAGCAACAGCTCCAGCTCACTTACAACTGGGTCGTTATTTACCTACCACACCAATTCGTATACTAGTGGATAAAAATGGTAACAATTTAGCCGATAAAGTAAGTGAAGATGCATTAGATAAACAGTTATCACCCGTGAAAAAACAAATGGCGCTACAGCTTATTAAGGCGTTAAAATCACAAATAACGCCTTTGGTTAGTAAAGCCGAAGCTCATGGTGAACAGCAAATAGCAGCAATACAGGCAAAAGCACTCACTTCTATGCAAGAAAAGCTTAAACAAGAGCAGCAAAGATTAATTGCATTAAAAGCGATTAATCCGAGTGTGCGCCAAGCTGAAATTGATTTTATTGATCATCAACAAAGTGAATTAAGTCATTACATTGAACATGCCCAATTAACCTTTGAAGCAGTGCGTATGATAGTGGTGACACATTAGCCATAAAAACAGGTGGTCACTTTACACATCATAAATGGTACGGATTAAGCAATGCAGACGATGCATTGTCCTAATGCACCATTGTCCTGTGCCCACTTTGAGTAAAACCTATAACCGATCAAGGGTGGGCAGAGAACATTGTTCACTCTACGTTTTAAGCAACGCGAGATAAAAATGAGCGCAAATCCAGATTTTATTTATCAACCTCCAATGACCCCTTATATCGAAATAGTTTATCAAGATAACGATATTGTTGTACTTAACAAAAGTAGTGGCTTATTAAGTGTGCCTGGGCGACTGCCTGAACATAAAGATTGCTTACAAAACCGTGTACAACGGGTATTACCCACCGCCACTATTGTTCACCGTTTAGATATGGCAACGTCAGGCTTGATCATTATGGCACTGAATAAGCCTGCTCATGTGGCTATTAGCCGTCAGTTTGAACAACGAAAAACCCAAAAGAGCTACATCGCACGGGTGTTTGGCCATATAGAAAATCAGCAAGGCAGTGTCGATTTACCGCTTATTTGTGACTGGCCTAATAGGCCTAAACAAAAAGTAGATCATGAAAATGGTAAGCAATCACTCACTCACTACCAAGTTCTCGCCTACTCTGGTGTTAGCCCTGAAGACGAAAGTACGCTCGTTGAATTAACGCCAATTACGGGGCGATCTCATCAACTGCGTGTACATATGCTTGCTTTAGGCCATCCTATCTTAGGTGATCGACTGTATGCTCATGAACAAGCACTTACCGTAAGTCCTCGTTTACAGTTGCATGCTAAAACGTTAAGTTTAACGCACCCAGTAACTGACGAAGTACTTCGTTTTATGGCACCTTGTCCATTCGATTAATATTTTTTCAATAACCGCCGATAACTGATCAGATAAATAGAACAACAATAAATCTTAAATGGAAAACACGTGCGAGCACTCTTTAAAATAACCACTACCTTACCGCTGTTAATTTTAATGAGCTTACTAACATTCGTAAGTTTTTCTACTTGCGCCGAGCAAGACAAAGAAAAAGCGAACACAAGTAAATCTGATCAACTTGATAAAAAAAATATTGTTGTTCCTCCACCCATTTCATTAGAACAACAGCACAAGAATGATTTAAAGCACTACATTCCTGCCAATACGGTTACGCCAATATTAGCAGGGCCTCACGACTACCTAACCTTAATCCAAAAAAACACTTCGGCGAATGCTAAAGGCGCAGTCATTTTATTTCCAGGTTGGCAGCAAGGGGCAGTAGACCCAAAAGCGATTAACTTTCTTCGCCATGCTATGACTAAGCAAGGTTGGACAACCATTAGTATTCAACCACCTAATAAACCACAAAGCTTTCCTTCAATAGCACCGTCTAAAGAAAAGCAGAAAAAAGAAAATGAAGCCACCCTAAGCGAGTACAAAATTAAACTAAGTGCATTAAATACTGCACTTTATGCAAAAGCTAAGGAATATCCTGGTCTTGTCATTGTTATCGCACAAGGAAATATTGGCGCTATGTTAGTTGATTTATATGATCAAGGTGATAAACCGCCTAATGGCTTAATTTTACTAAGCAGCCATAAATTCAATAGCCATATTTTAATTAATGACAGCAACCGCCATTTTGCTGAAAAATTAGCGGTGAGCAAATACCCAATATTAGATTTATATTTAAAATATGATCACCCTATTGTTATTAGCAAAGCGCCAGAACGTCTAGCGTTAGCATCACAAAAAATGAAAGTCTATTATCGCCAACGACAACTCAATAATACCGTAGCAGGTTTCTACCCTGAACAAGCGCTATTAAGCCAAATTAATGGCTGGTTAAAGTCTATTCGTTAAGGTTTACTCTTCTATATGAGGTAGGATCTTTCCTAGCTACAAATGCTTTGAAATTAAATCATAGGCCGCTTGAATATCTTGGGTTTTCTCTTTCGCTGCTTCCATCATAGCGGGTGGTAAACCTTTGGCGATTAATTTATCAGGGTGATGCTGCGACATAAGTTTACGGTAAGCTTTTTTAATCTCAGCTTTAGTGTCATTTTTATTTACACCTAAAATTTTATAAGCATTCTCTAACTGCCCTGCACTATTTGGTGCATTACCCCCATTAAATTGCTGATAGCTTTGCCCTGATTGTTGATTAAAAGCAGCACTGGCAATAATCATTTCAAGCAAGTTATCTAACTGACGAGAAGAGTAACCTAAAAACCTCGCGATAGTGTGTAATACCTCTCGCTCTTTTTTATCTAACTCACCATCAGAAAAAGCCACTTGAATTTGAATTTCTAAGAACATCAGCAATAAGTCATGGCGATTACCACAAATTTTCTTAAACTTTTTTAATCGCTCTTTCAGCGGAAAACCCGTTGTTTTACCTTCACGAAAAGCATCTTGTGCTTGCTGACATAATTCATTATTTAACCCAAGCCTCTTCATGTAAGCATTAGCAAAAGCTATATCCTGATTAGTCACCTTCCCTTTCGATTTAGCAACATGTCCCATCACAGAAAAAGTAGTATAGAAAAAGGCAGCTTGACGCGAAACATCGTCATCTTCACCATGAACTGTACCGTTAAAATCTGAGCCGCGACCGCGGTCAAACATGTGGCCTAACCACATGCCAATAAACGCACCAAATAAATTTTTACTTAGCATAAAACCAAATAAAAAGCCTAAAACCTTCCCCCAAATACGCATATTGTTACTTAGATCCTATTCTTTACTTGCTATTTTCTAGCTACTCGTAGCTAGCGTTACCTATTTGCTATATCATATACGCTTCACCATTCATATTTAAGATAACATTAAAAAATAAATGCTTTTTTCTCGATTATTTCTTCCCTGTACAGCTTTATTTACTCTTTTGTGTTTCACAATTAATTTTTCTGCGTTAGCAAAAGTCCAATCTGAAAAAATATCTCAATTACAGTGTGTCATTCCTACGTACAACCCTATTATAGCTAATGCAATAGCAATTACAGACGACAGTATTAAAATTTTATCTGATTATTCAAGTATTGAAAAAGATAGCATGGCCAAATTTACCGGTAATGTAACCTTAATAGATAAACATCAAACCATACTCGCTGACCAATTATCATTTGATCGTTCCTTAATGACCTTTAACGCTCAAGGAAATATTCATTATCAAAACCCAAGCATTGATATTTTGGCAGGAAAACTCAGTGCTAACAAAACAAATAAATCAAGCACTATGTTTGAAACACGTTATCAATTGAATGGTAACCCCGCCCACGGTAGTGCTAGCGAATTACACCTCAACTCAACCGAAGGTTTAAGCCTATTAGATTCAACATTTACAACTTGTGCAGGAGAAAATCCAGATTGGCAGATAAGAGCATCTGAAATTTCAATTTCAGCTGACGGTAGTGAAGGTAGCGCTTATCATGCCCAAATAAGATTATTTGACATCCCGGTTTTATACTTACCCTACTTTTCTTTTCCTGTATCAAAAAAACGTAAAACAGGTTTTTTATACCCTAAAATAGGCAGTTCAAGTAATTCAGGGCTAGAAATTGAAACACCTTATTATTGGAATATTGCGCCCGACATAGACGCAACCATTACTCCCCATTATATGTCGAAACGAGGCACACAATTAAAAACTGAATTTCGCTATTTAGCCGGTATGCAATCAGGCAGTGTAAATTTGGAGTACTTAAATAAAGACAAAGCAATAACCTCTAATGATGACGCTCGCTATTTAGCGAGGATACAGCACGTTGGTACTTTTTCCGATAATTTTCGGGCTTATATTGATTTTACCTCAATTAGTGATGACAATTATTTAGTGGATATTGGTTCAAAGCAATACAACTCTAATGATGCTTATCTTTATCAAATAGGCGAACTTTCTTATTTTGGAGAGCAGTGGCAAACCACATTGAAATTGCAAGATTTTGAAGTCCTTGGTAACCATCAAGCCAGCTACAAAACCTTGCCGCAAATTGAAATTTCCACCCAGCAGCCCTTAGCCTTATTTGAAGATCAAACCTTACCTATTCAATTTGAACTTTACTCTGAGCTAAGTAGCTTTCAACCAGAAATTAACCAACAAGTTAGCGCTAATCGCTACCATGTTGAAACAGGTTTAAGTATTCCAGTAGCAAAACCTGCATGGTTCTTCACCTCAGAATTGAAATTAATGCATACTTATTATCAACAAGACAACCTTCAAGAAGGTAGTGAATTAGTTAAAAATGTTGATAGAACATTACCTAAACTGCGCTTTCATGGTGGTATCAATTTTGACCGCTCTATGGCTTTATTTGGTCAAAATTATACTCATACGATTGAACCTCAGTTACAATATTTATATATTCCAGAAAAAGATCAAACCACCATTGGTTTATACGACACAGCTAAACTACAAGACGATTATAACGGTTTATTTAGAGATAGGGCTTATAGTGGTTTAGACCGAATTTCGGGGGCAAATCAATATACTTGGGGCGTTACTAGTCGAGTACTTAATCAGTCAAATGTAGAAATTTTTCGCTTAAGCGTTGGACGAATTCAGTATTTATCTGACAATAATAACTTCGATGAGATAATAAACGTAAATTTACCAGACAATGATGAAGCACAACAATCATCAATGGCGGCTGATTTATTTTACCGATTTAATCATCAATGGCAAATTAACAGTGATATTCAATATAACACTCAAGAAAACTTCACTAATAAAAGTCAAGTAACACTAAATTATCAAGTAGATAAATATCATTCAGTGCAATTAAGTCATCGGTACACGCGTAATGTCTCAGGTAGTAGCTTAGAACAAGCATCCTTATTGGCAAGCCTTTCACTTAATAGAGATTGGGCTTTCGTTGGACGGTTAACGCAAGATTTAAAACAAAAACGCACCCTAGAAAGTTATGCTGGCTTGCAATATGAGAGCTGTTGCTGGGCAATACGTATTGCTTACCATCGACATATCAACTCAAATTTGAGCGATGATGGCTTTTTCAATGAAAACCGCGATGAATTCAATAGTGGTTTCATGCTACAGTTCATCATCAAAGGGCTAAATGGTAAACAGGGATCTATTGGCACCAAAGATATGTTTGATTCAAGTATATTCGGCTATAAACGTCCTAATTACTTAACTAATTAAGACTTAAACAATTAACGCTTAAGTAACTCACGTTATAACTAGCTAGTTATAACGTGAGACATATTAAAAAATTAACTAACCAAGATATAATACTCATGACAAATTTATTTAACACCTTAATTATCACAAGCATCATGTTGCTTAGCACCATGCAATTTGTTCAGGCAAAAGAAGAAGAACTCGACAAAGTTGTCGCTATTGTGAACGCTAGCGTAGTGCTTAAATCAGAAGTACAAAGCTTACTGAAAAATATTAAAGCACAAGCTAAAAAAAATAAGCAAGCACTACCGTCAGATAAAGCTTTACGTACCCAAGTAATGGATAAGCTCATCAACGACAGTCTTATTTTACAACTTGGCGAACGAATGGGCGTGCAAATTAGCGATGCACAATTAGACCAAACCATTGGCAATATAGCGAAAGAAAACAAATTAAGCCTTTCACAATTTCACCAAACCATCATAAATGATGGTAATAATTGGGAAAGTTATCGTGAAAATATTCGCACTGAACTTATTTCAGGTGAAGTGAGTCGCAATAGCGTTCGACGTCGTATCTACATTTCCCCACAAGAAGTATCTAATTTACTCGATTTAATGAAAGAACAAACCAATAATAATGTTGAATATCATCTTGGCCATATTTTAATTGAATTTCCCACTGACGCCAATCAAGCAGATATAACAGCAAGTAAAGACCGCGCAGACAAAGTCATTAACCTCTTAAATTCTGGATCAAATTTCACCCAAATAGCAATAGCCTCTTCGAGTGGCACTAACGCACTTGACGGCGGTGACTTAGGTTGGAAAAATATCAACGAAATGCCAACTCTCTTTTCAGAATTAATTAATGGAAAAGATAAAGGCACCGTCGTTGGCCCTATTCGTACTGGTTTAGGTTTTAGTATAGTAAAAGTGCTAGATATTCGTGGCCGTCAAGTAGTTGAAGTTGAAGAGGTGAAATCGAGCCACATTCTCATTAAACCTTCAATTATTTTAAGTGAAGCAAAAGCCGAAGAACAGTTACAAGGTTTTTTAAATAAAATAAATGCGGGTGAAACAACGTTTGCCGCGTTAGCAAAAGAACATTCACAAGGTCCAACATCCGTACATGGTGGTGATCTAGGTTGGGCAGACCCTAAAAGTTATGATCCTGCTTTTAAAGAAGCGCTTGCCACTATGTCAATTGGTGAATATCACAAACCATTTCGTTCTTCTTTTGGTTGGCACATTATTTATCTAGAAGACAGACGTATTGTTGATGCCACCTCTCAAATGAATAAAAATCGTGCTTATCAAATATTACATAATAGAAAGTTTAGTCTTGAAAGCGCACGTTGGATCAAAGAAACACGCGACGAAGCTTATATTGAAATTTTTGAACAGGATCAAGAGTAATGACTAAACGAATTGCTATTACGCCTGGTGAACCTGCAGGTATAGGTCCTGATTTAGTTATAACCATTGCACAACAAGCTTGGCCGGTGCAATTAGTGATTGTTGCTTCAAAAGAATTATTAATACAAAGAGCTAAACAGCTTAGTTTGCCAATAAAGTTAGTAGATTATGATGAAAAGAGTTCCGCAAAACCACAACAAGCGGGTACGTTAACGGTCTTAAATGTACCATTAGTTCACCGGTGTACAGCTGGCGAATTGAATATTAAAAATGGCGCTTATGTTGTTGAAACCCTCAAGATAGCTAGCGATAAAAACATGTCGGGCGAGTTTGATGCTATTGTAACTGGCCCTGTACATAAAGGCTTGATCAATAAATCTGGCATACCTTTTAGTGGTCATACTGAATTTTTTGCCAACCAAGCAAACTGCTCTGATGTTGTCATGATGTTAGCAACACAGGGACTACGTGTTGCCTTGGTTACTACGCATATTCCTCTTGCCTATGTATCAAAAGCAATTACTTATGAGCGTTTACAAAAAGTAACTCGTATTTTATATAAAGACTTACAAAATAAATTTGGCATCAAATCACCTAAAATATATGCCTGTGGCATCAATCCTCATGCAGGTGAAGATGGTCACTTAGGTCGTGAAGAAATTGAAATAATGACACCTGCTTTTGCTGAACTTAAAGCAGAAGGTATAGATATTATTGGGCCATTACCTGCCGACACCATTTTTCAAGAGAAATACTTAAAGGATGCTGATGCTATTTTAGCTATGTATCATGATCAAGGCTTACCTGTATTAAAATATAAAGGCTTTGGTTCATCAGTAAATATTACGTTAGGTTTACCTTTTATTCGCACCTCAGTTGATCACGGTACAGCATTAGAGCTAGCGGGAACAGGCAATGCTGATTCAGGTAGTATGGTTGAAGCAATGAAAAATGCTATTCATTTAACAAACAATAGCCAATAAAATAGTGACTAACAATATTTTAAACGAGATATTATGAACAGTAAAATTCATCTAGGGCATCAAGCAAAAAAACGCTTTGGTCAAAACTTTCTCAATAATGAAGCCGTAATAAGCGATATTGTTGATGCTATCAACCCTGAACCGGGCGAAAACTTAGTGGAAATAGGCCCGGGCCTTGGCGCATTAACAGAACCAGTCGTTGAACGAGCAGAAAAGCTGTCTGTGGTTGAGCTTGATAGAGACCTAGTAAAACGATTGAGCTCACACCCCTTTTTAGCACCGCATTTAACGATTTATGAAGCCGACGCATTATCGTTTGATTTTTCCCAACTGATAACATCAGAAAATTCAGATCAGCCACTGCGTATCTTTGGTAATTTACCTTATAATATTTCTACGCCATTAATATTTCATTTATTAACCTTTAAAGACAAGGTTAAAGATATGCACTTTATGCTACAAAAAGAAGTGGTTGAACGTATGGCAGCAAGCCCAGACTGTAAAGCTTATGGCCGTTTATCAATAATGACACAATATCAATGTCAGGTAATTCCCGTAATGGAAATTGGTCCTGAACATTTTACCCCTGCACCAAAAGTAGATTCAGCCATCGTACGTTTAATACCTCACGATGACATTAAAAACCCAGTAAAAGACATTAAAGCATTAAATACGGTTTGTTTAGCTGCTTTTAATCAACGTAGAAAAACAATTCGCAATGGCTTTAAAAAGCTCATCACCGTAGAGCAACTAGCCAGCCTTAATATTGACGCAAATCTACGCCCTGAAAATTTAACCATTGATAATTATATTACATTAGCTAATTTTATTATTGATAACCCGCCACAAATTATCGAAATGAAGAATAAAAAATTATCTAGACGTGCGATAAAAAGAGCACAAGAACAGGAGTAAATTAGGTGTCTATTTATCTAGTAGGCGATGTGCAAGGTTGTTTAAGTGAACTTAACGCTTTACTAGCTCAAGTCTCATTTAAGCCTGACATTGATCAATTATATTTAGCGGGTGATCTTGTTGCTCGCGGCCCTGATTCACTTGCCACATTACGCTTTATTAAATCATTAGGTGACTCAGCCAAAGTTGTTCTGGGTAATCATGATTTGCATTTATTGTCTATTTACGCAGGCATTAAAAGAGCAAAGGCAAAAGATAAACTAGATGATTTATTAAACGCAGCTGATGTTGACGACCTAATGAACTGGCTTGCTCAACAACCCTTACTACAGAAGATAGGCAATAGTAATGCTTACATGAGTCATGCAGGTATTCCTCCTCAATGGAGTTTAAAAAAAGCCATTAAAAAAGCGAAGAAAGCCCAAAAGAAACTGCGCTCTAAAAAAAGAAATTATTGGCTACAGTCAATGTATAGTGACCAACCCAATGACTGGGAACGAGCAAATACACCCGAAGAGAAATTTCGCTATACCGTCAATGCGTTTACTCGCATGCGTTATTGCTTCACTGATAACACATTAGAGTTCGAACTTAAGTTGGCGCCATCTGATAACAACAATAATGAACTTATTCCTTGGTATGAATTGTCAGAAACTATTAATACCACCACTTGGGTATTTGGCCATTGGGCAACATTAATGGGTAATTGCTCTCATACCAACATATTTGCTTTAGATACAGGCTGCGTTTGGGGACATCATTTGACGCTGTTACGCTGGCATGATAAAAAAACATTCATCGAACAAGCTCATAAGGTTAGTGAGTAAAATCAGTACATAAAGTTAATGGTTAACACTAAAAAACTTGTTTAGCTTGAGATACTCATATAATCTGTAAAATAATATTTAGCGCTTTATACCCGTGATAAAATAAGTTGTTAATTTTTTAATAAAACTAAATATATGCAAACTAAAGCCGATATAAATAAAATAATAAGTCGGTATTCTTTTAAAATAAACAGGTGTATCTATGAATTTAACTGTCGCAATGAAAATAATTAGTGGTTTTGCCACCATTTCAATTTTACTTATTGCATCAAGTGCGAGCTCCTTGTTCAACTTAAATATAATTAACGACTCAACTAACCACCAAAACAATTTAGCAATACCTACCCTCAAAGATAGTAATAAGCTATTTCTTGAACTTAGCCAAATGACGAATTCAACGTTAAAAGGTTTTTATCAAACTGATTTAATCCTATTATCAGAAAACTTAACTGCCTTTAATAATACTGATAGTCAGTTTTCTTCTGTTTTTAATGAATTAAAAACATTGGTTAAAAATGAGAAAGCATTAATTAATAATTTAACGAAAGCCTCTGATATTTACAAAACATTCACCGACAGTGCTTACGGTGTTTTTGACAAGAGAAAGTTATCTATAGAACAAATAAATATACTGACAGAAACAATTACCAAGCTAGAAGAAGAAGTTGATAATGCGTCAATATTACTACTTGATCTAACTGATCATGAATTAGCGGATACTAAATTGCAGCGCACAATTACCTTTGGTGAACTATTAGAAGAGCAATTAAATCGTATTATTTCTTTATCGTTTGAATACCGTGATGCTTTATCTGAAAACACGGCTTATTCAACCGAAAGTCAAATCTTAACGGAGTTAAGAGATACAGAATATTCAGTCAAGGAAATTCTTACTGAGTTAACCTCAAATAATATTAACACTGTCGCTGAAGAACTATCAAAAACACTTAAAGCTATTGAAATACTCCTTTCAGGTACATCTGGTATTTTGGCTCAAAAAAAATCACAACTTAATGCTAACCAACAAGCAAAAAACATGTTGCAAGCAGTTGAAGAAAGTACCGTCAACGTAAATACCATATTAAACAAACAAGTAGATTTAGCTAACCAAGTAACTAATACCGCTGCTGAATTAATTAAAAGCTCAGTGAGTAATGGTAATACGCAAAGCACTTTTATAATGATTGTCTCAATTATTATAGCGATTGTTATTGCACGTATTACTTTAATTAGTATTACTCGTCCTTTAGCGCGTGTGAATGATATGCTCAACATTGTTGCTTCTGGCGATCTTTCTCGTAAACTTGATGAAAGTGGTCAAGATGAATTTTCCCAACTTTCGAGGAACTGTAATTCATTAATTGATAGTTTACGCGATTTAATTGACAGCATAGTTAATCGTTCTTCTCAACTTTCAGCCGCAGCTGAAGAAACATCCTCAATTACGGCTGAAAGCTCTACCGCAATTGAAGAACAACGTAGTCAAGTTGAACAAGCAGCGTCCGCCACGACTGAAATGAGTAGCACTGCACAAAGTGTCTTATCAAGTGCAAATGATGCACTAGGGGAAATAAAGCAGGCCGATGATGAAGCAGAGCGGGTAAAAGTTATTTATGAAGAAAATCGAGTCACCATTGAGCAACTAACAAAAGATGTTGATTCTGCCTCTAATGTTATCAATAAACTTCACAGCGATAGTGAGTCTATTGGTGGTATTCTAGATATTATTAAAGGGCTCGCTGAACAAAGTAACTTATTAGCACTGAATGCCGCAATTGAAGCAGCCCGTGCAGGAGAGCTTGGACGTGGATTTGCGGTAGTTGCCGATGAAGTTCGTTCATTAGCAAGTAAAACGCATGGGTTAACAGAAGAAATAAGCCAAACAATTATGAGTCTTCAGTCTGGTGCTACCGAAGCCGTTACCGTTATGGATATTAGCAAAAAGCAAGCGAGTAAGTGTCTTGAACAAACTCAAGGTGCTACAATTGCTTTGGAAGTGGTAACAGACTCTGTTCACGAAGCCTTTGATCGTAGTTCGCAAATTGCTACTGCAGCACAAGAGCAAAGCGTTGTTTCTCACGAAATTAGTGAAAACTTAGAATCTATTGTTGCTATAGCCGAACAAACAACCGCGAGTTCTCAACAAACGGCGGCATCAACTGGTGAGGTTGCTCGTTTAGCAGAAGAACTACAACAATCGGTGCAAGAGTTTAAGTTATAATTGCTATTTTATTTCAACTGTTTTTTGTAATAAAAGAGTAAAAAACAATGCCCGTTTCATTAATTAAGTGATCTTTTTTATTCACTGATTTTTTAGGGCAATATGTTCTGACATTGTCTAATCACTTGCATCCATGCAGCGTTAATTATTGAATAAATAACACGGCAGTGGGTGATTTTAACAGGTATAAGTGATCACATATTCAGTGAATAGTGTGATTGGTATAAGCTAACCCGAGCCAAAGCTTCCCCTTTGGCTCAACTATTTTATGACGCAAACGACTAATGCGGCTGATTAAATTTTAATAAATTGTAGTTGTTAAATGTTAAACCGTAATACTACTTAACACTTACCTTAGCAAACTTACGTTTACCGACTTGATACACTGCACTTGTACCCGCGGCAATCACTAAACTACGATCGGTAATTTTTTCACCCTCAATTTTAGCGGCGCCTTGTTTGATCATACGATAAGCATCTGAAGTACTACCAACTAAGCCTGCCTCTTTTAGTAAATTCGCAATAGCGATTTCACCACTTTCTGGAGTTAATTCAATTTCCGGCATTTCATCAGGCATTGCACCTTTTTGAAAGCGATTGATAAATTCGTCATGTGCTGCTTGTGCTGCTGCTTCATCATGAAAGCGAGCAATAAGCTCTTTTGCCAAGTCAATTTTTACATCACGAGGGTTTTTTCCTTGTTCAATATCAACTTTATACGCTTCAATTTCTGCCATCGGTTTAAAACTAAGTAATTCATAGTAACGCCACATTAGTACATCAGAAATTGACATTATTTTACCGAACATATCACTT
>Ga0209826_1000818_pt1 | contig 22263 bp, 17 predicted proteins | sample GOMGulsemesocosm_5_FD_184637 | JGI IMG/M metagenome (GOLD analysis project Ga0209826, IMG submission 184637) | Methane-oxidizing microbial communities from mesocosms in the Gulf of Mexico - GOM15C Gulf of Mexico (SPAdes) (version 2) | ecosystem: Environmental > Aquatic > Marine > Cold seeps... | reverse complement strand
TCCCAATCATAGATACGTTAGCGATAGCAAAACGACGATTAGACAGGCAAGATATTGCCTACGATCCGTCTGAATTACGCTTACCGAGCCTAAGAAATAAGTATAATTTACCTGATCATTTTGCTCATAACGCACTTAATGATGCCATTGCCACTGCTGAATTATTATTAGCACAAAACAGTGAACTGTCTTCTCATAAAGAAACAACATTGCTTGAACTTCTATAGCTTAATACTAAGTAAATGGTAAACTCTTGATATTATACCCATCACATTTTTATCATGAAGGTAGATATCTTGTTTTCCATAATTGCTGATAATATCGGTCGTCGCTTAATCGAAAATGCCAAGCGTGTTAAATTACCTAAAAATACAACTATTTTTTATCAAGGTGCAAGTTGTGAAAATTATTTATTAGTAGTAGAAGGAAGCGTAAAGGTTTATACCCGTGCAATGAACGGCCGAGAGATAGTGCTATACCGAGTACAAGACGGTCAATCTTGTACATTAACAACAACATGTTTACTCGCTAATAATAACTATCCCGCAGAAGGTTTGACTGAAACGCCTGTTGAAGCTTTAGTGATTCCTTTAGCTGAATTTAATAAAGGTTTAGCGGAGTCAAATGACTTTAGAACCTTTGTTTTTAATACTTATGGCAAACGGTTGTGTGATATAATTAACTTAGTTGGAGAGGTCAGTTTTAACCGCATAGATATTCGTCTTGCTAATTATTTACTCAAAAATTTTGACCACAATAAAACGCTTATAGTTACTCATCAAACTCTGTCGATTGAACTTGGTACTGCACGTGAAGTTATTAGTCGGCAATTAAAAATTTTTGAAGGTAAAAATTGGTTGCAACTCAATAGAGGTGAAATAACCTTAGTTAATATCGAAAAAATTGAAAATTTAGCAAAAACACCACTTGTGTGACTTTGTCACTGTTAGATCCCTTTTTAAAAAGTAAACTACCTCCAAGCTATATTTAAAAAACAAATAACTTAACTTATAAAGGAACTAACAAATGAAAAATGTTGGCGGTATTGATAAAATTTTACGTATTATTGTAGGGCTAGTTTTACTTAGTCTAGTATTCATTGGCCCTCAAACTGTATGGGGTTGGGTAGGTATAGTGCCTTTATTCACAGGCTTATTTGGCATGTGCCCACTTTATAAAATTTTAGGTTTAAATACCTGTCCATTAAAATCTTAATGAATTAAAACTTAAAGGGTAATCTATTTACCCTTTTTTATTGTATGTGGCTAAACCCACCTCTTTCCTTCGACTAAAGCACCTCTTTCCTACGACTAAAGTCTTGTTGTTACTCTGTTTATACCTTACTATTATTAAAGATTGTGCTCACACTGGCATAAATTTCCTATATTAATGAGTGAGTAAAGTAATGAACAATAATTCAAATAATAAGTTCACAAAAAATATAGCTATTACCTTAATATCCTCAATAGTAATTTCAGTAATTTATTTTTTCAGCTATAAGACCATTAACTCTCCTATCATATCTTCACTTGTAAGCTTTTTTTGTGTTTTTATTTGCTTATTTATTCTCAACTATATATCCGCCCAAACGAATATTAATAATCAAAAAGCTCAAGATGACTCTGCCACTCAAGTAACAGAAAAAATGAGCCTTGTTGGTGATAATATAAGTAATAAAGTAAGCGGCTTAGCAATCAGTTCCGCTGAAGTCGGTTTTTTTCTTGACCAACTTGCTCATGCTATTGAGCATTCAAGTGAAGATGTTGACAGGCTTGCTGCTTCTGCTGAAGAAATGTCTGCCAATAGTAAACAAATTAATGACCATGCTGCGCTTGCTTCTGAGCAATCAAACCATGCAATGGCCGCAAGTAATTCAAGTTCTCAACAACTAGCAGGAAATATTGAAATTGTCACTGAACTGAGTGTTGCTGTTAATAATGCTGCTGATAAAATCAAATCTCTTGAGAAAAAAGCATTAGAAATTCAAAGCATAACTGATGTTATTGATGGAATTTCAGGGCAAACAAATTTATTATCATTAAATGCCGCTATTGAAGCTGCTCGCGCTGGGGAACAAGGCAGAGGTTTTGCTGTAGTTGCTGACGAAGTTAGAGCATTAGCAGGAAAAACAGCTGATGCAACTCATCAAATAGCTGAAATGTTAAAACAAATAGGAGAAGAAACAAGTCAAACAACCTCAGTAATGTCTACAATAGTTGATCAAACTGAAAGTGTAGTAACAACAATGAGTGATTTATCCAAATCATTTGAGCAAATTGATCAGCTAATGACAGAGTCATCAGCTGCTAGTGATCAAATAAGCCAGGCATTAAAAGAGCAAGACTTTGCTGCTGAAGAAATATCTAATTCTATTGTTAATTTACATGATTTCCTTTTGGATAAAAGTAAAGAAACACAAGCTGTTTCAACACAGGCATCTAGTTTATCAACTAGCACTGAATCCATATTTATTGAGCTTTCAGAATTTGACAGTCAAACGTTAATTTCATCGATGAGTCAACAAGCTCAAATTGCAGCTAAAAAAATTGGTGATATGTTTGAACAAAGTATTTCTGATAGAAAAATAACCTTACAGCAACTATTTGATTTTAATTATAAACCTATGGGAAATGTAGAACCTAAAAAATACACCACAAGCTTTGATAGCTTTACTGACCAAAATTTACCTCAAATTCAAGAGCCATTATTAAGTGAATTTAACGATATGATTTATGCTGGTGCTGTTGATATCAATGGTTATTTTCCTACACATAATAAATGTTTTTCAAAACCTCTGACGGGAAATCCTGAAATAGATGTAGTTAATAATCGTACCAAAAGGCTTTTCAATGATCCTACCGGTATTCGATGTGGTCAGCATACAGAGAAATTTTTACTACAAACATATAAACGTGATACAGGTGAAATAATGCACGATGTATCTGCACCAATTTTTGTCCAAGGCAAACATTGGGGAGCTTTTAGAATTGGCTTTAAAGCACAATAATATTGCATAAAAATAAAGTTAACTACACTTCTTAGACTTAGGTCTAATTTATTTCTTTGATGTTTTTCTCTACTTTATATAAGTAAAAATAAACATGTTCTAAAAAGACATAGATCTTTACCCTGAACATTACACTATATTAAAATATGATCTATAAATTTTATGAAATTACATAAGGTTAAGATAAAACTAAGATGGGATACACTAATGTCAAAAATTAAAAAATTATTGCTAGCTACTAGCTTATTAGCTGTAACTAGCGCTGCTAATGCAGGCTATGAAATTAAATTATCAGATGAAGATAAAATCTCTTTTGGTGGTTACATTAAAGTAGATGCACGTTATGTAAGTGGCGATGTTGCTTATAGACAGTTTTGGGCTGGTTCAGCATTAGGAGCACCTTTAGCTGAAAGCAAGTCTCAATTTAACCTTTTTGCAAACGAAACACGTTTTAACATGAAATATGTTCATGGTGATGTAATGGGTTTCATTGAAATGGATTTTTACGGCGGTGGTGGTAATGAAATTATCTCTAACTCAGCCAACCCACGTATTCGTCATGCTTTTATTAAGTATGAAGATGTATTAGTAGGCCAAACATGGTCTACTTTAATGAATACTAGTGCGATTGCTGAAACAGCTGATTTTGCTGGTCCAGCGAATGGTTTAGCCTTTATTCGTCAAGGCCAAGTACGCTATAGCACGGGTAATTTTCAAGTATCATTAGAGAATCCATATACTTTTGGTGGCGCAGATGATGGTGCTAATGATAGTGTGCCAGATGTGATTGCTAAATACACTTTTAAAGGTGACTGGGGTAATGTTTCTGTTGCAGGTCTTTTTCGCCAACTAAATGTTGATGCTAACAACACTGAAACTGGTGTTGGTTATTCTGTTGCTGGTCGTTTAAAAACGTCTGGTAAAGATGATATTCGTTTCCAATTACACGGCGGTAATATGGGTCGTTATGTAGGGGTTGCTTCAGCGACAGATGTTACAGGTGGTGAAGCGGAAGAGTCAACAGCATACATTGTTGCTTATCGTCATTTTTGGAATGAAAATGTTCGTTCAACGTTCGCTTATGGCCATGCTGAAGCCGACATCTCAAATTGGGAAAGTACGCAATGGAGCGTTAACGTATTTAAAAACTTAACGAAACAATTAGCATTAGGTTTTGAAGTTGGTAATTTCTCAAGAGATGATCAAGACGTTGATTCAAACTTCGTACAAATGTCATTAAAATACGTACTTTAGATAACAATTGCACTAATTTTAAAGGGAAGCTTAGGCTTCCCTTTTTTATGCCTATAATTTTATAAAATTCAAACTCTTAGTTTTATTCTATTCATCTACTCCCAATAACATAGTTGAGATTGCAACTATATTATTGTAATCTCACCTAATAATCATAAAAACAAAACTCAAAGGTTTGATCATGAAAAATACGTTAACTAATCCAATAGACTGGCAAAAAATTAGTTATCTCCTTTTATTATCACGCGCAATGGATGATGTTGAAGAACAAAATCTTGTTCCTGCAAAGCTTGTATTTAATCAATTTTCTGCTCGTGGGCATGATTTTGCTCAAATACTATTAGGCTCACAACTCACGCACCCTCATGATGGCGCTACAGGCTATTATCGTTCTCGCCCATTTGTATTATCACTCGGTCTAGATATTGATGAAGCTGTTGCCTCGCCTATGGCTAAGTCTGGCGGATATAGTGATGGCCGAGATATTGGTGTTGTTTGTAATTATCCCAATATAGAACGAAAAGGTGCGGTGTTGTTCCCTATGTGTGGTGGTGTTGGTGCTCAGTATTCTCCTATAGCAGGTTGGGCACAATCCATTATTTATCACAGAGATGAATTAAAAGATGAGTCATACCGAGGTGCATTAGGCTTATCCATGGGTGGTGATTCTTCTATGTCTACTAGCGGCTTTTGGGCTTCTTTAAATATATCAACTACGAATAACTTACCCCATTTATTTTACATAGAAGATAATGGCTACGGTATTTCTGTACCTCAAACAGTTCAAACGCCAGGTGGTGACCAAGTAGCAAATTTAGCTGCTTATAAAAATTTAAAAATAATTGATGGTGACGGCACTGACCCAGAAAGAACGCCTAAATTAGTACAAGAAGCTGTAGATTATGTTCGAAGCGGTAAAGGTACTTGTTTATTAAGGTTAAAAGTTCCTCGCTTATGTGGGCATACCTTTCAAGATACTCAAACATACAAACCTGAAGTGATGATTGCTACTGAACAAGCAAACGACCCTCTGCCTAAATTGAAAGCATATCTAGCCAAAAAAAATATTATAAGTGATAACGAATGGTTAGATATTGAACGTAAAGCTTACCAAGATATTAATGAAAGTGTTGAACGCGCAAAACAACGTCCTGAGCCAGATACAAATAATTTAAAACGTTATGTTTATGCTGAAAAAGATGAAAATGGTTTACCTGAAATACAACTCCGTGGTGGTTTACATGGTGGTTTGCCTAACGAAAGGTATCAGTTTCCAAGTGTGAGCGAAATAGCAAAACCTAAAGGGCAACGGTTAAATATGCAAGCCGCTATTCGAAAAGTACTTAATCATGAATTAGAAACAAACCCTAAAGTGTTAGTTTTTGGTGAAGATGTTGGTCCTAAAGGTGGTGTTCACGGTGCAACTCTTGGTCTAAATGAGAAGTTTGGCGATCATCGGGTGTTCGATACTAGTCTTTCAGAAGAAGGTATCATTGGCCGCGCAGTAGGAATGGCACTTTCTGGTTTAATGCCGGTGCCTGAAATTCAATTTAGAAAATATGCAGAGCCCGCCGCAGAACAAATTACTGACACCGGCATTATGCGTTGGCGTACCAATAATCAATTTGCTGCACCTATGGTCATTCGAATTCCTGGTGGATTTGCAGGACGTGGCGATCCATGGCACTCAATGAGTGACGAAGTTGAATGGGCTCACAAAACAGGTTGGCAAGTTGTTATGCCTTCAAATGCAGAAGATGCCGCAGGTTTATTACGCTACGCACTTCGTGATAATAATCCAACCATATTTTTTGAGCATCGATCATTACTTGATAATCGCTGGGCACGTCGTCCATACCCTGGTGATGATTTTATTATCCCATTTGGAAAAGCGAATACTTTATGTACTGGCGACAAGCTAACATTAGTAACATGGGGAGCAATGGTGGAACGATGTGAAATTGCTATTGAAGAGCTGAAAAAAGATCATACTCCTGACAGTATTGAGCTGATTGACCTACGCACCATTGCACCATGGGATAAAGCGGCGGTATTAGCCAGTGTGAAAAAAACGGGTCGATGCTTAATTGTTCATGAAGATAATATGACCGCTGGCTTTGGTGCAGAAATTGCCGCCGTAGTTGCCAAAGATGGTTTTTTTGATTTAGATGCTCCTATTGAACGTTTAACCATGCCTGATATACCAAACCCACATAATATTCACCTATTAAATGCAGCTGTGCCTACGGTTGAACGAATTATCGCAACAATTATTGATATTGTAGAATTTTAATTAATCGCGAGTAACTAATGATGAGTATAAAGATGAATCAGATCGATATTACCCTACCCGCGGCTCAACTAGAAGGTACATCCGCTACGTTATCAACGTGGCTAATTAAAGTGGGTCAACATGTTAATATAGGTGATCCTATAATAGAGTTAGAAACAGACAAAGTATCAATGGAAATATGCGCTCCAGAAACAGGACGCTTATACAGCATTATTGCCAACGAGGGTGAAAAAATTGCTGTTGATACTGTTTTAGGACAAATGGAAATAGATAGTTCAATCACTCTTTCTCAAACGGAAACAATGAGTCAAACTAAAAGCAGTAAAACAAACAATACCATAGATAATATAACAATAGCCGATACTCAGACTCATAGCCAATATAAACCTGATAGTATAAATGATAACAGTGCCCATGATCTTATTGGCCCTGCGGCACGCCGTTTATTAAAAAGTTATCACCTTGATCTTAACCTTATTAAAGGCTCAGGTCGCCGAGGTAGAGTCACTAGAAATGATGTACGGGCATATATTACAAATATGCCAACAACAAAAGAGAATACTAACCCAAATACACCTACATCTTCACGTTTAATAACAGCAAGACCCCTTAAAGGCACTATGGTTCCTCATACTAAAATGAGAAAAGCGATAGCTAACCATATGGTTGAAAGCTTATTAAATACGTCGCCTCATGTAACGAGTGTGTTTGAAATGGATATGAGTAATATTATCGAGCATAGGAAATGGCATAAAAAAGAGTTTGCAGAACTTGATGTTAAGCTCACATTTACTGCTTATTTCTTATCCGCCATTGTTAAAGCAGCTGAAACAGTACCTCAAGTAAATGCACGTTTCCATGAAGATGCTTTGGAATTGTTTAGTGATATTAATATTGGGGTAGGCACAGCACTTGGCGATGCTGGTTTAGTGGTTCCTGTTGTTCAACAAGTACAATCACTGAATCTTTTTGGTATTGCTAAAGCTTTAACCGTTCAAACTGAAAAAGCCCGTAGTGGTAAGTTAACACCAAGTGACATGAAAAATGGCACATTTACTATTTCAAATCATGGTGTTAGTGGTAGCCTATTTGCGACACCTATTATTATAAATCAACCTGAAGTTGCTATTTTAGGCGTTGGGAAACTAGAAAAACGTGTTGTTGTTGAAGAAGTTAACGGTGTTGATACTATGGTAATTAAACCTAAATGTTATGTTTCATTAAGCATTGATCACCGTGCATTAGACGCTCATCAAACTAACCTATTTCTCGCCAAGTTTGTTGATGTTATTGAAACCTGGGGAGAGTAGTTTGTAGCCCAACTTTTGGCTACAAACTCGATATTAATTATAAACCATAACCTGTTATTTTTTTAATTTAGCAAAGGCGTCGGCAAATGCATTGCCCATTGCTGCATTATCAGCTTTTTTAGCGGGTCTATTGGGTTCTCGTTTATGGTGCGTATTACCTTGTTGACGATGGTTTTTTCTTTCTTTTGGTTTTGAATTTTTCGGCTGATTATTTTGGACTTGATCATCTAAGCGCATTGTTAAACTTATTCGTTTTCTTTGGATATCTAATTCTAAAACTTTAACCTTAACAATATCGCCCGCTTTGACTAACTCACGCGGATCACTAATAAATTTATTCGTGATTGATGAAATATGCACCAAGCCATCTTGATGTACACCAATATCCACAAAAGCACCAAAATTAGCAACATTTGAAATAATACCTTCAAGTATCATTCCTACCTCTAAGTCTGAAACTGTATTTACCCCTTCAGCAAAATTTGCCATTTTAAACTCTGGCCGAGGATCTCTATTGGGTTTTTTTAATTCTTTAATAACATCATTAACGGTAACTTCACCAAAAGTATTATTGGGAACAGTATCGATTATATTATTAATATCAAGCTGATCATATTCCACTTTTTGATTAAACAAACTAGCTGCATCAACCTTTAATTGTTTAATTATATTTTCAACAATAGGGTATGTTTCTGGATGAACACCTGAGCAATCTAACGGATTATCTCCTTCTGTAATACGTAAAAAACCTGCTGCTTGTTCAAACGCTTTAGGCCCTAAACGAGCAACTTTTTTTAATTGCTTCCTATTGTTAAAACGACCTTCTTTATCACGATAAGCAACAATATTGTTCGCCATTGTTTTATTTAATCCTGAAATACGTGTCAATAAAGCTACTGATGCACTGTTCAAATCAACACCAACTGAATTTACACAGTCTTCAACAACATCATCAAGCGTTTTACTTAGTTGACTCTGACTAACATCATGCTGATATAAACCAACACCAATAGCTTTAGGGTCAATTTTTACTAATTCAGCTAATGGATCTTGTAAGCGACGAGCAATTGAAACAGCGCCCCTTAATGAAACATCTAAATCAGGAAATTCTTTTGCTGCAAGTTCAGAAGCAGAATAAACAGAAGCACCCGCTTCACTTACTAGCATTTTTTTAGGCAAGTCTTTTTTGTGTTCACAGCCATCATTAAATTTTTGTCTAACGTCTGTAATTAACTTATCACTTTCTCGAGAACCAGTTCCATTACCAATAGCAATTAATTCAACACTGTATTGTCGACATAAATTGATCAGTGTTTTAATAGACTTGTCCCAATGATTTTGTGGTGCATGAGGAAAAATAGTAACTGTATTTAATAATTTACCCGTTCCACTCACTACCGCAATTTTACAACCTGTTCTCATACCCGGATCTAAACCTAAAACAACTTTTTCGCCTGCAGGAGCTACCATCAGTAAATCACCTAAGTTAGCGGAAAAAATTTTAATGGCATCAGCTTCAGCTTGTTCACGTAACTTGGTCAGTAGCTCAGTTGTTAAACTTAAATACAGTTTAGATTTCCATGATAAATGTATCACTTTTTGCAAAAACTTAGCTGCCGCTTGATTATTTAAACGTAAAGTAAAATGCTCTGCTATTATTTGCTCTGCACTTGAAATTTTTGTTTCTTGGCTAGGATCAACATCAATACTTAACTGCAAGAAACCTTCATTTCTTCCTCGTAGCATTGCTAGCATTCTATGTGAAGGCACAGCTCTCAATCGTTCATGATGAGAAAAATAATCTTGATATTTGTTAGCAATTTTATCTTTGTCTTTTCCTTTAACAATACTGCTCACAAGGTTAGCTTGTTTAAGCACATGACGACGTAATTTTTGTAATAAATTAGCATCTTCAGAAAAACGTTCTACTAAAATTGCCATTGCGCCATCAAGCACAGCTTTGACATCAGAAAAGCTTGCTGATTTCTCATTGCTCATCTTATTAATGTAGCTAAGTGCTTCTTTTTCTGGATTTAATTGCCAATTATTAAATAGACTATCGGCAAGTGGCTTAATTCCCGCTTCGATTGCAATAGCACCCTTAGTTCGGCGTTTGGGCTTAAAAGGAAGATATAAATCTTCAAGACGCGTTTTATTTTCTGCCTGAAGTATTTGCTGTTCAAGTGATGGTGTTAATTTATTTTGCTGTTTAATACTCGTTAAAATAACCTGTCGACGATCATTCAGATCCCGCAAATAACTTAAACGTTGCGCCAAATGGCGTAAATGATTATCATCTAAACCTTGTGTTGCTTCTTTTCTATAACGGGCTATAAAAGGCACGGTAGAGCCATCATCAAGTAAAGCTATAGCAGTATTTATTTGTTCAGTTTTTACGTTAAGCTCTTGCGCAATTTGTTCAGAAATTTTTATCATTGAAGTAATTCAAACCTAGGTATTTATGAGTGATAATAACAGAAAGTTTTACTCTCGAAAATCAACAGTTTTAAATGAGCTTACTATTAATCGCTAAGTTTCATACTCAATTGCAGTAATAAACCACTCTTTATAACCATCTGGCGTTTTTACACTAATATCATCATCAATTTCTTTCTTTATTAATGCTCTAGCCATGGGTGAATCAATTGAAATATAGTCAGTAACATCACCATAAATTTCTTCTGGCCCTACAATTCTAAATTTTTTTGTATCACCTACTTCATTCTCTATTTCCACCCATGCACCAAAAAATACTTTTCCTGCTTGTTGAGGGGAATAATCAACAATATTTAAATCAGGTAAAAGTTTTCTTAAATACCGAATACGACTGTCTATTTGGCGTAGAAGTCGTTTATTGTAGTGGTAATCTGCGTTTTCAGAGCGATCTCCTAAACTTGCTGCCCATGACACTATTTTCGTTATTTTAGGACGTTTATCTCGCCATAAGTAATCATGCTCTTTTTGTAGCTTTTCATAGCCTGCACGTGTAATTAACTTTGTTTTCAATTTTATTTTTCTCTCTAAACTATGTAGATAATAATGATTACTTAATCAACCGGCTTCGCACTGGCACCTGACAAACATCTAATACAGGTGGTGGCTTTTTATAAAAGAATTCATTTTTACGCGCACGTCGCTTAACTAAACGTTCTATAAATAGAGATGATTCTGTGTTTTCAACTTCAATGATAATTCTTTCTTTTTCAGGAACATTACTCATCAATTGCATGCTCATTATTGGCGTATGATCTCTTCTATCTATCGCATATTCGCCCTCAATTGTTGATGTACGAGTAATAGCTTGAATATGATTCATACCATAAACAACACGACCAAAAACAGTCATAATACGATCTAAATATCGAGGCGCTTGGCCTATGACAAAATAAAAGTGGCTTGATGCTGAATCAGCTAAATTGCCTCTAGCCATTGCTAATGTTCCGGGGCAATGTGTTAGCCAAGCCTTGGCTTCACTTGCATCATAAGCTAAAGCAAAACTGTCTTTAAAACCTGTTTTTCCTGCAAACAAATCATCTGTTTGCACTTGTGTAAATGACCACTTTTCGCTTGTTGACCATTCCCCTTCAATATCTAATAATGCTACTGACTTATCTTTCTCACTACCATCTTTAGGTCCCGCTTGAGCAACAAAACCATCAATAACGCGATAAAATTTAGTGCCATCATAAAAGCCGTCCTTAGTTAGTTTACTAAATTGGGCAACATGATTAGGAGAGAATTGTGGTGCTAATTCTATTACTACCTTTCCGTGTGGTAATGTCATGAGTACGGTATTGTTTAAATCTAAACGCCTCCATTGCTTATCTTTAACAGAATCAGCACCACATGATGAGATAGTAAATAAACTGGTGAATATAATTGCTGTCTTTAAAAAAAAATTCATAGGTTTTATCCGTGATTAAGCTAGCTTGTCTAAATTATGCTTGGTTCCCACTGAAATCACATAACTTGAGTGGTAACGAGTATCTAATTTTTGTTACCATAGCCTAACAAGCATTTTTAAAAAAGAACATTTGTGGAGTTTTTTGTGAATAAAAGTATCGTTACCAACCTCATTGCCTTAATTTTAACCTTAACGGGGTATATTATCGGCAATAGCCTATTGTTTACTATTGGTTTATTTGCTCTGTCTGGTGCAATAACAAATTGGTTAGCTGTACATATGTTATTTGAAAAAGTTCCTTTCCTATACGGCTCTGGAGTGATACCTGCTCGCTTTGAAGATTTTAAAATAGCCATTCGTCAATTAATGATGGAGCAATTTTTCACTGAAGAAAATATAGACCGTTTTTTGTCTGACAATTCTGGTAATGCAACCTCTATTGATTTAACACCTGTTATTGACAAGGTTGATCTATCACCTGCATTTGATAGTTTGCTTGACGTCATCGAGAATTCATCTTTTGGTGGCATGTTAGCAATGGTTGGTGGTAGCGATGCCTTACAACCATTAAAAGAACCATTTATTGAAAAAATGAAACTAACAATAAAAGAGATTACCCAAAGTGAGCAATTTAACCATTCATTACGAGAAGGGTTAGAACAACCTAATATAATTGCCACTATGCAAGAAAGAGTAAGTAATATAATTGAAAAACGCTTAGAGGAATTAACGCCACAATTAGTGAAAGAAATTATTCAAAAAATGATAAAACAACACCTTGGTTGGTTAGTTGTTTGGGGGGGTATTTTTGGTGGCATTATTGGCCTTATTGCAGCACTTACTGCACCCATAATGAATAACATTTAGGGTATATATTCAAAACGCAGTAAACAGTAAAATTTATTATAAATATTTATACTAAAAGCTTTAATTTTAATGTTTATTTAAGTTATGCTAACACTTTAAAATTAACGTTTCAGACAAGTAAGGTAATGATGTCATGTTTGGTAATTTAACGGCTCAGCCTGTCGACCCTATTTTAGGATTGTTGGCTAAATATAGAGAAGATTCAAACCCTAATAAAGTAGATTTAGGTGTCGGTGTATATAAAAATGAAGCGGGTCATACTGCTATTCTTGATTGTGTAAAAAAAGCCGAACAACATCGTTTAACAACTGAAGATACTAAAGTTTATATTGGGCCTACTGGTTCACCTTTATTTAATGATGAAATGTCTAAGCTTATTTTAGGCGATCATAAAGTACTTTTATCTAATCGTGCTCGAACTGTTTCAACTCCTGGTGGCACTGGTTCATTACGTGCAGCCGCAGAGTTTATCAAGTCATGTAAAGCAGGTGCTACCATTTGGGTGAGTAATCCTACTTGGGCAAACCATAATGCCATATTTAAAGCAGCTGGTTTAAATGTTAAAACCTATCCTTATTATGATTACGAAAACAAAAAACTTGATTTTGATGGTATGCTTGATGCGCTAAAAAAAGTACCTTCAGATGATATAGTTTTACTGCATGCATGTTGTCATAACCCAAGTGGCATGGATTTAAACAATGAGCAATGGCAGCAAATAGTAGAAGTAACAAAAAGTGTTGGTTTTATGCCTTTAATTGATATGGCATATCAAGGCTTTGGCTCGGGTTTAGACGAAGATGCTTTTGGTTTAAGGCTTATGGCTGATAACGTTAAAGAGATGGTTATTTGTAGCTCATGCTCTAAAAACTTTGGTTTATACCGTGAACGTATTGGTGGCTGTACAATTATTGCGGAATCAAGCCTGAGTGCAGACATTGCTTTATCTGTATTACTTTTTGTTATTCGCGGTATTTATTCTATGCCTCCTGCACATGGCGCCGCTATTGTAGAAACTATTCTAAGCTCTGATGAACTGCGCAACCAATGGCATAGTGAATTAAAAGAAATGCGCGACCGTATCAATGGAAATCGTCAATTATTGGTTGATAAACTTATAGAAAATGGCATAACTCGAGACTTTAGCTTTATTGCTAATCAAAGTGGTATGTTTTCATTTTTAGGTATAACGCCTGAACAGGTTCAGCAGTTACAAGATGAATATAGCATCTATATGGTAGGATCAAGTCGTATCAGTATTGCTGGCATCGCCAATAGAAATGTTGACTATTTAGCGCAATCTATTGCAAAAGTATTGTAGTTATATACCCGTATATCTTTAGTCGTTTCGTTACACATTAAAAAGGTTGAGTTTATTAAAGCTCAACCTTTTTAATAATTAAGTCAAAGGAAAATTTGTGAGTATCAGCGGTAATTTATTTATTCTTTCTGCGCCAAGCGGAGCTGGAAAATCAAGCTTAATTAGTGCGCTATTAAAGCAAGATTCAACAAGATCTATGCAAGTTTCTGTTTCTCATACTACACGTAACCCTCGTGAAGGTGAAAATGATGGTGAGCATTATCATTTTATTTCAGTAACCGCCTTTAAAAAGCAAATATCAAAAGGTGCTTTTTATGAGTATGCTGAAGTTTTTGATAACTATTATGGCACCTCTGAATCAGCCATTGATGAACAGCTTGCACAAGGTATTGATGTATTTCTTGATATTGACTGGCAAGGTGCACAACAAGTACGAATTAAAAGACCTGAAGTAACAACCATATTTATCAGCCCACCATCAAGAACAGAGCTAGAGAACAGGTTAAGAAAAAGAGGCCAAGATAGTGAAGAAATCATTCAATCACGCATGGAAAAAGCTCAGGCTGAATGCTCTCATTATCAAGAGTTTGATTATATAATCGTCAATGATAACTTCGAGCAAGCATTGGCTGATTTAACAACCATTGTAGAAAACCAACGGTTAAAGCAACGACAACAAACTGAAAAATATCAAACACTATTTAGAGATCTACTTACAAATAATAAATAAAAATAAAATAAATTTTAATAAAATCATTCAAAGCACCTCTGCTAGCTTGCTTATTCTTGTTCAGATGAGTAGAATGTGCGGCTATTTTATGAATTTTAATTTTTTGTTGGAGTGCCAGAATGGCTCGCGTAACTGTTGAAGAAGCCGTAGAAAAAATCGGCAATCGTTTTGATTTAGTATTAGTAGCATCACGCCGTGCTCGTCAAATTGCAACGGGTGGTAAAGAGCCTTTGGTTGATGTTGGCAATGACAAACCAACAGTTCTTGCTTTACGTGAAATTGAAGCTGATTTAATCACTTCTGATGTGATGGATGTTTATGACCGTCATGAGCAAATACAACAAGATGCTGCAGAATTAGATGCTGTTGCTGCAATTGTTGGTGAACAACAACCTGAAGAATTAAGCTAAAGTATAGTTAACACAACTTACGTTTAATTCTTTAAAAAGCGCGTAGTCTATTTTTCAATAGTTACGCGTTTTTTATTGCTTTGCATTTAACCTAAAGCCACGTATTCTATCTATGTTCGCTCCACCTGAATATGCTCATTTCAGATGAACGGATTACCTTTTTTAAAATCTCTATTATTATTTTGGAGTCGTAGTTGTATCTATTTGAACCATTAAAAGAATTAAGCGCCTCTTATTTATCAAAAGAGCACATTGATCTGCTCAAACATGCCTATGTTGTGGCAAGAGAAGCTCATGATGGTCAGTTACGCTCAAGCGGTGAACCTTATATTACCCATCCTGTTGCGGTAGCCATTAATTTAGCAAACATGCATTTAGATCATGAAACACTAATGGCGGCTCTACTACATGATGTAATTGAAGACACATCAGTTACAAAAGAAAACTTAGCCGAGCTTTTTGGTAATACAGTTGCTGAGCTAGTTGAAGGTGTGAGTAAGCTTGATAAGTTAAAATTTGATAATAAAGAAGAAATGCAAGCTGAGAATTTTCGTAAAATGATTCTTGCTATGGTACAAGACATTCGCGTTATTTTAATAAAACTAGCTGATAGAACACATAATATGCGTACTCTGGGATCATTAAGGCCAGATAAACGCCGACGTATTGCCCGAGAAACACTTGAAATTTATGCCCCTATAGCAAATCGTTTAGGCATTCATAATATTAAAAATGAATTAGAAAGCTTAGGTTTTGAAGCGCTATACCCTATGCGATCTCGTGCATTAAAATCCGCAGTAAAATCGGCACGTGGTAATCGCAAAGAAATTATTAATAATATCCAAAAAGAAATGGCTGCGCGTCTCAAAGAAAGTGGTATTGAAGCCGAAGTGCTCGGGCGAGAAAAACATTTATATTCTATTTATCGAAAAATGCTAAATAAAGAATTGATGTTTAATGAAGTGATGGATATTTATGCATTTAGAGTGATTGTAAACAATAAAATAGATTGCTGTTATCGCGCATTGGGCGCAATGCACAATTTATTTAAACCGATTGAAGGTCGATTTAAAGACTATATCGCCATTCCTAAAACCAATGGCTATCAATCATTACATACCTCATTAATTGGTCCTCATGGTATCCCAGTTGAAATACAAATTCGTACTCAAGATATGGAGCAAATGGCAGACAGAGGTGTTGCTGCTCATTGGGTGTATAAACAAAAAGATGCAAACTCTGATACAACAGCACAAATGAAAGCGCGTCGTTGGATGCAAAGCTTAATTGAATTACAGCAAAGTGCAGGTAGTTCTTTTGAATTTATTGAAAATGTAAAAACAGACCTTTTTCCTGAGGAAATTTATGTCTTTACTCCTGACGGGCGTATTATTGAATTACCGATGGGCGCCACTGCGATTGATTTTGCTTATGCTGTTCATACCGATGTTGGTAATTCATGTGTCGGTGTAAAGGTTGATCGTAAACCTTATCCTATGAGCCAACCTTTAGATTCAGGGCAATCAATTGAAGTTATTACATCTGCAGCTGCTAGGCCTAATGCAACATGGCTTAATTTTGTTGTTACTGCAAAAGCTCGTCTGCAAATAAGAACTTACTTACGTAGCCGAGAAAAAGATGAATCAAAAGCACTTGGGTTAAGGCTACTAAGCCATGCACTAGGAAAGGTTAAATTAGATGATATTTTACCTGAAAAAATGGATGAAGTAGTACAGCAAACAGGTAACGCTAACTTTGAAGAACTATTAACGAATATTGGTTTAGGTAATGCATTAAGTATAGGGATTGCTCGTCGTTTAACAGATGAGTTTACTGAAGATAGTGATTTAAGCCATTCTAATAATAAAGCTAAAATGCCCATCAAAGGTACTGAAGGTATGTTAGTTAGTTATGGTAAGTGCTGCCGACCTATTCCGGGTGATTCAATATTGGCTTATTTAAGCCCAGGCAAAGGACTCATGGTTCACCAGCAAGGTTGTAGAAACCTTAAAGGTCATGAACAAGGTGGCTTATTTCCAGTGAAATGGGATAGCGATATAGACAAAGAATTTATCGCTAAGCTAAGAGTTGAGATCATTAATCACCAAGGTGCATTAGCTTTACTTACCAATGTTGTTGCTAAGTGTGGCTCAAATGTTCACAGTTTAAATACTGAAGAAAAAGACTCTGGTCTCTATATTATCATTATGGAAATTACTTGTCGAAACCGAATTCATCTTGCTGATATTATTAGAAAAATCAAAGTTATGATTGATGTGCAGCGAGTCATTAGGAACAAGTAACGAATAGCCAATTGTTAAATTAATATTGAATTAAAAATTAGGAATTAAAATGAAAAGTATTATCTCAACCGATCAAGCACCCAGTGCTATCGGAACATACAGCCAAGCGGTAAAAGTAAATAATACGGTATATCTTTCGGGGCAAATCCCTTTAATACCAGAAACAATGACAGTAATAGAAGGTGGCTTTAGTGAACAAACAGAGCAAGTTTTCAAGAACCTTGTTGCTGTATGCGAAGCTGCTGGTGGCAACATCAACGACATGGTTAAAGTTAACATTTTCATGATTGATTTAGCTAATTTTACCACTGTAAATGAAATTATGAGCCGATACTTCAAACAACCCTACCCTGCAAGAGCGGCAATTCAAGTATCTAAACTGCCTAAAGACGTTGAGATTGAAATTGACGGAATTATGGAACTTCCTAGCGTAAACTAAAACATTATATACCAGCCCCACCTGAAGGCGCATGATCCAGATGGATCGGGTATAGATTTACAAACAAACTAAGACCCAAAATATAAAAGCTATGACACCAGAAAGATTAGAACGCATTAATACTATGCTAGATAAACGACAGCCCGATTTAACCGTATGCATGGAAGGTGTACACAAAACACATAATTTAGCCGCAGTAGTACGCTCTTGTGATGCCATTGGCGTAAGTGATGTTCATGTAGTATGGAAAAGTGATGAAATGGAAGTGCGCGGTGGTAGTGCAGCAGGCAGTCAAAACTGGATAGATGTTCATAATCATCATAAAACAACTGATGCTATTGCCGCAATGAAGGCTCAAGGCATGCAAATATTAGTCACAAATTTATCTGATACGGCTATTGATTTTCGAGAAGTAGATTACACAAAACCTACTGCTATTATTCTTGGACAAGAAAAGTTTGGTGCTTCAGCAACTGCATTAGCATTAGCCGACCAAGATATTATTATTCCTATGGTTGGCATGGTGCAGTCATTAAATGTTTCCGTTGCTTGCTCTGTTGTTTTATATGAAGCACAACGTCAACGTCAATTAGCAGGCATGTATAATAAGCCTCGCTTAAGTGAAAAGCGTCGGCAGCGAACATTATTTGAAGGGGGTCACCCTATTTTTGCGGAGGCTTGCCAACGAAAACGCCTACCTTACCCTGCAATTGATGAAGATGGACAGATAGTTGCAGATTCAGATTGGTGGCAGAAAATACAAATGAATAAAAAAGCTTGGTAATTATCTTATTTTTCATCATCCTATATTAATAATAGTTGTTGCTAAAGATGAATAAAAAACAGACCCTAGGACTCAATAATCTTGCACGCATGTCAATTTCCTCATTAAAAGGCGTTGGCCCAAGCATGACAGCAAAATTAGAAAAAATAGGGTTAGTTTCAATACAAGATTTACTTTTTCATTTACCTCTACGTTACGAAGATCGCACGCGTGTTACCACAATACGAGACTTATTACCCGGCACTCATACCAATATTGTAGGCAAAATAACAAACAACCAAGTTACACATGGCAAGCGCCGTATGTTAGTGATTACTTTAAACGATGGTACGGGTAACATTCAGCTTTGTTTTTTTAGCTTTTCTGCTAGTCAAAAAAATAGTTTACACATTGGTGAACATATTCGTTGTTATGGTGAAATAAAGCGTGGTCCTCAAGGTTTTCAAATAGTACATCCCGAATATAAAGCGCTATCTGTCGATCAAAATAGTAACCAAATAATGACCAATGTAGAAGAAACATTAACGCCTGTTTATCCTACTACCGATGGTTTACGACAAATTTCATTACGCAATTTAACTGACCAAGCTTTAGTGCGCTTGCAACAAGGCTTTATTGATGAGTTATTACCACAACAATTATTTGATGAGCAATACAACTTAACCCAAGCCTTACTTATGATTCATCGACCGTCACCTGATGCATCTACTAGTCAGCTAGAGCAAGGAAAGCATCCAGCACAGTTACGTTTAATAAAAGAAGAATTACTAGCGCATAACCTCAGCATGCTTAAATTAAGGCAAGCGAGTGATATTCATGATGCTATACCACTTATTGAGAATATAAAAATAGAACAGCAGTTCTTAGACTCCCTTGCTTTTACACCAACAAATGCACAATCAAGGGTTGTTAGTGAAATCAAAAATGATTTAGCCAAAACACAGCCTATGATGCGTTTAGTGCAAGGAGATGTAGGCTCTGGAAAAACATTAGTTGCCGCTCTTTCTGCTTTAACAGCCATTGGACAAGGCTACCAAGTTGCCCTTATGGCACCAACAGAGATTTTAGCTGAACAACATGCCATTAATTTTGCCAATTGGTTTAATCCTCTTGGTATTACTGTTGGTTGGTTAGCAGGAAAAACAAAAATCAAAGCACGAAGGCTTGCACTTGAGCAAATGAAAAATGGTGAAATGCAAATGATAATAGGCACGCATGCACTATTTCAAGCTGACGTTGTTTTCCATAAGTTAGTGCTTATTATTATAGATGAACAACACAAATTTGGCGTACATCAGCGCTTATCTTTGCGTGAAAAAGGTATTTTTGATAACAAATATCCTCATCAACTAATCATGACAGCAACCCCCATACCTAGAACCTTAGCAATGACAGCTTATGCTGATTTAGATACCTCTGTTATTGATGAACTTCCTCCTGGTCGCACACCCATTAATACCGTTGTTTTACCTGATTCTCGCCGAGATGACGTTATTACACGTATTCGAGATGCTTGCCTAAATGATGGTCGGCAATCTTACTGGGTATGCACACTTATTGAAGAGTCTGAAATGTTGCAATGCCAAGCTGCTGAAGATACGGCGATATATTTAAAAGAACAGCTCAGTGAATTAACCATTGGTTTGGTTCATGGCAGAATGAAGTCTGCTGAGAAACAAGCAGTAATGGATTCATTCAAATCTGGAGAAATACACTTACTAATTGCAACAACCGTGATCGAAGTAGGTGTTGATGTACCTAATGCCAGCCTGATGATAATAGAAAACCCTGAGCGTTTAGGTTTAGCACAATTACATCAATTACGCGGTCGAGTAGGGCGAGGAACCATTTCTTCACATTGTGTTTTAATGTACAAAAGTCCACTATCTAAAACCGCAACAAAAAGACTAACCGTTTTACGAGAAAGTAATGATGGTTTTGTTATTGCTGAGAAAGATTTAGAAATTAGAGGCCCTGGAGAATTGTTAGGAACAAGGCAAACTGGGCTAGCTGAGCTAAAGATTGCTGACTTGGTTAGAGATGCTTATTTGATAAGTGACATTCAACAAAAAGCTTACTTACTATCAAAACAATACCCTGATAGTGCACAAGCACTTATTCATCGATGGCTAGGTAATAAAGAACGTTATTCAAACGCTTAAAAAAAACTCCCTAAACTAAGTATAGCTAGGGAGTAAAAATGAAATACACTAAGAGGAAATAACTATTGTGCATTTAATAAGAACCGCATAAGCAAATAAAAATTTCAATTTATTTAGCGTGCACTAATGCGCTTCATCCCAATTATCACCAACACCATATTCAGCAATTAATGGCACTTTTAGCTGTACTGCATTATTCATCAATTCCACCAACTTTTGAGTGGTTTCCTCTACAATATCTTGATGAATTTCAAACACTAATTCATCATGCACTTGCATGGTCATTTTAATACGAGGATCATTTTTTTCTATAAGCCATTGATCAACGGCTAACATTGCTTTTTTGATAATATCTGCGGCTGTACCTTGCATAGGTGCATTAATAGCCGCCCGTTCAGCTGCCTTTTTTCTCATACCATTTTTAGCATTAATATCAGGTAAAAATAAACGACGACCATATAAAGTTTCCACATAGCCTTGTTCACTAGCTTGCTGACGAGTATCTTCCATATAAGCTAAAACACTGGGATAACGTTGAAAATATTTATCCATATATTCCTGAGCTTGATGTCTACCAATATTTAATTGTTTGGCTAAACCAAAAGCTGACATACCATAAATTAATCCAAAATTAATCGCTTTAGCGCTTCGGCGCTGATCACTAGTAACTTCATCGAGTGATATCGCAAATATTTCTGCCGCTGTTGCTTTATGTATATCTTTACCTTCTGCAAAAGCAGTCACTAAACCCTTGTCATCAGACAAATGCGCCATAATACGTAATTCAATTTGAGAGTAATCAATTGCTACTATTTTATGGTTTTCAGGTGCGATAAAAGCTTGGCGAATTTTTCGTCCTTCTTCGCTACGAATTGGAATATTTTGTAAGTTTGGATCAGTAGAAGATAATCGGCCTGTTGCTGTAACCGCTTGATGATAAGAAGTATGAACGCGACCTGTTTTAGGGCTAACCATCAAGGGTAGTTTATCTGTATATGTTGACTTTAGTTTACTTAACCCTCTATTTTCTAAAATCACTTTCGGTAAAGGGTAGTCTAATGCTAGTTCTTGTAAAACTTCTTCCGCCGTTGATGGCGCACCTTTAGGTGTTTTCTTAATAACTGGAATAGATAAATCTTCAAACAATATTTTTTGTAATTGTTTTGGTGAGGCTAAGTTAAAACTTTGTCCTGCAAGGTTATGCGCTTCAATTTCTAGTTCATCTAACCGTTGCCCGATAACTTGGCTTTGCTGATCTAATAAGTCACAGTCAATCAACACTCCACCTTGCTCCATTCTTGCTAATACAGGCAATAAAGGCATTTCTATTTCAGTAAAAACAGATAACTGTTCTTTTAACTGAATTAATGCAGGATAAATAGCTTGGTGTAAGCGTAAAGTAATATCAGCATCTTCCGCCGCATAATGACCCGCTTTTTCAATCTCTATTTGATTAAATTTTAGCTGTTTTACGCCTTT
>Ga0209826_1000816_pt1 | contig 22268 bp, 16 predicted proteins | sample GOMGulsemesocosm_5_FD_184637 | JGI IMG/M metagenome (GOLD analysis project Ga0209826, IMG submission 184637) | Methane-oxidizing microbial communities from mesocosms in the Gulf of Mexico - GOM15C Gulf of Mexico (SPAdes) (version 2) | ecosystem: Environmental > Aquatic > Marine > Cold seeps... | reverse complement strand
AAACTGAAGTATTTGAGACTTCACTAGCGGTTAAAAATCTAACAGGTGAAGACTATTACATTCGCTTGCCTTACCACGTTAATGGTCGTGTGCAGCCATCAGATGATGTTTCTGTTTTTGGAACAGTCGCATTTAAGTTTTAGAGGGAGAGCCATCTTATGAAGCGCAGACATTTTATTCAAACAGTTGCGGCATCTGTTGCCGCTTCAGTCCCTTTTTTGAGCGTTGCCAAGGAAAAAGAGAGAGCAGAGGTTGGCACAGTGCAGCCAATAAGTGACCCACATGCCGACCTAAAGGCAATGGGTAACCTGAAAATGATGGGCAATGAAGAAATTGTCATGTTGCTCTACCCCGGTTTTGCTGCGTTGGATTTAGTTGGGCCACAATTTATTTTTGCTTCGATGATGGGTGCTAAAGTCCACTTGGTGGCAAAGGATGCCTCTAAGCCGGTGAAGTGTGGACTGGGTATCTCAATTACACCGACAATGTCATTTGATGATGTCAAAAAGAAACCCACTATCTTTTTTGTCCCAGGTGCAGGCATGGGGATGATTGACGTGTTTGAAGATAAAGAGACGATGGATTTTGTGACTGAATGTGCGGCTCAAGCAGACTATGTCACTAGCGTTTGCACAGGTTCATTAATACTCGCCAAAACGGGTTTACTGGAAGGCAGGCGAGCAACGTCCCACTGGACAGCACTCAATGTTCTAAAAGACTTTGGTTTAGAGCCTGTTAATGAACGCGTCGTGACCGATGGTAACTTGATCACCGGCGGCGGCATTACAGCCGGTATTGATTTTGGCTTAACTGTACTCGCGGCACTGCGTGGTGAAAACTACGCAAAAGCGGTGCAGTTACAAATGGAATATGCGCCAGCACCTCCGTTTAATTCAGGCACACCAGAAACAGCTCCCCCAGCAATCACAAGAAGTATGCGTGCCATGAATGAGCCACTAATTAAAAAAGCCAGGGAAATAGCTAGAAAAAGCTGATTTTTTTGGAATAATTAGCAGTTCTACCAACGGCGCTTAACAGGTATGAATTCACACATTTAACGCGCTAGTCACAATGCCATTACGGTAGTGTCCCACATTTAAACCCAAGTTTTTTACGTAAGGAATACGGCAAGTATAAGGTACGCTATTGGGTGATAAGGGTCTTAAAGCAACCAAAAAATAACAGGCATAAAAAAAGCCCAACCCCCTATAGGGAATTGAGGCTGATTTAGTTGGTGGGCCTTGAAGGACTTGAGCCTTCGATCAATGGATTAGATAGTTAAGTACCCTCATAAATAAAGGAAGAGGGGGTCATAGGTACTGTTCATATTTCAATATCTTGGCTTCCAGTCGCTTCGAAAGAAAGTCATTGGCGGATTTAAGTTCTTGGCGAATAAAAATAGCTTCTTTACGGTAGTTACTAATTTTTGTTTGATCCCATTTTTTGGGAGGGGGCTGAAGATTGGTAATTCTATCGCACAGTTTAACCATCCATACTTCTGTGGGCTGTTGCTTAATTCTATGAAGGCTATCTTTCATTTGCTCTTGTTTAGAAGGGAGGCTTTTGTCTTTGCTTAAAGCCAGTACACCATCAGCGACCGCTATTCCAAACTCTCTTTCTATTTCATGGAAAGTTGCCGGGGTATCTTCAATCGAGTCGTGTAATAGGGCGCATTGAATCAGCAAATCAGAATTTTCAATATTGCCATTGGCTATTGCAGTCATAGCTTCCATAGTTACTAATCCAATATGATTGATGTAAGGAATGTTGGAGCTTGGAAGTAACTGTCCATTATGAATATTACTTGCATAATTCCAAGCTTTTAAATAGATGTCTTGGTTCCAATGTTTCATTGTTATTTCCTTTTAGTGAATGGAATAATGCTGTTCAATTCTTCCTCTAGTTGTTGTACACAAAGTTGCGAGTCTTTATGGCCTAGTTCGACGGCTTTTCGATACAACTTTAAACAATCCAGTTTGCTTTTTGGCACGCCTTTTCCTCGATGATAACGCGTTGCCATTTTTAAAATTGCAGGCAGGAGGTTTTGCTCAGCCGCTAACTGGTACCATCTTATTGCTTCACCAGGGGCTTTTTTACAACCAAAACCAGACTCATAAAAACTACCAACCTCAAGTTGAGCTTTTGCCAACCCTTGTTCTCCGGCCATTAGGGTAAATCTAAATGCTTCTGGGAGTGACCTCTCAACGACAACGCCGTAGAAATAAAATGTTCCTAATTCATATTGAGCTTCCGCATCACCTTGATTAGCGGCTAACTGATACCAATGAATAGCTTGCTTGAAATCATCCTTTATTCCATGCTCTTGACCATAAGCGAAAACAGCGCAATCAACATCGTAATCTGTTGCATAGTCATCATATATGATGAATAAGCTTTGAGGATAAGTGAGGTTAGATGAAAATCCATACTGGTATGCCAATCCAAGTTTAAATTGAGCTTTAGCTAATCCCTTATCTGCTGCTAGGCGGTACCACTGCATCGCTTCATTATAATCAATAGCTATTTCTTCACCAGTTTCGTACTTCGTGCCAAGAAGGTATTGAGACTCTGCGTCATCAAGCGTTGCCTTACTTCTAAGTTCCCCAATATTTGCCACTGTTTGCTCCCTTAAGCCAATATAGCAAACTACCCTAATTTTGGTAATTATGTAACTCCCCTCACTAACAACCGAGGTTTTAAGTGGAAATTAAGTGACTGAGCCAGCCCTAATTTACTAGATACTTTCTAAAATCATAATTTAACTTAACACAGAAAACGAGTAATTCTGATTGCTAAATACTGTTGATATGCTTGTGATACGGAAAGCTTAATCATGCCGCCAAAGAAAGTTTGAGCACTTAACCTTTGGGTTATTAGGCGACAACTAGCACAGCCGATTTCGGTAACGCTAAGAATGCCGAACCCATCCTGCTAAAACAGGCACAACATAATCTTTACCTAAGTCGTGACCAACGTTAGGTACAACAACATAATGACCCTGAACAGAATTACTAAACTGAATCACTCGTTCGTACGGGCTTTGCCAGTCCTTTTCACCGACATGAATTTCAATATGATTGGGGGCTGGGAATGACTTTGTTTCTGTTAATTGCATGAGTTTATCTGCTCGGGCGGGGCTGTAGTAACGCAAAGCAGCTTTATTTATAACACCGCCAAGAACAGGCGAGATTAACAAGATGCTTCCGGGGTAAGGCTCTAATGCTGATAAAGCGTGCAATAGCAGATAGCAGCCATAAGATACGGCAACAACCTTTGCATCTTGAGACAAGTAGTTAGACTGTAGGTCATTTGTAATTAAATCAAGTTGCTCAGAAAATGATAGGTTTTTAAAAGAGCCGGGGGTTTCTCGACCCTCAAGGCCATAACCTAAGTCTAAGATGCCTTTGCCCAGTCCTGTTGCAACTTTCCCATCTCTGCCGGGAAGGTAATAAATTGTTTTGCCCATCGTTTATTAAGTTACCGTGTAAAAGTTAGTGCTACATGTATTTTATTGAGAATACAAATGCGTTACATTATGCGTACATTACAGGGGCGCATTATCTATGTCACCAAGAAAAACAACAACACTAAATCTACGAGTTGATCCAGCCATCAAAGAAGCTATAAAAACAGCGGCTAACCGCGATCACCGTAGCGTAGCCAACATGATTGAAATGCTTATTCGTAAGCACTGCGAACAAGAAGGTATTTCAATACCTGAACAACAAACAATGTTTGGTGATGCTGATGAATGAAAAAACCATTCGGGCATTGGTAGAAGCAGGCGCAGTAAAGAAAGTACGCATCATCGCTAATGGAGCGGCAATACACGTTGATATAGTGACCCAAAATGACGTTGTAACCGCCACTACGCTTAAAGGAGCGATAAATGTGTGGGCTGGCTATTGATACCGCTGCAAAGTGGATTAAAAACTTAGAAATAGGCCGTATTGAGCTAATTGTTGAAAAGTGGCTGCCAGATCAAAAAGGGCTAAAGATATAACGTACAAAAAGAGAACATATCATATGGTTTGAAGCGCTAACCGGTTTTCGTGAAGAATCAGCAGAGCAAGTTCATGAAAATATCGTTATTGATGATGGTGTATTATGTCTCGTACAAACGGAAGGGCGCATTCTTTTGGTTTACTCTTCTGTATGTGCTTTTAATGCGATGATCTTGCGATTCGCAATCGCGCACGCGTCTTTATTCCATTGGCTTTTTTGCTTTATATCAGTTCAACATAATATGCCCTAAATATGTGCTTGATCAAGAGCTAGGTAAGACGTATTATTACAGGTTGTAAATAAGTTAAGTTTGAGTAATAAATTTGGCTAATATTTATAAATATCCCTTTTTGGTTTTTCTGAGCGTTTTTTTAATTAGCACCAACTGTTTTGCTGATGCGGGTCGATTGCAGCAGCAGATGGATAAGCAGCGAGGCACAGAACTTCCAAAGCAGGCGAAGCAGCTAGTTCCCTTGCTCGAAGCGATTCAGTCGGTACCTCACGATAAAATAATCACCGTTAAATCATTTGGTTTTACAGGCAATAATTTAATTGATGGCAAACAATTAGGTCTAGTGCTGTCTGACTACGTAGGGCACCCGGTTAGTTTTTCAGAGCTTCAGCAAGTCGTTAGTAAAATAACAGCTTATTATCGGGAGTCTGGTTGGATTGTGAAAGCATATCTACCTCGTCAAGATATCACAGCAGGTGACGTAACAATCCATATCATAGAGGCCGTTTTTGGCGGCGCTCAAATAAAAGATGGTGAAGCAGCAAGAATTCAAAAAAAAACATTGTTAAGCATTATTGATCGTACACAAGCTATTGGTTCCCCCCTTAATGTGCAGCATCTTGATAGAGCTTTATTGTTAATGGATGACCTGCCAGGGGTGACATTGACTGGGAGTTTGAAAAAAGGGAAAGGTGAAAATGAGACAGTTCTCGTGCTTCAAACAGTGGGTGAACCTTTGGTCATTAGTAATCTCAGTTTAGATAATTTTGGTTCTCGTTCTACGGGCCATGAGCAATTGATTGGGAGCTTTTATTTCAACAGCCCACTTGGGTTAGGCGATCAAGGCACTGTTAACTTCACTCATTCACAAGGTAATGACTATGCTCGGTTGGCTTATTCAATTCCTGTTGGTCATGATGGTTGGCGTGTGGGCGCGAGTGGCTCATATTTAGAATATGAGCTAGTAAATGATGATTTCGAAGGGCTTGGGGCGAAAGGTTCATCGTCAACAATAGGGCTTGATTCTAAATACCCCATTATAAGGTCTCGACTCAATAATTTATTTCTCGGTATCAATGTTGATCACAAACAATTTGATAATGAGGCGAATAATACGACGGTCTCATCTTATGAGGTTAATAGCTTAAGTTTAGGCCTTAGCGGAAATGCCTACGATAATATTGCTGGTGGGGGTGCAAATTCTATAGGTCTAAATATCACCCGTGGTATCGTTGATCTTGGGGAAGTTGACCTGTCTGAAAATTCAGCACTAGACGGTGATTTTACGAAACTTACTTATTACGTTAGCCGCCAGCAAGTTATTACCGATACTATCTCTTTGTATGGCTTATTATCAGGCCAAGAAAGTGACGGTAATCTTGATTCATCTGAAAAGATGTATTTAGGTGGGGCTTACGGTGTTCGGGCTTACCCCTCGAATGAGGCCGGTGGGGATGAAGGGCAATTAATCAATATTGAATTGCGTAGTCGCTTGCCTAATAACTTTAATTTAACTGGGTTTTATGACTGGGGGCATATTAATGTTAATCATAACAATGTCAATAATGCATCACCCAACAGTATTACGCTTGAAGGCGTCGGCTTATCGCTTGGTTGGCAAGCAACCTCCGGTTTAAACCTTAATGCCGTATGGTCCCGCCGTTTGGGTGATAACCCTAACCCAACACTTGATGGCGAAGATCAAGACGGATCGTTTCACTCCAACCGCTTTTGGTTGCAAGCAAGTATGCAGTTTTAATTATGTCTCGTTCAATATTAACCTCAATTTCAGCTAGCTTATTATTGCTAACGCACTCTGCTTGGAGTGCGCCTTTACCGAACGAGCTTCCTAGCGGTGGGCAAGTGGTTGCTGGGCAAGCAAATATTTCCCAAACTGGTTCAACGATGAACATCAACCAAACCAGTAACAATGCTGCGGTTAACTGGGGCAGTTTTAATGTGGGTCGAGATGCCGTGGTTAATTTTAACCAACCATCTTCAAACAGTGTGACGCTCAACCGAGTTCAAAACGGCAATGCTAGTCAAATATTCGGTCAAATAAACGCGAATGGGCAAGTCTTTTTAACCAACCCTAATGGCGTGTATTTTGCCCCAGGAGCCAGTGTTAATGTCGGTGGTTTAGTCGCTACAACACATAAAATCAGCAATGAAGATTTTATGGAGGGTAATTATCACTTTAAACGTAACGGCGCGACAGGCAGCATCATTAACGAAGCTGAACTCAACGCATCCATTGAAGGTTATATTGCCTTATTAGCACCAGAAGTCCGTAATCAGGGCGTGATTGTTGCTTATTTAGGCACGGTTGCTTTGGCAGCAGGTGAAAGTTACCAACTGCAAATAGATAGCAATGGTAGTTTAACTAATCTACAAGTTGAGCCCGCCACCATAGAAACTCTGGTTGATAATGGTAATGCAGTGCGTGCAGAAGGTGGGTTAATCATACTCTCCGCCCAATCAATTAATGCCCTTCAAGGCGGCGTCATTAATAGCACGGGTGAGCTTGAAGCAACAAGCATTAGCTCTCGCAATGGACGAATTATCTTAGGTGGTGATGAGCAAGGTGCAACAACTGTCTCAGGTCTCATTAATGTTTCTAGTGATGACGCTAGCGGTGGTGATATTACCGTTACGGGTAAAGATATCTTAATAAAAAGTACGGCAAAATTATTAGCCACTGGTAAAACAGGCGGTGGAAAGATTCTAGTGGGAGGTAGTTATCAAAATACAGATACCACTATTGATCAAGCGGTAACAACCACGATAGAAAAAGGGGCTGTTTTAGATGCCTCTGCCACAGTGAATGGGGATGGCGGTAGCGTTGTTGCTTGGTCAGATATTACCAATGTAGATTCTGTTACTCGTGTTGCAGGTTCGTTTTTTGCAAAAGGTGGTGTTGAGGGTGGCGATGGAGGCAATATTGAAACCTCGGGTGCTGTGGTAGATTTTGAAGGCATTACTCTGAGTGCTGGAGCGGGAAATGGTCAGAATGGTTTGTGGTTAATTGATCCCACTTATGGTCATCCCGTAGTGCAACAGCTTGATGCAAGTGCCTATACATCTGCGTTGAATGGTGGGACGGATGTAACCAATCTTGTTTCTGGGGATATAACTGTAAATAACGGAATTTTAATTAATAAGACTACCGGTGGTGATGCGACACTAACATTTAAAGCGACTCAAGATGTATTTGTTGGTTCTGATGTCGTTATCTCATCAACGAGTGGCAAGCTTAATATTGTTTTATGGTCTGATAGTGATAATAGTGATGCTGGATCTATTGTGGTTGATAATAGAACAGCCTTCTCAAGTAATGGTGGTTATATTTATTTGGGTGGTGGTAGTTCTGTCACCACTGATTATGCTGATGACGGGGGACGACCTCATGGGATATTAATCGGTACAGATGTTGTCATTGATGCTCAAGGTGGTGATATCAGTTTAAGGGGTTCGACAGCAAACGGTGCAGGTTTTGGTATTCAGCAATATGGCACTGTAAAAACCAGTGGTACAGGTACTATTGTCTATGATGGTTTAAATGTCACTGGTGGTGAAAATGGTCTTTATGGTGTTTATTTATTAGATTCGGCTTTTGTTCAAAGTGGTAACGGGGCAATTAATATTACGGCACAAGGTGCTAATTCTGGTACGGGCACAAGCTTGGTTTTGGATGACTTCGCCCAAATACAAACAACTGGTAGCGGCGATATTATTATCAATGCAATCCGTACTTCTCTCACTCCGGTTCCTGGAAATGAAGCTCGTATCGATTTAAATTCCGTGAATAGCAAAATATCCAGTACTGGTGGCGGAAGTATTTTTCTTAAAGCGGATGATTTACAGCTAGATGGTTTATTACAAAGTAGTGGTCAGTTGTCTATCGATAATTGGAATGGAACCATTGAAATCGGAGCTGACTCTGGCAATAGCTTTATGAGCTTACCCCTTAGCTATTTCAGCAGTAATTTCATTAATGGTTTCAGTAGTATTAATATCGGTTCTTTTTTTAATAGTACCTTAACAACTTCGGGAGTATTAAATACAAATGATCCTTTGAAGCTTACCGCATCTAGATCGATACAATTAGGCGGAAACATAACAACGAACAATAATTCACTGACGCTAGCGCAGAATTATGATGGATCAACAATTTCTTCATCATTGAATCTAGGCACGGGAGACCTTATTTTACATGGGGGATTCTCTGGTATTATCGATCTGGATATTAAGCAACTTAATTATACCGGGAACACCTCAATCGCTAGTGGAACGGTGAGGCAGTTAATATCACAAGCGATTCCTGCAGCAACCAATCTGACTGTGGACGGTACATTTGATTTAAATGGTAAGGGTAATCTTTTTGTTGGTTCTCTTGCTGGTAATGGCACGGTTAAGCTAGGTGCTAACTCATTGACTACCAACAATAATAATAGCACTACTTTCTCAGGCGTTATTGCTGATACTGGTGGCTTAATTAAACAAGGCAGTGGTGTGCTGATACTTTCTGGCATTAACACCTACACCGGTGATACGACAATTAATGGTGGTACATTACAGACGGGTATTAACAATGCTTTATCGAATAGTACTGATGTTATTGTTAATAGTGGAAGCTACGACCTAAATGATTTCAGTGATACTATTGCAACCTTATCTGGAACGGGTAGTGTTAAATTGGGTTCTGGAACCTTAACAACAGGAAATGCGACTAGTCAGACCTTTAGTGGTGTTATTTCAGAAACAGGTAATTTAATTAAGAACGGTACAGGTACATTTACGCTTTCGGGTATTAATACTTACACCGGTAATACAACAATTAATACCGGCACACTACAGGCTGGTACCAATAATATTTTATCTAATAGTACCGATGTTATTGTTAATAGTGGCAGTAGCTATGATCTTAATAATTTCAGTGACACCATTGCGACCTTATCCGGAGCTGGCAGCGTTAAGTTAGGTTCTGCTACTTTAACGACAGGAAATGCAACCAGCCAAACCTTTAGTGGTGTTATTTCAGAAACAGGAAGTTTAATTAAAAATGGCAGTGGTGTACTTACACTCTCAGGTGTCAATACTTATACCGGTGACACCACTGTTAATGGTGGTACTTTACGGGCCGGTACTAATAATATTTTATCCAATAGCACCGATGTCATTGTAAACAGTGGTAGCAGTTATGACCTTAATAATTTTAGTGACACGATTGGCTCATTAGCCGGTGCAGGTAACGTGCTCCTAGGAGCTGGCACATTAACTACTGGTGCTAATAATACTAATACCATTTTCTCTGGAGTCATATCAGAAACCGGTAACCTGACTAAAAGCGGTAATGGTACATTTACGCTTAGTGGCAACAACAGCTATACCGGTTCCACAACAATTAATTCCGGCTCGTTGAAAGTGGGTAATGGTGGTTCTTCTGGCACATTAGGCACAGGTAATATAATTGATAATTCACTCTTATATTTTAATCGTAGCGGTTCTGCATTTACAGTTTCTAATACGATCAGTGGTACAGGTCAACTTCGTAAACAAGGTAGTGCCTCGCTTACACTTTCAGGAAATAATAGCTATTCTGGTTCAACGAATATTGAAGGAGGGACATTAGTTGCCGCCACTTCTACTGCATTAGGTAATGCTTCTGGTGCTACCTCTATTAATAGCGGGGCAGTGCTCGATTTAAAAAGTGTGGCTATAGGCTCTGAATCGGTCAGTATTTTTGGTACAGGCATACTAAATGTAAGTAGTGGCAATAGTAGCTTGTCAGGTTCTGTTTATTTGGATACAACATCCGAAATTAGTGTGGCAAACGGTGCTCAGTTAACATTATCAGGAAAAATCTCAGAATATACTTATGGCAAACGTTTAGAGAAAACTGGAGCAGGTAAATTAATTCTTACGAATAATAGCAATGATTACACTTATACAACGGTTAGCTCAGGCACCTTACAAGTTGGTAACGGCGGAACCAGCGGTAAATTAGGAACAGGCTCTGTTATTAATAATGCTAATTTATTGTTTAACCGCTCTGGCAACATTAGTTTAAGTACAATTAGTGGCAACATCACCGGAACAGGTCATGTCACCGCACAAATAGGAGGTAGTTTAAATGTGGATCGCACTATCACTTTAACTGGCTCAAGTAGTGACATTGTTTTAGCTGCAGGCTATAACGTTGCAGCTGCTACGGCAACAGGCGGTGATGTTTCGTTAAGCAGTAATGTCACAACATCATCGGGCGGTACCGTCACTATTTTTTCCGGTAACCCAAATACAACAACATTAAACAATAGAATAATTGGAGCGACGGGCGCTACTAAATATAAGGCATACAATCGTAGTAGCAGTGCTATTTCAGGTGCGGTATCAGGCACACGTAATTTTTACTATCGTTCTGCACCAACATTAACTATCTCAGGCTTAACAGCAACAAAAACATACGATGGTAATACCAGTGCCGTGGGCTATACATCGGGTGGCACCATAAGCGGTGAAGTGGAAAGTGATTCTTATCTTATTTCAGATTTAACAGCAACGTCTTTAACATTTAATGATAAAAATGTAGGCAGTAAAACGCTTAATGCTACTCATACTGCTAATACAATAACCAGTGGTGGGTATCGTATTAGCGGTTATCAGGTTAATTCATATGCCGGTGCTAGCTCGGGAACTATTAATGCAAAAATAGTTTCATTAGGAGCGAGTAAAGTTTATGACGGAACAACAACATTAAGTGGTGCCGATGTCATTATTAATACGGGGGTTTTGACAGAAACATTAAGTTACAGTGGTGCTACTGTCAACGATAGCCATGTAGTTACAGCAAACAAGTTTATTAATGCGATTACCTTAGCTAATGGTAACAACGGTGGCTTGGCAAGTAACTATCAGTTGCCTACCTTAAATGTGGCGAACGCGCCGGTAACGATAACAGCAAAAACATTAACGCCCACAGTCAGTAACACGGGTGTGACAAAAGTATATGACGCAGCAAGCAGTGCGCCTTCTGGGTTTATTCCAACTTATACTTATAGTGGCTTTGTTTCAGGAGATAGTGATGCGGCCTTAACGCATTCAGGCAGTGCTTATAATAGTGCTCATGTCGCTAATGCAAATAAAGTAACTGTTTCAGGTATGGCGATCAGTAATATTACTGGTGACAATGGATCGCTTGCTAGTGATTACGCACTAAGCTCAACAAGTAAAGATGTAGCGGCTAGCATAACGACTAAAACGTTGACGTCTTCGGTTAGCAATACGGGCGTTACAAAAATCTATGATGGCACTATATCGAGCAATGTAACACCGACTTATAATTTGGCCGGTTTCATCTTTGGCGATACCGCTGCAACCTTAAGTAATACTGAGGCACTCTATGATAGTACTCATGTTGCTAATGCTAGTTTAGTGACAGTTTCCGGTTTGGCGGTTACAGGAATTACTGGGAGCAATGGTTCATTGGCGACGGATTATTCATTGGATGCTTCAACTAAGGATGTAGCGGCGACCATTACTGCTAAAAGTATTACACCTAGTACAATCATTCTTGATGCTAATAAAATATATGATGGCACTACAGCAAGTGCATTGTCGCCAACTTATACTTTTGGTGGTGGGTTGGTAGCGGGTGATTCAGCTGCAGCGTTAAGCCATGTGTTAGCTGAGTATGATTCAAAGGATGTCATCTCAGCCAGCAAGGTTACTTTGTCTGGATTATCGATTGCGAGTATTGCGGGCAGCAATAATTCAGCAACTACCGATTATACTTTGACGACGAATAGCCTTGATGTGACTGGGTCAATAAAACCACTGGCGGTAGGTCTTTCTGCAAACAAAATATATGATGGTGGGAGCAGTTTGACGAATGCTGTTAGCATAACGACAGGTGTTGCCGGTGAAACACTTTCCTATAGTGGAGCTACGTCAATTGCGACTCATGTAGAGAGTTTATTCAATTATGTTAATGCTATTACGCTCCAGAATGACGGAGCTACTTTAGCCAGTAACTATAAATTACCAATATTAAATAACACCTTTGCTCCGGTTACTATCACCCCTAAAACATTAACGCCCTCAATTACTAATGTAGGCGTGACGAAATCTTACGATGGGACCACATCAAGCAGTTTCACACCGACTTATAGTTTCACCGGTTTAGTGTCTGGTGATACTCAAGCAACCTTGAGTCATGCTGAGCAACTCTATGATAGTGCTCATGTTGCTAATGCTAGTTTAGTGACAGTTTCCGGTTTGGCGGTTACAGGAATTACTGGGAGCAATGGTTCATTGGCGACGGATTATTCATTGGATGCTTCAACTAAGGATGTAGCGGCGACCATTACTGCTAAAAGTATTACACCTAGTACAATCATTCTTGATGCTAATAAAATATATGATGGCACTACAGCAAGTGCATTGTCGCCAACTTATACTTTTGGTGGTGGGTTGGTAGCGGGTGATTCAGCTGCAGCGTTAAGCCATGTGTTAGCTGAGTATGATTCAAAGGATGTCATCTCAGCCAGCAAGGTTACTTTGTCTGGATTATCGATTGCGAGTATTGCGGGCAGCAATAATTCAGCAACTACCGATTATACTTTGACGACGAATAGCCTTGATGTGACTGGGTCAATAAAACCACTGGCGGTAGGTCTTTCTGCAAACAAAATATATGATGGTGGGAGCAGTTTGACGAATGCTGTTAGCATAACGACAGGTGTTGCCGGTGAAACACTTTCCTATAGTGGAGCTACGTCAATTGCGACTCATGTAGAGAGTTTATTCAATTATGTTAATGCTATTACGCTCCAGAATGACGGAGCTACTTTAGCCAGTAACTATAAATTACCAATATTAAATAACACCTTTGCTCCGGTTACTATCACCCCTAAAACATTAACGCCCTCAATTACTAATGTAGGCGTGACGAAATCTTACGATGGGACCACATCAAGCAGCTTCACACCGACTTATAGTTTCACCGGTTTAGTGTCTGGTGATACTCAAGCAACCTTGAGTCATGCTGAGCAACTCTATGATAGTGCTCATGTTGCTGATGTGAGCTTTGTTACAGTTTCCGGTTTGGCTGTTACTAGTGTTAGTGGTAGCAATGGTTCTCAAATAACAGATTACGTATTGGACGCCTATAGCAAGAGTGTTACAGCGACAATTACACCTGCTGTATTAACGCCTACGGTCACAAATGTAGGTGTGACAAAAGCCTATGATGGAGCCACTAGCTCACCTATTGGATTCGTTCCAAGCTATACCTATAGCGGTTTAGTGTCTGGTGATACTCATGCAACCTTGAGTCATGCTGAGCAACTTTATGATAATGCTCATGTTGCTGAGGCTAGCCTTATAGCTGTTTCTGGTTTGGCTATTACTGATATTAGTGGCAGTAATAGTTCTCAAGTAACAGATTATGTGCTGGACGCTTCTAGCAAAAATGTCGCAGCAACAATCAGCCCTATAGATTTAGTAGTAACGGCTAATATTGATAGTAAGACTTTTGATGGTTTGGCTTATTCAGGTGGTAATGGCGTTAGCTACTTTGGATTTATTACAGGTGAAAGTTCAGGTGTATTAGGTGGGGCATTGTCTTTTGCAGGTGATAGTCAAGGGGCTATTAATCCAGGGTCTTACACGGTCACACCAGAAGGGTTTACGAGCAGTGATTATTTAATTGGTTATGAGGATGGATACTTGACGATTATTCCTGTTATACCTCCTCCTATTATTGTAAATATTGGCCCTACATCCATCTTTTCAGAAAGTAGCAGTATTAGTGTGCCAAAGAGTTTACTTGACTCTAGTACTAGCGGGGTTTCAGTGACGTTAGAAAACATGTCAGAATTAAGTGGTAACAGAATAATAGCCGTAACAGTGCCTGAAGGGAGTTCTGTATCAGGGGCAGGTTTTAGTTTTCCGTTGCCAGAAGAGGTAAAAAGTACGGTAAGGGGCAGAGGCGATATTGTTAAAGTAAGTATGCCTAGTGGTGAATTGTTGCCGGAATGGTTAGCATTTGATTCGAAAACATTAATATTTACTGCAGGAGCAGTTCCTGATCAAGGGCTACCAATGGAAATTTTTCTTACTGTTGGGAGTGAAAAGTTTACTGTTATCATCTCTGAAAGAGCCAAAGAGTAATTGTTTGAGTAAACCATTAATAAAAAAACATAGGATAAAATATGAATAAGCTTTTGATTACTTTTTTTTTACTTACATTATCAAACTTAGCCCTTGCTAAAGAGCCAAGTTCAAGAACTATCACTGAAACCTTTGGCGATTGGAAGTTGGTTTGTATTGAGGAAAGCAAAAATAAACAATGTGAAATAAAACAAACATTGGTTAATGAAAACAGGCAAATTGTTGCCGTGATTGCTGTAGGTAAGCAAGATGATAATAAGCATATTATCCAAATTACATTACCACTTCTTTTAGACTTAACCAAAGCAGTTAGCCTGACTGTGGATGAAAATGCTCCGATTACATTACCTTTTAATTTTTGTAATAACACGGCTTGTTTCGTATTAATTGAAGATAAAACTATATTCAATGCGTTTACTAATGGTAATGTAGGCAGTATTAGGGTGAATGCTTTTGGCGTAAATAAGTCGCTGAATATGAACTATTCTTTAAAAGGGTTTTCTGCAGCATTAAAAAGTCTGAAATCTCAAAGCTGAGCTGTATTTAATTGACTAGACCTATATTCGCTTTGGTTCAATTCTGCTGAAAGGCATGAGATCGTGTGACCATTTCAGAAGAGAGCCATTAAGTCTGCTCCTCCGGCTAGGCTCAAATCAGAGACCTAATAATTAAGTCTCATGAGTTGGCTGTAAAATGATAGTCATCATGAGAGTTCTAAAGTCACTCCTATTAGGCTTGGTTATCGAGATAGATATGTGTAACGAGACTCAGCCTAAGGAGCTAGGCTGAGCTTTCTCAGCATATTTTTAAACACCTAGAAAAACAATGGTTTTCAAAATCGATTGCTACACATAATTGGAACACAACCTGCCATAATCAGGTTGGTACCAATAAACGATAGATATCACCAGTTATGAGCTATCAGCCACCTTATACAATTACGCCCAAAATTTTACACTTAGTTGCAGAAATTAATGAAAAATTGGGGCGCTTGTTAATATTGCAGGAGCATTCTACCGATTTACGTTTACGCAAAATTAATCGTATTCGTACCATTCAAGGTTCCTTAGCAATTGAGGGTAATACTTTATCTAAAGCTCAAATTACGGCCATTTTAGAAGGTAAGCCGGTGATTGCGCCACCGCGTGAGGTTCAAGAAGCTCGTAATGCATTAACCGTGTATGAGAACTTGGGGCAATGGAGCGCAAGTAGTGAGGTGGACTTGCTAGATGCGCATTTATTATTGATGCAGGGGCTAATTGATGAAGCTGGAACATATCGCTTAAAAGGTGTGGGTGTGATGCAGCACGGTGAGAAAGTGATTCATATGGCTCCACCTGCAAAACGAGTTCCTTTTTTAATGGGCGATTTGCTCGATTGGTTAAAACACACAAAAGACCATGCGTTAATTAGTAGCTGTGTCTTTCATTATGAGTTTGAGTTTATCCATCCATTTGCTGATGGTAATGGCAGAATGGGGCGTTTATGGCAAACGCTTATTTTAAGTGAATGGAAAGCTGTGTTTGCCTATATTCCCGTTGAAAGCATGGTTTACATGCATCAGGCAGAGTATTACAAAGCGATAAATGAAAGTACGGAACAGACTGACTCAGCACCTTTCATTGAATTTATGTTGTCTATTATTCTAGAAGCTTGTTTAGCTCATTCATCACAGGGGAGCGACCAAGTAACCGATCAAGCAACCGATCAAGCTAGAGAGCAAATTAGTGATCAAGTTAAAGCTTTATTGAACTTGCTGCATAAGCGGCCCGCCTTAACTACTAATGAAATTATGCAGGTATTGAAATTAAAGCATAAAGCGACATTTAGACAAAACTACCTGCAACCCTCATTACAAAATAAATGGATAGAAATGACGCAGCCTGATGCGCCTAAAAGCCCAACGCAAAAATACAGGATTACTGCGTTAGGCAAACAGTTAGCGCAGTGGCTAAAAAACAGCCTTCTTTAAAATTACCCTGTAAGTGTCTTTGCAATTTTAATATTTAATTTTTCGTAATCTGACGAAGTGTATTTTCTAAGCGTCATTGGGATTGTTTAAATAGTGCTCCGAGTTACTTTGTTCTAAATAAGCGTTGCTACAAAACTACAGTGTGAGCTGCCACCACTTTCTTAGACAGTTTCTGAATTCTCATGGACTTCCGGATCAATTATCTATTTTGCTTCATCGACAACTGGGCCATACCACCCGAATCCACGGCTGTTTCTTCAGCATAACGTGATGGCATGCGGTCAGACTTCCAATCACCGGCTTGTTTGACGGCCAACATACTGATATTCGCCCCAAGCATATCCTGGGTTGCACCGACGCGAGACGAATGACAGCTAAACAATTTAGACTTTTCACCGATTTTTTCCGCAAGGCCCTTATATATAGAGAGTAAAGATCTTGTTGATAACGCTTTCTGTTGCTCATTAATATCCAGTTTAATTTTGCCACCTTTGGTTAATGAGCAGAAGATGGGGCCACTGACTATATCCACCATGCTTAACCACGTTTCTAATGTCTCTACCGTTTTTTCAGACAAGTACTTCCGCTTAGGTTTCCCTTGCTGGTTTGTTTTACCGGTTCTTAAAATCAAGTGCGCGTGACCCGCTGACTTGTAATCTATGTCTTCAATGGTAAAGCTGACTAACTCACTGGCTCTACATAAGGTATCGTAGCCGACGGCAATAAGTGCGCGATTGCGTGCGTTTAGAATCTGCCGCGCATTAAACTTTCTGGCAGCCGTGCCTTTACGTCCCAGCACTTCATCTTGAAAGGGCTCGATGGTGAGCACTTGTTGAATGCGAACCATGTGATGCCATTGTAATCCTTTCGCCTGTCGCTGATCTGCACCTCGATTATGATGCAACACCCATTCCTTCGGCACATTCTTACGGTCGTTATCACCGCTAAGTAATAAGCCTTCCAGTAATTGTTCTCGCTCGATATTCAATTGGGCAATCAACTGTTTCTTTATCAGCAACTCTTCATCATGCAGTTGCCGGCCAATCTTTTTCATTGCAGATTTAACTAAAGGATCGGTTAATGGGTTCTTCAGGCCTGCACCTAGATGAACTTGTGCCACATGCGTTAAACAACGACGAATGGAAGATGGTGCGCGTAAGCCCACCCAATAGAAAATAAAATCAATGATGGTTTGTGGTTTTGCCGGTAACGCACATCGCGGGTGATTATTTGCGTAATCTTCAGTGCGACCGTCATAACACCAATTATAAAACCAATCCCAATCGTACTTCATCGCCTCTAACGTTTTGGGTGCCATCGAGCGTCTTTCTAAGGCAATAAACTTTTCCAGCTTTTTTTCTAGCTCAAATTGCTCAACCGAACGATTAACCGCATTCGATGGAAATGTGGCCTTATTTTCGTGATTAAGCTTAATTTCGTTCATTTGAGATTTTTTTTAGACATTTGCTGTCGAGTATAGCGAATAAAAAACACCCTGTATATTACTTCGTCTAATGACACTTAGAGGAAGCAATATGTAATTTCTTAGAGAGACACATAAAAACAGCAAAAAACCCTTAAAATCGCCTTTCGTCTATTTAGATACACTTTACGTTCACCGTCATTACGCGTTTATGGGCGATTTCGAAAAAGCCTGTATAATTTCACCCTAGTCTAAAAAATAAGCCGTTTAAAAATACATGGTTGAAAGCACTGACAAGAAACTCACTCTTGACGAGTTTTTCAAACAGCAATTCAGAAATAAGGTGTATTTAATATTTCGTGGGTTCTTCATGGCCGGTATCTTGATGCTATTGTTTCAATTTGAAGGTGTCGAGCCTTTCATCCTAAAAACGTTTCTTTCAAGTCTGTGCACATTAATTCTCACCGCCATCATTGTTCCTTTGTTTGATATTTATTTTTTAAAAGACCCGTTGGCCACCAATACAATTGACCCGGCCAAATATTGGGTACTCGCTTTTTTTGGTGACTATCAAGAAATTGCAGACGGCCTAGCTGTAACTAAGAAAAATGCTCAAGAACGTTTAGAGCGTGAAGAAGTCCTATATAACAGCAAAGCTCTTCGATATAAAAAAACTCACGGGAAGACGCCCGACGATCCCTATAATCATCTTGAATCCTACAAGGCACGCTATCAATGCGCATCACACAAGATGAGCATTGGGATCACTGTTATTGTCGTGTTATCAACTCTTGTAGGCGCCGCTTATGTCGGAAATTTTGAGCTCAACGGTTTAACCCTAAGCTTAAACACAGGCTTTCGCTTTTGCCTTGCAATGCTCGCTGCCTTTTTTTATCACCCCACTGATACAACGTATGATCTTCAATAACAATGAAGACACCACGCCTTCACGCATGGCGTTTTGGCAGTGTTTTTTATGAACGAATTAGAGTTGCATATAGATCAGCTAGCTGAAGAAATCGCTAACATCAATACCAAAGGAAAGGCACTAAGTGAAGCATCTGAAGCTTTAAAAAAACAACTAGACTAATCTGGAAAATATCATGAGTGAACCATCAACATTTGAACTTGCTAAAAAAGCTGCTGACGACTTATTCAAAGAAAGCATAAAGCCGAGCGTGAACAAAATAAGGGAGAAGCTCAACGGCAAAGGTGGACAAAAAACGATCCAGGATGCTCTAGATGAGTGGTGGTTTGAGCTTCAGGAAAAATTAAATCATTACGAGCAGCGTGAAGATGTTCCAGATCACCTTTTTAAATTAACCGATCAGTTATGGGATGTCGCACTCTCCTATTCGTCCACTAAACAAGTAGAGGAACAAGAACGGTTTGTCATTCAAATTACCGAGATGAATGACAAGCTAATACTAGCCGAGGAGAACTTTCAGCAAGCAGCGAAGGCTTTATTGCTGGCACAAGAAGACAAACAAAAGGCCGAGAAAGCACAAGAGGATTGTCAAAAACAACTTGCCGTTCTAAAAAAAGACAACCGGCAATTAAAGTCTAAAGAAGAGAAAAATGCCGAGGCTTTTTTTAAACTGCGATCAGAAGTTGAACTGTCTATTCAGTCAATAAAACATCAAGAAGAGCTACTGAAGGAAAAAGAAAAACTCATCGTACAGCTGACGTTAAATCAAAAGAAAACACGTTAGTAATTTTAAAGGCATTAACTATAGAGAGGTCTTCTCCCACTACAAAAAAATATAAAGGGAGCGTAAAGAGCTAACAATCCTCAAAAGCGACCCTTAAAGGTCTCGATCTCAGTGACAGGAAGCAAAATCATATCTGTAGCTTGCATCAGACCTTGCAAAACACATTAGATAAACATTGTGCCACAGCCATTCAACAAAATGCCTCTGGGACCTTTCCGGCGCAAAATCACGCGTTCCACTAGATAACCAATGTAATCTTTAAGGACATGTATGTTAACAACAGAGTTACTAGACCCATCCGGGTTTAAACAAATTTTAAGTACGTATCAAACAACTTTACAGCGTTTAAAAATTTGGAATATTAATATCCCAGAAGACTCAAGGCTATACGTCTATGAAAAAGCAATTAAACACTTATCGGATAAAGGTGCTGGAGATAATCCGAGTCATTTATGTGATTTAATGTTTTATGTAATAGAAATAGATGAGATAAATGATATTGTATTAAATGAAGGGGATATTACTCCTGATAATGAGACAATTAAAAAACTCTCAGACATGGTGAAAGGCCCTGAAATAAGAAATATTGACGAAGAGTCTCAGCCAAGAAGCAGCCAGTTTGAGTTATATATAAAAGCACTCATAAGTATGTCCGGCCTGGAATGTAATTTTAAGCCTACTCAAATAGGCATAGAAACACCAGATTTAACCGTGGAGCTAAATAATGAAAACTTTGACCTTGAAGTAAAAAGACCGCAAAGCCCCAAAAATATTCTTCGTAACACAGTTAAAAAAGCTAGCTCTCAGCTAGATGCTGAAAACCCTGGAATGCTGATTTTATCTTTAGATCACGTTCTATTAGGTAGCAATAATGTGATTACATTAGATAGTGGAGACTCTATAGGTGATAGTTTAAGCCTACTGGAGAAGGAAACAACTAAATGGCTAGGTAAAAATAAAAAAAAATTAATAACGCGTTTTAAATCAAAAAAATCAGTATGCGCCCTCTTATTGATCATTAAGTCACCCGTGTATTTAGGCTCTTTAAATAAAATGGCTTTTGCAAATCATTTACGATTGATTAAATTACAAGGCTTTTCAAAAGATAACTTAAGGCATGTCGATTCTATTAGTAATAGCCTTAACACAGTATGGATAAAAGAAATATAACGAATACGATTAAGCCATGCTTGCCACTACAAAAATACGCCTTAAGATCAGACCCAAAAACCGACAAGCTAATTGACTGATAAATTCAACTTTAGCCAACTCTAATTTAACCAGACACTCAATCGTTTTATAAACAACGGCTTCTCAACATAACGGGAAGAAAAAAAGGGGGAGGGATTCAGATTTTTAACTATTCCGCCGCCACTACCGCAACAAATTATCCAATGGTAATTTATAAGCAGGTACAAAATTCTCCATGAAATAATCAACCTCTTCTAGCTTATACCCCTCCAACTTTGCCTTTGTTAATTTAGCCGCTTCTTTAAACTCACAGTTACCCGACCGTATCTCAGCTAAGCATTTAAGGTGAGCCGATAAGGTATCTGCTGCTTTTATTATTTGCCTATTAACGTCTGGTTGATTTTTTGCATCAACACACTGACGAAACGCTGACTGTAGCTTCTCTGGTAACAAACCAATTAGTTCGTTTTCTGCCTCGTTTTCAATGCGTTGATATGCTTCTGTAATTGGCTTTGAGTGATATTTAATTGGCGTAGGAAGATCACCGGTTATTACTTCGCTAATATCATGATATAGCGCTGCCGTTGCTACCTGATTTGTATCTACCGACCCCTGATAATAAGTGTTTTTAATAATGGCAAGCGCATGAGCAATCGTTGCTACTTCCCAACTATGCTCCATCACATTTTCAGGCTCGGCATTACGCTGTAAACCCCAACGTTTTATCCAGCGTAAGCGAGAAAGGTAGGCGTAAAATTTGCTGTTATTACTCATTTAACCATCCTTTTATTTGGGTTCAATTTCACCTATAAACTCCCGATAAAGCCATTGAAATTTATTAGCAAATACACACTACTCATTAGCAAGAAATTATAGTTTTTAAGAATAAAGGTTGTCGCAGTTAATAAAACTGAGGAGCCTAAAAATACACCAAACAACAAATTCATATCAGCCGATAACTGAGCAACCGACAAATATAAAGATGCACCAACAGCCAATAAAACTCCGAGCAACTCAATCATCTTAATTACTTTATGAAAATGGCCTACATCAGCCTGCTTATTACAGATCATCGATGTTGCTCCGGCGTTTTGATTCAATTTTTTTAATACCTAACTCCATTTTAAGTCGTGCCGAACTATTAGCAGAATGAACCTGCATTTTTGGAGGCTCAAATCCTCGCGTAAAGACTGCTTCCTCTATCCAAAGAACAACATCATAACCAGTCCCTCGCTCATCATCTCCAAGATCATGATCTAGGCTGATTTCTTTTACATCCCCTGATTTTAAGAGTTCTATAGCTTCTTCTGGCCAATACACGCGTCGCCACCCATCAGGAGTTTTCCTTTCATCATCAAGATACACTTTCATTGTTACCGCCTCATACGCTCTTATTCACAGTTACAAAAACTCAGCCGCTTCAATGAAAAGAAACATCACAGCAATAAGGTATAGCACGACTAAAACCACCGCTGCGCTCCCAACTACTTTAAACATTTTCCAAATCATCTAAATAACCTAATTGTTTTTATCATTTCATTGACTAACAGCCATTAAGCTCCC